>OFHP01000579.1_pt1 | contig 21312 bp, 19 predicted proteins | sample 1521651 | NCBI WGS metagenome assembly OFHP01 (sample SAMEA3504105, study PRJEB24116) | mouse gut metagenome | biome: mouse gut; feature: mouse-associated habitat; material: faeces | place: Denmark | collected 2011 | reverse complement strand
CATGTCTCCCCGGCAAAACTCTTCATTTTACAATACAAATCCCCCCCATAACAGTTCCTTACCGATCCCAACTTACAAGCTAAGCAGCCAAATATCCCTATCTCATTCACTCTATCTTAATCCCTCTCAATAACTCCCCAAAAGACGTCCCAATAGATTTCTCCTGATATTTACCTTTCTTCTTTTTATCATAAGGCTTCTGGGAATCATTTCTTTTCTTCTTATAATGCCGTTCGGTATCTCCCCTCACAGCTTCTCCCACCTCAGGAACCGAAAGCCTATTCCTTACACTACCCTTATAATTACTCATTTTCATCCCCCTTCATCTTTCTCCCATCAGGATTTATGACAACTTATAAGGCATCCTCTGACTCTCCGTAACCGTAAAAGCCATATATTCTTTATATAATGATCATAAGTTCATTTTTTGTTGTTTTTCTATGCATATTCTTAGTATAAACGTATCCGATAATTACCGCAAGAGCAACACTATAAAACCTGATCCAAAAGCCTTTCAACACGGCGAAGACAACCTCCGCCCTCAAAGTCAGGATTGGAGAAAATGAAAACAGAAAATGAAACCCCGGAATATCATGTCGCAAATTGTCAAAAAATATGATATACTGAAAATGGTTTATCAATGGTAAGGAAATAAGCGAGCATAAAATCGCTTTTGTTTCCTTGCCATTTTTTATTCCAACAGATGTCAGAATACACATCTTGATCTACAGAACGGAAATATCAAACAAGAAAGTGAGGGCAAGGAGGTATGGAAACATGAAGTATATCGACTGGTACTGTGAGAAAACCCAGAGTAAGAATACAGCGACAAAGACACAGGACCAAAAACATTCTGGTTTCAGATATTGGGAAGATCTTGTCACAGAAACTCAATATTATATATCTGACACGGATTACGACCGAATCTATCAAACCGGAAAAGAAATGCTTGATAAGCATATAGCAAACAATAACCTTGAAGCAATAGAAGAGATTTTTTACCATTCAGGCGGAGAAAAAGACTTGGATCTGTTCCCGGATCTTCCATATCTCCCAGATTCTTGCGAGATTACAGCCAGATGCGCACGGCTTCGTGATTACATATGTTTTCGGACAGCATGCCTGTATGCGATCAAATACGATTCTCTCAAAACGCTCGCCCTAACGGAGCAGAAAACGCAAAAAGAGCAGATCCGTCTCCTGGGATTCACCTGGAAGATAACAGATCATGTAGAAGAAATACCTGAGATGGAACAGATCGAGATGATGATAAACGGTATCGGGCAAGTCAAATACAGAGATTCCAATCTATATGGATTGAAAGCCGATCTCATAAAGGGCGGATTGGTTAAGATCAAACAATACTATCTGGAAACCAATAAAATTCCGGAAATCCGCGGCGCCAGCTTATTGTTAGAAATGACAAATTGCGAAAAGATAAAAGAAATCATCTGCCAGGAACATATCAGAGAATGCTTGATCTATACCGGCGGCGGAAAAATGATGGGTCTATTCCCCAACGGATGCGGAACAGCGATCTGCCAGAAGATTGAACGTATGGTGGAAGAAGAAACCGTAACTGCCCAGTCAAATTTTTACAGCCGTTCCTATGAACTTAGACGCCTTATAACGGATTATCAAATTATTATAGATGAGATGGATCTCGCTTTGGAAGAACGCCAGGGACTTCGGTGGGATTTTCGTATGGATCCTTCTGTCTCCCTCCAAAAAAGCGAGTCTGATTTGATCCATGAGGGATATCGCAAAATCAAAAAATCGGAAGAAAACTTTTGCACGTCATGCCGAAACCGATATGCCATTGTAGAATATGTGAATAAAAGACATAACGAAAAACTGTGTCCAAGCTGTTTTTTCAAAAGATTAGCAGGCGGCGCCTCTGCGAAGATCTCTGTCCGCCAAAAATATCTGGATTTTATAGAAAAGCAGACTGGTAAAAGACCCAAAATAAGCACATTTTGCAATACATTAGAAGAGATCGCAGGCAAAGAGAACGGGTTTATCGGTGTAATTTATGGGGATGCCAACAGTATGAGCCGCCAGATCAATAAATTAGAATCCTTTATGATGATGCGTTACTTCAGTGAGACCACCGCAGATACCGTTACAGACATTGTATTTGAAGCGCTTTTTAAACATCTCGGTGAACAGCAGACATTCGAGATTATCGCTATCGGCGGAGATGATATTTTCCTGATCGTTCCCGGAGAATATGCCTACGACATCGCATGCACGATAGGTACATCCTTTGACGATAAGTTTCAAAACCAGTCGGACACATTGCATTGAGTTTTTCCAAAGAGGATGAGCCATGTCTGACGAACCGTGTCATGGCGAACATCGCACTTGAATACATGGAGCGGATGGACATCCGTGATACACAGTTCTTCATTGCCCGTCACTTCGACAAAGAGCATCCGCACGTGCATATCGCGTATAACCGAATCGACAACAACGGCAACACCATTTCAGACAGGAACGAACGGTTGCGCAGTAGCCGTATCTGCAAGGAGCTAACCATGAAGTACGGCTTGCACATGGCTGGCGGTAAGGATAATGTCAAGCGCAACCGCCTGAAAAAGCCGGACAAGACGAAATATGAGCTTTACGACATCCTCAAAGCGGAAGTCGGCAGATGCAGCAACTGGAACGTGCTTGTCGCCAACCTGAAACGGCAGGGAGTGGAAGTTAATTTCAAGCACAAGGGGCAGACCAACGAAATACAGGGCATTGTCTTCACCAAGAACGGCTACCATTTCAACGGCTCCAAAGTGGACAGACGTTTCAGCTATTCCAAGATTGATGCTGCCTTACAGCTCAATAGGTATGGGGAACGCATGAATCTGATACCGAAAGTCTGTACAACAGATACGCCAAACGCAACTTCCGATGCTGCAAGAGGAGAACTTGTCAGCGGTTCATTAGAATTGCTAAACGGTCACGGTTCATCCTGTAACGCCACCGATGCGGAAGCCAATCTGGAAATGGCGGAGATTCTTCGCAGGAAAAAGAAACGCAAACGGGGAATAAGATTGTAATATGAATTTTTCTAAATAGGACTGGTGTGTTGGAACAGGAAATACGGTTCATCTCTGCGGACCGTATTTCTTCTCAAATAAATCTTGATTGATTTCACCCCATTCAATCATAGCGTCAAGGATGGGAAGCAAGGAGCGGCCAAGTTCCGTGATGGAATATTCTGACCGCGGCGGCAGTTCCGGGTAAATGGTTTTAGCCACCAACCCGTCTTCCACCAACTCTTTTAGCTGGAGGTCCAGTACTCGTGGCGCAGCTTCGGGCAAGACCTTGTGAAGTTCACTTGGTCGCATGGAGGTATCACGCAATTCATCCAAGATACATGATTTCCATTTGGAATCTATCAAACTCATTGTCAACCGTAACGGGCAACTTAAATCGACAGGTATTTTTCTTTCGTACATAATTTCTATTCTTTGGAACTCTGCAAAGGTAACTATAATTTATCTGAAACAAAGTATACCGAAAAATTATTCGGTATATGAATATTTTTTCAGTACTTGTGGGAATAAGAACTACCCTGTAACTTTGCAAGCAATTAAGGAACAAAACATTTTATCATGAGAGATTCAATCAAAGAATACGAGGCAGTGCAGGCCGCTGCCATGAAATTTGTGGAGAGTGTGGCAAAAGGCGACAGCCGATATGCCCGCGAGTTGTTTACCGATGATGCCGTGCTGTTCGGCTTCCTTGATGGGATGTTGGAACGCGGTTCCATCGAACAGTTCTACCGCAATGTGGATACCGTCAGCGGCGGCGAGGAATTCAAGGCCCGTGTTGATGTGGTGGCGGTGGAAGAAACGCTTGCTGTAGTCCGTGTACTGGAGGAGGGCTGGGGAGGTCGTATCGACTTTACCGACTATCTGCTTCTGCTAAAAATTGACGGCGAATGGAAGTGCGTGGCAAAAGCCTATAATCAAAACTCGAATACCATTCAAAAGAAATAAGAATCATGGGAAAGAAAATTGTCATATTGAACGGAAGCCCACGACTGAAAGGCAATACGGCTGGGCTGATAGAGGCCTTCAAGCAAGGTGCGAAAGAAGCTGGGCATACGATGGAGGTGTTTAATTTGCAACGGATGGACATCCATCCCTGTCTGGGGTGTCTGGGCGGCGGTAAAGACAGACAAAGCCCTTGTGTACAAAAGGATGATATGGCGAAGATTTATCCGCATTACGAAACGGCAGATGTGTTGGTGCTGGCATCGCCGATGTATTATTGGAGCATCACGGCACAACTAAAAGCTGTCATCGACCGCCTGTTTGCCGTGACGGAAAAAAGTCCCGAATACCACACCCCCATGCAGCACTGCGTACTGCTCATGGCGGCAGAGGGCGACACGCCGGACAATTTCGAGCCGGTCGAGCATTATTACCATGCCTTGCTCCGCCATCTCGGTTGGGAGAACCTTGGTGAAGTCTATGCCGGCGGTGTGATGCAGGTGGGCGACATTGCCGGACATCTTTCGTTGGCAAAAGCATATAATTTAGGTAAGACCATCTGAAAGAAGCGCGTATGAAAGTATTGCTCATCAACGGCAGCCCCAACAAGGAGGGCTGCACCTATACCGCCCTGCATGAAGTTGAAATGGTCTTGTGGCGGCACGGGATTGAAACGGAGTTGCTCTACCTCGGCAAGAAGCCGGTAGCCGGATGTATCGCCTGCATGAAATGCATCGAGACCGGGCATTGCTTCCGCGATGATGCCGTCAAGGAGATTCAAGGTAGGCTTGCGGAGTTCGATGCCATCATTCTCGGTTCGCCCGTCTATTACAGCCAGCCTACGGGGCAGATAACGTCATTCTGCCAGCGGCTTTTCTTCTGCAAGGAGGGCGAAATGGCAGGCAAGTTCGGTGCATCGGTCGTGTCGTGCCGCCGTGGCGGTGCTTCTGCCACGTTCGAGCAGCTCAACCAGTTTTTCACCATCTCCAATATGCCCGTTGTCTCTTCGCAATATTGGAACTCCGTACACGGATTCACCCCGGAAGATGTCCGCAAAGACGAAGAAGGGTTGCAGACGATGCGCTCCCTTGGCGAAAATATGGCTTGGCTGCTGAAGAGCAGGGAAGCAGCCATTAAGCAAGGCATAGAAGCACCTGTTTATGAGCCAAGATTGCGTACACATTTTATTCAGAACAAATAAAAAACGGAAAACATGAAAACGATAACATTATTGGCAGCATGTTGCATGACATTGCTGGCCACCATCCCGGCATCAGCCCAAAACAACGGCGAATCCGATAGAACAGGTTGCTGTAAACTCCAAGAACAATGTTCACCCTCAGCATCTTGTCCAAACCTTGAAATGTCGGGGATAGTCAAAGCTATTGAGTATTATATAGATGGCGGACGAAAAGGAGATAGCCAAATCGCACGCAAGGGATTTGCTGAAAACGCTACCATGTCGTGGTCTGAGAACGGAAAATTAAAAAGCGTCCCTATTCAGGAGCTGTATGAGCTGTATGACCAGCCGCAGAAACCCGATGGTGGTGTTTCGTATAAAATATCATCGTGCAGTGTCGCCGAAGACGTTGCCATAGTGCGTATTGAATCCAAATTCGGATACAATGAGTTTTCCGATATGTTTACACTCGTAAAAGACGGTGACGGTTGGAAGATAATCAGCAAAGTCTATCATAAAAAGTGACGTTATGGAAGAGAGTATCAAGGGAATACTCGAAGCAATCGAATACTATATCGATGGCGCACGCAAAAGCGACCGTAGTATAGTTGCCAAAGCTTTTGCCGATGACGCAACCATGTCGTGGTCAGAAAATGGGGAACTTCGCATTGTACCCATTGAGGCTCTGTATGATTATGGAGACTCGCTCGGCCCGCAGGAGGTGGCGTATAGCCTGACGGAGTGTAGCGCAACGGAAGATACGGCGATTGTCCGTATAGAGTCCGATTTCAGTAAAGCAGGAAAGTTTACTGATATGTTCACGATGGTGAAAATTGGTGACAGATGGAAAATAGTAAGCAAAATCTATCACATAAAAAAGAAAAATGAAGAATAGGCTCAAAACGATATTCGGCATATTTGCTTGTTGTTTGTTTGCCGCTTGCAGCTCTTCTTCCGCAGAAACGGCAAAGAAAGAAGGGCAATCTGCCGAAGGAAAGGAATGGCAGACAATCAAGCCTACGAATGTGAAGAATGCAGTTCAATTGTTCGATAAGGACTGGATGGCTCTTGCAGTTGGGACAAACGGTGACATGAACGCCATGACGATAAGCTGGGGCGGCATGGGCGAACTTTGGGGGCGACCCGTCGTGACGGTATATGTTTCTACCGACCGTTATACACACTCCTTCATGGAACGCAATGATTATTTCACCGTCACCGGTTTTCCGGCAGATAAGAAACAGGCTTTGCAAGTCATAGGGACACGCTCCGGACGTGACGGTGACAAATTGAAGGTTGCAGGGCTGACTCCGGAATTTACAAAATTGGGAAATCCCATATTTAAGGAAGCAAACCTTGCCATTGAGTGCAAGATTATATATAGTGCACCATTCGACATTGACAAGATGTCTCCCGAAGCCAGAAAGATTTATGACCAAGGCATGGGAGTTCATACAATGTATATCGGAGAGATTGTAAATGTATGGTGCAAATAATTATTATACAATGGGATTAGTATTCCAGCCATTCATGCAAGTAGCCCGACTTGAATTTACGAGTTGGGCCACTTATTTTTGAGTGTTGTCCAACCAAGTGGCAACGAATACATGACGAAAATAATCATCTTAGAAGACAATACCACATACAATACTTTCATCAGCAAGTTCTTGGCAAAGGCGGGATTCAAGAGCATACAGGTTCATCGCCTTTTTACTGCCAAAAAACATTTGCTGGAAGCCGGGGATGATGACATCGTATTGGCCGCTCTGCGCTTGTCCGATGGCGAAAGCACGGAGCTTTTAAGGTGGATGAAAGACAACGACCGATTGTTACCGTTCATCATCATGACAAACTATGCCGAGGTACATACGGCTGTGGAATGCATGAGACTCGGCTCGATTGACTACATGCCCAAACTTCTGATTGAGGACAGGCTGTTACCGCTTCTCCATACCATTGTCAAAGAGCAGGAAGAGAAGCGGGAATTTCAGAACCGTATATTTGTCCGTCAAGGTACGGCATATCAGAATATGCTGAAACGCATCCGGTTGGTGGCACCGACCCGTTTGAATGTACTTGTGCTTGGCGAAAGCGGCACAGGCAAAGAGCACATCGCCCGCCAAATCCACCTCCAAAGCAAATTGGCTGCCAAGCCTTTCGTAGCCGTGGACTGCGGCTCGCTTACCCCCTCACTGGCTCCGTCCGCATTTTTCGGGCATGTCAAAGGAGCGTTCACAGGTGCGGATTACAACGTGAACGGTTACTTTCAAGAGGCGAATGGCGGCACGCTGTTCCTTGACGAAATTGGAAACCTGCCTATGGAAACGCAACAGATGTTGTTGCGGGCCATACAGGAAAACTGTTACCGTCCGGTCGGAGCAAAGGAGAACAAAAACACGAACATACGGATTGTATCAGCCACGAACGAGGATTTGCAGCGAGCAATCAAAGAATGGCGTTTCCGACAGGATTTGTTCTATCGTTTGCAAGGTTATGTGATAACCGCCCCTCCGTTGCGTGACTGCCCGGAGGACATCATGCCGTTGGCCGGATTCTTTCGGGAAGTCTCCAATCGGGAACTTGAACGAGCTGTCAAAGGCTTCGACAGTTCCGCACGGGAAGCCCTGCTTCTTTACACATGGCCGGGCAACGTGCGTGAGTTGAAACAGAAAATACAGAGAGCGGTTCTGCAAGCAGAAAGTGACATGATAACCGAAGCGGATTTGGAGCTGGACTATGAAACCATTGCATCTACCCCGGCTGTTTTGCCCTAAGAAGCGATGAGGAGGAAAAGGAGCGTATCATACGGGCATTGGAACATACGAACGGAAACAAGATTCTTGCAGCCAAACTGCTCGGCATAGGCAGGACAACGTTATACACCAAAATGGAGAAATACGAGATAACGATAAAAAAGACCATCCGATAAAAATGTACAGGCGATGTTGCCCTGTTTCCGATTTTTATTACTACTTTTGCATCAAGACGAGTGACATTGACAGCAACTTACAGCAAAGCGCAGAAACAGGCACAGTTGCCAATTCGTTACCTCTATTTTAACCTTTCTCTCAAACCTCTTATAAATAAAGAGGTTATAAAAGTCTTCCAGAATTACAGAAATTTCCACGTTCTGCAACTCCCGCCACGCTTTTTCTTGCATGCTGCCGGCGTTTATGGCTATTGCCGTCTGCATAAGACATACTTATCGAAAGCGGCCGAAAAGCGTGTATCGATATGCCCGCTCTATCCGAAATGCAAAAATCATAACTTTTATCTATACCGCAACAATGCACCGCCGCACCGGACTACACAGCACCCCAATGCACTACCACACCACCCTGCCCCTCCGCACAGCCACACCGCGCCACCCAACTGCACTGCCCCTCCGCGCCACCACCTGCACTGCCGCCCAACTGCACAACTACACTGCACTGCCGCCCCAGGGCAAAATAAAAGTCCCTGCCGAAGATTCGGCAGGGACATAACGTCGATTGCGATTATCGATCGGGAATCTCCGACCGGTTATCGTGCCAGACGGCGGAGAGCCTTGGCCGGGGCGTTGGGATCGTAATCCTCGATATCTACGGCACCCGTCCACTCGCCCTTGATCGTATGGCCTGCATCGTCGGCGAGGTCGAAGACGAACTTGTATCCGTCGCCCTCCTTGGTAATGGTCATCGTACCGCTCTGTACGGGGGCAGCGACCGTGATATTACCGTCGGCAGTAATCTTAGAGGCATCGATATACCATGACCAGTCTACCGAGCTGCCGCCCAGATCGGTCATACCCGGGAAGAGGATGTAACCGTTGCTGAGGTCGAGCGATACGTTGTACGTACCGGTCATGTCGCGACCGGCCGAAACCGGCGAGAGAAATTCGAGGTACATGGCGCTTCCGGTTCTCGGAGCATCGGGTACCATATATACCACCCACGTGTTGTGCGTTTCGGTCAGGAAGTTCTCCATGAAGTAGCCGTAAACATTGATATTGGATGCGAACGAGAGGTCGACATTGCTCTCGACGTCGCTCCACGGACGCGCAGGCATGTTGCCGTTGTCGACCAGATTGCGCACGTTCAGATTACCCTTGTAGCTGCCGGTAATGGCAATGCCGTTATCGGTCTTCAGATCGAGTACAAGCTCTGCGGCGGCACCCGTGCCCTTGACGGTTACGGTACCCTCGTTGACGAATCCGAGTCGGTTCTTCTTAGAGGGGGTATCGCTCAGGTAAGAGATGTAGCATCCGCTGGGATAAAGCTGTCCCCAGAGATCTACATATTCGCCCATAGTGATCGTATAGGGGAGCTGATAGATGTTGGGCATCTTGACGGTCGAAATGTTGTAGACGCCCTCGGGGATCGGCATCGGGTTCGAAGTGATGTCGGCAATCAGAGGCGTATAGATCGGGATATTGATGTAATAGCCCTCGGTCTGGACGCCCGAGTCATCGAACTTGCCCGTGAAGAGCTGGATCGAGCCGTCGCAGCAGAGCGGGCTGAACCAGTTGGCCCAGAAGCGGCCGGTCGAAAATTCGAAGTCGATATTCTGCGCCTCGTCGAAAGGCTCGTAGGTCGACGAGGTGGTCTGTACGAACGTGATAGGACCGCGATACATCACGCTGAGCGCCTCATCGGCACCGATCGGCACGAGGTCTGCACGGATGAGATACTCCGAGCCCTCGTGCGCAACGATCACTTCGCCGGAAATCATCGGTACTGACGACAGCTTGCCAGACTCCTCGACGATATTGACGAACGTCGTACCGGTAGCCCACGTACCTTGATCGTGTTTGTCCGACACGGTATACGTGCCCTCAGGCAATACGGCGTTTACCGGATCGGCATCCAGCGCAGCGAACAGATCGAGCATCAGCATAAGGTTGCCGGGGGTCGAGATATTGCCGTTGGCATCGGGCTCCTCGGTCGAGACGACCAGATAGTAGTTGCCGTTGCCGGCAGCATTAGAGGTGCTGTACTCGGCCTGCACGAGATGGCGGGCGTTGATATAGTCCTCCTCGGCAGCGAGCGTCTTCATTTTAAGCACGTTCGAGGCTGCAAGATCGTCGCCTTTCTTCACAGCTACTACGATCGAGTACTCGGCGGACGGGAGCAGGTTCTCGGCCGTCACATCGGACTTCTTGTCGGCAGCGATCAGCTTACCGGTCTTCATGATATAGTCGGCGGCCGGAATCTTTTCGTCCGCAGCCAGACATACATAAGCGCACGCTTCGGCACCGACAGGCGTAACCGTAAACGACAGCGTGGTCGCTGTCGCCTCGCCGGCCTCGACCGTTACAGATAATTCGGGCGTAGGAACCGGCGCAGGCTCATCCTTCTCACCGCACGCCGCAAGAAAGGCGAACGAAGCCATTACCGTAGCCAGATAAAATAACTTTCTAAGTTTCATATAAATAGTTTTAGAGTTAAATAAAAACCGCTGTTCCGAAGAAATTGCGGCTAACAAATATACAAATTTATATTTTAACAAACAACTGCGGGATGCAATATCCGTGTTTTTCCTGTAACCAGAGCCGGCATAGCAGAATGCCGGCCGACGCAGCCCACAACGGCAAGCAGCAAAGACCGTGCGGGAGGATCGGCAATAGGCCTGGCCGGAAGCGGCAGCTCGGGCACAGCATAAAAAGCGATTGCCCGACATTAATGTCGGGCAATCGAAGCGGATGTATCGGTGTTCGGTTTAGAACGAACCCGCCCAGTGGAACTTGCAGCTCTCGCCGTCCTCGAAGGTCAGCTCGCCGGTAATATCGGTAGAACTGTTCTTGACGACGGTAATCGTACCCGAAGCTATCGTGCGGCGTGCGCCGTTGACTCTTACACCATAGTCGCCCGTGTAGAACGTATTGGCGGCGCGGCTCATAGTAGCGTCGAACGTATATACGCCCTCGACGATATTCTGATCGGTGCCCTTGTCATAGAATATGAACAGATCGATATCTTCGGTGGGATTAAGCATCGAGCCCTTATAGAAACGGAACTTGGTCTTGGTCTGGGCGAACATAGTCTCCTTTTCTGCGGTGCAGTAGTCCATCTCGATCGTTACGATCTGGGGAGCAGGCTTCATGTCTTGAACTTCGCCGGTATAATGGCCCTTGATGATCGCACCCTCGGTATCAACTGCGTCGATCTCGAACGTATAAACATCGCCCTCGACGCTGACAGTTACCGTACCGGATGCGAAATAACGGCTCGCATAGGTCGGACTGTAAGGTGCGGCGTAGCTCTTCTTGGTGGCCGTGCCAGGCTCGGTGCCTTCGCCTACCGTATATACGCCGGCGGGAAGCGTCTCGGCAGATGCCTCGGCATAAAGATCGAGACCTATGCCGTCCATGGTCTTGTAACCGTCGGTCAGCTTGATATAGAACTCGCCAGCATCCTTGTCTTCGTGAATGCGAACAGCCTCCGTTGCGGTAAGATCGATGACCAGAGCAGGCTTCATGTCCTTAACTTCGCCGGTATAATGGCCCTTGATGATCGCACCCTCCGTATCAACTACGTCGATCTCGAACGTGTAAACATCGCCCTCGACGCTGACAGTAACGGTACCGGATGCGAAATAACGGCTCGCATAGGTCGGACTGTAAGGTGCGGCGTAGCTCTTCTTGGTGGCCGTGCCAGGCTCGGTGCCTTCGCCTACCGTATATACGCCGGCGGGAAGCGTCTCGGCAGATGCCTCGGCATAAAGATCGAGACCTATGCCGTCCATGGTCTTGTAACCGTCGGTCAGCTTGATATAGAACTCGCCAGCATCCTTGTCTTCGTGGATGCGAACAGCCTCCGTTGCCGTAAGATCGATAACCAAGCTGGTCGACATGTTAGCGACCTCGCCGGTATACTCGGCCTCGACTACCACGCCGTCGGTCAGCGTGAAGCTCATCTTGAAGGTATAGGTCTCGTCATCGGCGATAGCCACCTCGGCAGTACCCTCCGTAAACTTGATCCACTCGTCGGCAGACTGCTCGGCGAACTGGATTCTCGAATAGTGAGAGCCGATCTGACCGGGCTGGTCCTCGGCCGAGACGGTATACGTTCCGGCAGGCAGATATTTGGCATCGGCAGCGGCGTAGAAGTCCACCTCCATGATATGCTTGTCGTCGGCATCCTTGAACCGGATGAAGAAGTTGCCGTCGCTACCGCTCGTGCGGTCGGCTGAAACCAGCGTCAGCTTGACGGGTTCGGGTTCGGGCTCGGCCAGAGTGGTCATCTTCAACACCTGCGACAGAGCGGTCTTGTCATTATTGGCACCGCCGCGCACGGCAGCCAGAATGGTATACTCGGTCTCGGGAGCGAGACCCTCGACCGTAACGGAAGTAGTCTCGCCAGCCGCAACGGCGGTGCCCTCGGCCAATATCTTCTCGGCATCGAAGCCGTCGATGTTCTCTACGCATACATAACGGCACTCCTTGGCATCAGCGGGAGTCACGGTAAAGGTCAGCTCGGTTACATCGGCCTTACCGGCAGTCACCGCAACGGTCGGCTCCTTTTCGGGAGCGGGGGTGGGTATGGGATCATCATCGCCGCAGGCGGCAAATGTCAACGTCGATGCCAGAGCGGCATAAAGGAGATACTTAAATTTCATATGATAAACAATTAGTGAATAAAAATTTCGATTCGCAAGAGGGATCGCATTATCCCTTTATCAAATGTAAGAAAATTACATCAACAATTCATAGGCAACACTGTTTGGCAGCGCACAGGCGGACGTTCGAAAAGACAAAACTGCTGCTTGTCGCAAGTTCGTAACTACTGTTTCGCTATGCAATATAAGAATTATTTTCAGAAAATCCAACAACCTGACGCCATACAATGTTTTTTTTTACATTTTTATCATTAATGAAGATTTTTTTCGTATATTTGAATTTAGTGACGGCACTGCGCACAAAACAGCAGAGAGGCTTTTTGCTTTTGTTCCGGAGTTTGCGTATATTTGTATCCGAGAGCCGCCCCGTCACGGAGCGCCGGCATAAGATTAAACTTAATACGATTCGACATTATGAAACGATTTTTCCTGTTTTGCATTACTGCGGCGATGATGCTCGCAACCGGCTGCGCCAAAGAGTGCGGAGAGCCAGAGCCCCCCACACCGCCCGAACCGGAGGACAAGAGCCACACACTTATAATATATATGATGGGCGACAACGGTCTTGAAAAATTCATGGACAACAACATCGGCAAGATCATGACCGTCGTCGACAAGATACCCCAGACGGGACGCATAGCGCTGTTCTACGACAGAGGCAACTATACGCGGCTCTCGGAGCTTGTCGTCGAGCAGGGGCGCGCCAAGCAGCGCGTGATCGAGGAGTATGCCACCAGCCAGTCGAGCGTCGACCCCGAGTTCATGAAGAGCGTCATCGAGCGCGTGCGCAAGGAGATGCCGGCCGATACATACGGACTTGTGCTATCGTCGCACGGCGGCGGTTGGGTGCCATCCGACATATTCGACATATACATGCTGGGACGACCCGAGACATCGGGCATCGCACCGCGCTTCTTCGGTCAGGACGGCAACGACTGCATGGAGGTAGAGCAGCTCGCCGGCGTGTTGGGCGACAAGCAGTTCGACTACATACTCTTCGACGCCTGCTTCATGTCGTCGGTCGAGGCGCTGTACGAGCTGCGCAATGCCGCCGATTACATCATAGCCTCGCCTGCCGAGGTGCTGGGCGACGGCTTCCCCTACAAGGAGATCATACCCATGCTCTTCAACCGCGGACACGATCTGGAAAACGTATGCCGCTCGTTCATGAACTTCTATCGCAACAGCTCGGGCACCATAGCTCTGATAGACTGCAAAGAATTACAGCCTCTGGCCGATAACGTAGCCGCCATACTGGCCAAGGCACCAGCAGCGCCCGACACGTCGAACGTGCAGGCATACGAGGGATTCCCGTCGCATCTCTACTTCGATCTGGAACAGTATGTCGAGACGCTGACGACCGATCAGACCGCGCTCGACGGGTTCCGCAAGGCGCTCGGCAAAGCGGTCGTATATACCAACCATACCGAAACGTTCTACACCGACTACGGTCAGCGCGGCGAGGTGGCGCTGCCACGCAGCTGCGGCGTAACGTGCCATATCGAGCGCAGCGACTTTCCCGAGACGCACGCCGCTTTCCTCGAAACATCATGGGCCAAGGCGGTAGGAGCTAAGTAATCCGCACGACATACTCTGTCGGATGCCGATGCGCAGCGACAAACATGCGGCCTCCCATTGCCCGACATCGGCAATGGGAGGTCTTTATATTAATAAATCGCCGGGCTCTGGCTGGGGGGGGGTACGTTCCTCGACGCGCACTGAAATCCCGGCGGAAAGCGTCGGGCAGCATAATCCCGAAGCGCACGGGCGGGGAGGGGAATGGAGAAAGAGGATGTGGCGGCAGGGAGTACCCTATTTCCGACAAACAGTGGATTATACGATATTCTCGTTAAGCCGAACGGGCAAGGGGAAGTCTGAGCCGTGCAATCTTCATTGCGGGCAGCTTTCTCGGATAACTTGGACAACTCGGTCCGATAATACTCGGATTTGACTTTCGGAATGATCCGCCGAGTGTACTTGCGGTGGGGCAGACGGACTGATGCCCGTTGCCGTCGAAATCCCAATTAGACGGCTGCACGGATACGAATGAACTCTTAATCGTCCGTTTGCACTCTTTCGTGATGTGCCACATGAGCGGATGCTCCCCGACGGCGAGGGCATTACATTTCAACCAAATGACTGAATTGGCGGCATCCATAGCCTTTCGATGATTTGCACGGCCTGTGTCAACCATTGAAAAACGGGGACGGAAGTCTTGAATCAATCGACACACAAAAAGCAAAAATCCTTGATACTCAATCGAATATCAAGGATTTCGGTTAGTCGGGATGACAAGATTCGAACTTGCGACAACACGCCCCCCAGACGTGTACTCTAACCGGGCTGAGCTACATCCCGAGCTTTTTTGCGATGCAAAGATATGAAAAATTTCTTTAATTGTCACGCTAAACAGAACTTTTTTTGTAATTTTGTTGTGATGAGAATTATTCGACATATCATATACACCGCAGCAACGCTGTTGCTAACAGCATCTTGCGGAGACAAAACAACGATTTCGACGGACGATTTTACCGAAAAAATTTTTACGCCGCAGCATGCCTCCGGCTTCGAGATACGCGGCGACGGAGAGGGAAACACGCTTATCGCGGTATCGCGTCCGTGGCAGGGCGACGGCGAAATGCCCGAGCAGAAGCTACTCATACTGCGATCGGGCGACGCAAAAGCCGCCGCGGAGTACGACGGTCAGACCATAACGGGAGCGGCACGCCGCGTAGTCTGCATGTCGAGCAGCCATGTGGCGATGCTCGACGCCATAGATTGCGTAGACCGCATAGCGGGCGTATCGGGCAAAAGATACATAACCAACCTCCGTATATCCGGCTCGGACAAGGTATGCGACGTGGGCTACGACCCCAATCTAGACTTCGAGCGCATAGTGTCGCTGCGTCCCGACATAGTGCTGCTGTACGGTGTCGCGGGCGAGAATACGGCCACCACAGCCAAGCTGCGGGAGCTGGGCATACCCTATCTATATATAGGAGACTATGCCGAACAGACCCCGCGGGGCAAGGCGGAGTGGCTCGTGGCGGTATCCGAGATCGTCGGATGCAGAGAGCATGCGACGCAGGTGTTCGATGCGATTGAGGCACGATATACCGCCCTGCGCGACTCGATAGCGCAAGCCTCCCAAAGACGGCCGAGCGTGATGCTGAACACGCCTTATCAGGACGTATGGTACATGCCTTCGGACGACAGCTACATGGTAAGACTTATTGAGGATGCCGGCGGCCGATACATATATTCGGGAGAGAACCCCGCGGGAGGGTCGAAGGCGATAGGTCTCGAAGAGGCCTACATGCTCGTTACCAATGCCGATCTGTGGCTCAACACGGGACAGTGCACCGACATGGAGGAGCTCAGGCAGTCTACGCCGAAGTTCGTCTCGGCCGGGGTCTTCCGCAGCGGCCGCATATACAACAACAACCGCCGTCGCACGGCAGCCGGCGGCAATGACTTCTGGGAGTCGGCCGTCGTACATCCCGACGTGGTGCTGCGCGATCTGGCGACTATCATCGGCGGCGGAGAGGAGCCGCTGTATTACTACCAACGACTGGAATAGACCATGCGCAGCCACCGACACGCAATACTCTTCATCGCATTGTCCGCGGCAGCCGTCGCACTGCTTGTGTGCGATCTGCTGACAGGCACCACACCGATACCTATATCGCAGATATGGGCATCGCTCGCAGGCAGCGGCGCGAGCGACGAATATGCCGTTATCGTGCGCGAGCTGCGGCTGCCGAAGGCCGTAATGGCAATTACGGCAGGCATAGCGCTGTCGGTAAGCGGATTGCAGATGCAGACGCTGTTCAGAAACCCGCTGGCAGGCCCCTACGTACTGGGAATAAGCTCGGGCGCGAGTCTGGGCGTGGCGCTGTTCACGCTCGGCATGCCTCTGTTAGGCATAACAGCCGGATCGGCCGCCTCGGCCATAGGCATAACCGGCATGGCATGGACCGGCTCGGCGGCGATACTGCTGCTGGTCATGGCGCTGTCGCGACGCATAAAGAACATAAACGTAATACTCATCGTCGGCATGATGCTCGGCTCGGCCATAAGCGCCGTCGTAGGCATACTGCAATATGTGGGCACGGAGGAGTCGTTGAAGGCCTTCGTCGTATGGACGATGGGCTCGCTGACCAACGTTACGCATGCCGATCTGCTCTTCGCCGTACCGATAGTTGCTGCGGGCACGGCACTGGGCGTAGCCGTCATAAAGCCGCTCAACATGCTGATGCTCGGCGAAAACTACGCCCGTAGCATGGGGCTCGGGGTAAGACGAGCCCGCACGATGATATTCGTCTCGACCACGCTTCTGGCAGCGACCGTAACGGCATTCTGCGGCCCGATCGGCTTCATAGGTCTTGCCATGCCGCATCTGGCACGCATGACTTTCCGCACGGCCGACCACCGTATACTGATGCCGGCATCGATGCTGTGGGGCGTAGTGGCCATGCTGCTCTGCTGCGTGGTGTGCGACATCGCCTCGCGCATAGGGGTCATGCTGCCGGTCAACACCATAACCTCGCTGCTGGGTATACCTATAATAATAGCGGTCGTAATGCGCAACAGAAACTCGGCATCATGATAGAACTACGCGATATACGGCTGTCGTTCGGGCAGCGGACTCTGATCGACTCGGCCTCGGCCACCCTCAGATGCGGTACGATTACGGCGCTGCTCGGCCGCAACGGTACGGGCAAGAGTACGCTGCTGCGCGCCATGGCTTCGCTGGGCGATGTGCAGCGAGGCGAGATAAGGGTCGACGGCAGGCCGCTCAGGAAGATGAATGCCGCCGAGACGGCACGGCGCATAGCGTTCGTCGACACATCGCGCATACACGCCGAGAACATGAGTGCACGCGAGCTGGTCGCCATAGGACGCTCGCCCTACACCGACTGGCTGGGACGCACCGGCGCCGAAGATATGCGCATCGTCGATGAGGCGATGACCACGGCCGGCGTGGCAGGTCTTGCCGACCGCATGGTCGACACGCTCTCCGACGGCGAGTGTCAGCGCGTGATGATAGCCCGCGCCCTCGCGCAGACCACGCCCGTGATCCTGCTCGACGAGCCTACGGCATTTCTCGACATGCCTAACCGCTACGAGCTGTGCACGCTGCTGCAACGGCTCGCGCACCGGCAGGGAAAGTGCATCGTCTTCTCCACGCACGATCTCGACATCGCTCTGTCGCTGTGCGACGAGATAGCGTTGATCGACTCGCCGCGGCTGCACCATATGCCCACCCGGCAGATCGTCGGCAGCGGATATATCGAGCGACTGTTCAGCAGCCCCTACGTCCGATTCGATGCCGCCACGCAGAGCATAACGCTCACAGAGACGGCGGCGGAGGGGTAATAGGCCTTTTTTCGCACTTTTTTGCCGAAACATTTTGCCGAATAAAAATCTTTTCATATCTTCGCACCGCTAAACCCTTAACAGGGAATAGCGGTAAGGCCCATTCGTCTATCGGTTAGGACGCAAGATTTTCATTCTTGAAAGAGGAGTTCGACTCTCCTATGGGCTACGCAACGGCGCCCCGACCCGCACGGCGAAGGGTGACGGACGGTAACGATCCTTGGAGCGGGCCCCGGGCCCATCCGCAAGCGGCTACGGCCGTCGTACGATCCGGACGGTTCGCAAGTCCGAACACCGCCCCGGACCGCTTCGGAGCAATCCGAAAATAGAGAAGAAACCGAAAAAGTAAAAAATAAAAATTTAAAGTTATGGCAAACCATAAGTCGTCGAAGAAACGTATTCGCCAGACGATCACCAAGCGCGCACACAACCGTCTGTACCACAAGACGGCCCGCAATGCCGTGAAAGCGCTGCGCAATACGACGGAGAAGAGCGCTGCCGAGGCACTGCTGCCGAAGGTTACCGCGATGCTGGACAAGTTGTCGAAGCACAACATCATCCACAAGAACAAGGCCGGCAACCTGAAGAGCGCACTCCAGCTCCACGTGAACGCCCTGTAATCTTTCTTCGCACGAAGACCATGCTCCTGTCCCCTCCCGGGACGGGAGTTTTTCGTTTCGTGCCCCGAGCGCTCCGGTTCTCTCGTTTTTTTTGTCGTGCGCCTTGCTTCGCCCGGCCCCGCCGGCACCCGAATCCGCACAGACCGCAACACCCGAAATCCCTCCCCGCCAAGCCGCCCGCAGCAAGCGCCCGAAAACGCCCGGCGCATTAAAAATCAGCGTCGTTTGTTGGTCGGTCCGACAAAAAAGCGTATATTTGCGGGTCTTTTCGGCCGCAGCCTCGCAGCCGCACGCCGCAAGGACGGAAAACATTATTCAACAACCATTTAACGAGCGATTGTATCGCAAAAATTTCCATCATGGAAGAGATGAAAAACGCAGCCGCAAACGAGAATTTCGACTGGAACGCATTCGAAAACGACCTGGGCGTCTACAACCAGCCCAAGGAGGAGATCGCGGCGGAGTACGACAAAACGCTGTCGAACGTAGCTGTCGGCGAGGTAGTCGAGGGCACCGTCATGAGCATCAGCAAGCGTGAAGTCGTTGTGAACATCGGCTACAAGAGCGAGGGCATCATCCCCGTTTCCGAGTTCCGCTACAACCCCGAACTGAAAGTCGGCGACAAGATCGAGGTATACGTCGAGTCCGCCGAGGACAAGAGCGGCCAGCTCGCGCTGTCGCACAAGAAGGCCCGTCAGCTCAAGTCGTGGGATCGTGTGAACGAGGCCCTCGAAAAGGACGAGATCATCAAGGGTTACATCAAGTGCCGCACGAAGGGCGGTATGATCGTGGACGTATTCGGCATCGAGGCGTTCCTGCCCGGTTCGCAGATCGACGTGAAGCCCATCCGCGACTACGACGTATACGTGGACAAGACCATGGAGTTCAAGGTGGTGAAGATCAACCAGGAGTTCCGCAACGTGGTCGTGTCGCACAAGGCCCTGATCGAGGCCGAGCTTGAGGCGCAGAAGCAGATCATCATGTCGCGTCTGGAGAAGGGTCAGATCCTGGAGGGTACCGTCAAGAACATCACCTCGTACGGCGTATTCGTCGATCTGGGCGGTGTGGACGGTCTGATCCACATCACCGACCTGTCGTGGGGCCGCGTAAGCCACCCCGAGGAGATCGTGGCTCTGGATCAGAAGATCCGCGTCGTGATCCTCGACTTCGACGACGCCAAGAAGCGCATCGCCCTGGGTCTGAAGCAGCTCGAACCCCATCCGTGGGAGGCGCTCGACCAGAACCTCAAGGTGGGCGACCGCGTGAAGGGCAAAGTCGTGGTGATGGCCGACTACGGTGCGTTCGTCGAGATCGCAGCAGGCGTAGAGGGTCTGATCCACGTGTCGGAGATGTCGTGGAGCCAGCACCTGCGTTCGGCCCAGGATTTCCTGAAGGTCGGCGACGAGGTGGAGGCCGTAATCCTGACCCTCGACCGCGAGGAGCGCAAGATGTCGCTCGGCGTGAAGCAGCTCACGCCCGATCCGTGGGAGAACATCGAGGTGAAATACCCCGTGGGCACGCGTTGCGCAGCCAAGGTGCGTAACTTCACGAACTTCGGCGTATTCGTCGAGATCGAGGAGGGCATCGACGGCCTGATCCACATTTCGGACCTGAGCTGGACGAAGAAGGTGAAGCATCCGGGCGAATTCACGCAGGTGGGCGCCGAGATCGAGGTCGTAGTGCTCGAAATCGACAAGGACAACCGCCGTCTGAGCCTGGGCCACAAGCAGCTTGAGGAGAATCCCTGGAACGCCATCGAGGGTCAGTTCGCACCCGACAGCGTACACGAGGGCACGATCACCGAGATGACCGAGAAGGGCGCCGTGGTATCGCTCGGCACCAACATCGAGGGCTTCGCACCCGCACGTCACCTGGTGAAAGAGGACGGCACGACCCCGAAGGTGGGCGACAAGCTCGACTTCAAGGTACTGGAGTTCTCGAAGGCCACCAAGCGCATCACCCTGTCGCACACCCGTCTGTTCGAGGAGGCGAAGCGTGCCGAGTACGCAGCCGAGAAGGCCGAGAAGCGTGCCGCAGCCGACGCCACCAAATCGACGGTGAAGAAAATCAACGCATCGGTCGAGAAGACCACGCTGGGCGACATCGCCGGGCTGGCCGCACTCAAGGCCGCAATGGAGAAAGCCGAGGAGTAATCCTTCCCGACCTCTCTTCGGACAACGGGCCGGACACGCTTTATCGCGTGTCCGGCTTTTTTCATGCTTATAACTTCGTTTTAGTACTTCGACCCGGCAAAATGCAAGCAAGCCTGCTTTTGCCCACGCTTATTCACATCCTCACCCTGTGCCGTCCGCCGTATCATGAAGCGCCCGAAACGCCTCCGAGGCGGGCACGTGCCGGACATCCGGTCGCAACCGAAAAGAGGGTAAAAACCCGACGTACCGGAATTCCTCCGACGACTCGTCGCAACGATGCCGCACCGAAACTTCGCACGGCACGACGGCCGCAACTCCGAATCGCCCCCGCTTCCGCCCGAAAACGGACTTACCCTCCGCGGAACATCCACAGCATCCACAGCATC
>OFHP01000574.1_pt1 | contig 21411 bp, 17 predicted proteins | sample 1521651 | NCBI WGS metagenome assembly OFHP01 (sample SAMEA3504105, study PRJEB24116) | mouse gut metagenome | biome: mouse gut; feature: mouse-associated habitat; material: faeces | place: Denmark | collected 2011 | reverse complement strand
ATTATTATATTTATAAAAAGTTATTTTAACTGTGTTATATCTATAAATGATGTAATTCCTTTTTTACGCTTTTCTAACGAATCAATTAAAGCTTTTGCCGTATCTAAAGATGTGTAAATTGGTATACCAGCTTCTACAGCAAAACGTCTAATTAAGAAGCCATCTTTCAAACAATTATTTCTTGTAGGAATATCAATAACCAAATCTACAGTATCAGTTAACATTAAATCAAACAAAGTATTCTTATGAGCATCTATTCTATTCACCAAATGTGCTGGAATATCATGTTCTATTAAATAATGGTATGTTCCTGCTGTTGAATAAATATCATAACCATACATATAATATTGTTTCGCAATAGGTAAAAATTCTTCTTTTGAACTATCTTTAATAGTACAAATTATATTCTTTTTCTTTGGTAACTGAATTCCAGTTCCCATAAAAGCTTTATAAATAGCTTCATCAAAATTCTTAGAAATACCTAGAACTTCTCCAGTAGACTTCATTTCAGGACCTAAAGAAATTTCTGCTCCCTTAATTTTTTCAAAGGAAAAGACAGGCATTTTAACAGCAATTGTTTCTTTTTCTGGAACCAAACCATATGTATATCCTTGTTCTTCAATAGAATGTCCCATAATCACTTTTGTTGCTATATCAACAATAGGAATATCTGTTACTTTAGAAATATAAGGGATTGTTCTTGAAGATCTTGGATTGACTTCTATTACATAAACTTGATCTTCATAAACAATGAATTGAATATTAATCAATCCAATAACATGTAAAGCCTTTGCTAATCTTTCAGTATAATTTACAATGATATCTTTTATTTCTTGTCTTATTTTTTGTGGTGGATAAACAGAAATACTATCTCCTGAATGAACCCCTGCTCGTTCAATATGTTCCATAATACCTGGAATCAAAATTCCCTGTTGATCACAAATCGCATCAACTTCAACTTCTTTTCCAGACAAGTATTTATCAATTAATATCGGATGCTCTTGATACTGTTTATTAATAATTTTCATATACTTTTTAATATCACCATCATTTAATGCTATTTCCATTCCTGCTCCACCTAATACATAAGATGGCCTTACAAGAACTGGATAACCAAGTTTATGAGCGACGGCTATAGCTTCTTGAGTTGTAAAAACAGTTGTTCCTTTTGGCCTATCAATATGACATCTCTCCAGAATTTCATCAAATCTCTCACGATCTTCAGCAGCATCAACATTATCTGCATCTGTTCCTAATATTTGAACACCCATATCAGTTAATGCTTGTGTTAATTTAATAGCTGTTTGTCCACCAAATTGAACAATAGCTCCATCTGGTTTTTCTCTATCAACAATACTTTCTACATCTTCTGATGTTAATGGTTCAAAATAAAGACGATCAGCAATATCAAAATCTGTTGAAACAGTTTCTGGATTATTATTGACAATAATTGTATCATATCCTGCTTCTTTTAATGCCCATACACAATGAACTGAACAGTAATCGAACTCTATTCCTTGACCTATTCTAATTGGTCCAGATCCTAATACCATAATTTTCTTTTTTTGATTTTGTGGTTGTACTTCATTAATCCCACCATGAATAGAATAATAATAAGGTGTTGTTGCATCAAATTCAGCTGCACAAGTGTCCACTATTTTATAAGCTGCCCTTATATCATTATCTATTCTCATTTGATGAATTTTTTCTTTTGTTTTATTTGTTAATTTTGCAATAACTGAATCAGGAAATTGTAATCTTTTTGCTTTTTTAAGAAGATTAATTGTTAAGTCTTCATTTATTAATCTTTCTTCCATTTCTATTAAATTTTTTATTTTATCAATAAACCAAACATCTATTTTTGTAATATGATGAATATCTTCTTCATTCATTCTCTTTCTTAAAGCTTCTGCTATAACAAAAATACGACGATCATCAATATTTTTTAATTGTTGCTTTAATTCTTCAATGGATTGATAAGACAACTCATCAAGATATAAATAATCTATATTTTGTTCAAGTGAACGTAATGCTTTCATTAAAGCGCCTTCAAAATTATTGCAAATAGCCATAACTTCTCCTGTTGCTTTCATTTGTGTACCAAGTTCTCTAGATGCGTTCACAAACTTATCAAATGGCCATTTAGGAATCTTACAAACAACATAATCTAATGTTGGTTCAAATGAAGCATATGTCTTTTTTGTAACAGCATTCTTAATTTCATCAAGGGTATACCCAAGAGCAATTTTTGCTGCTAATTTAGCAATCGGATATCCAGTGGCTTTCGATGCAAGCGCCGATGAACGAGAGACACGTGGATTAACTTCAATGACACAATATTCAAAGCTGTAAGGATTTAATGCATATTGCACATTGCATCCTCCCTCAATATTTAATGCTGAAATAATATTTAAAGCTGATGACCTTAACATTTGATACTCTTTATCAGATAAAGTTTGTGATGGTGCAACAACAATACTATCTCCAGTATGGATACCTACAGGATCCAAGTTTTCCATATTACATACAGTAATACAGTTTCCAGCACTATCCCTCATCACTTCATATTCGATTTCTTTCCATCCTGCAATACATCTTTCAATTAAACATTGTTGTACACGAGATAAACGTAATCCATTAGAACAAATATCATGAAGTTCTTCTTCATTATGTGCTATTCCTCCACCAGTTCCACCTAAAGTATATGCTGGTCTAACAACAACTGGATAACCTATCTTTTGCGCAAAGTCTATAGCATCATCAACATGATTGACAACAATAGAAGCTGCACATGGTTCCCCTATACTTTCCATTAATGTTTTAAATTCCAATCTATCTTCAGCAAGCTTAATTGTCTTTGTACTTGTTCCAATAGTACGTACATGATACTCATCTAAAAAACCTTCATCTGCTAATGCCATTGCTATATTCAAAGCGTTTTGTCCACCTAATGTTGGTAGGATACTATCTGGTCTTTCTTTTTGAATTAATTTTTTTACAACAGGAACTGTTAAAGGTTCAATATAAACTTTATCTGCAATATCTTTATCAGTCATAATTGTTGCAGGATTAGAATTGATTAGAACAACTTTAACACCTTCTTCTTTCAAAGCTCGACATGCTTGTGTTCCTGCATAATCAAATTCAGCTGCTTGTCCTATAATAATAGGTCCAGACCCTATGACTAATACTTTTTTTATACTTACATCTTTTGCCATATTATTTTCCCTCCATCATCTTTTCAAACTCATCAAATAGTTTTTCAGTATCTAATGGTCCTGCACATGCTTCAGGATGAAATTGTACAGTTTTTATATTTTTATGAATATATTGCAACCCTTCTATTGTTTGATCATTAACATTAATAAACCAAGGTTTAGCGACATCTTTATCAATAGATTCTTCATCAATAACAAAATTATGATTTTGAGTTGAAATATAAACATGACCATTATTCATATCTTTAACTGGATGATTTGAACCATGATGTCCATATTTCAACTTTTTCGTTTGAAAACCATGCGCTAAAGCCATTAATTGATGACCTAAACAAATAGCAAATATAGGTAATCTGCTATTTGCTAACTTTTTCATTTCTTGAATAATTTCAATATTTTCAGATGGATCCCCTGGTCCATTTGATAACATAATCCCATCATAACATCCTTCAAGAATAACACTTGCTGGTGTAGATGCTGGATAAATTGAGACTTCTATTCCCCTATCTGCTAAACATCTAGCAATACTCTTCTTCGCTCCAAAATCATATAACGCAACCTTCTTATCACCTTTACCAATTGTATAAGGCTTTAAACAAGTTGTTTTTTTAACAACATCTTTCATATGATATGATTTTATTTTCTTTAATACATCTGTTAAATCTTTATAACAGGTTGTTGTGATCATACCATTCATACACCCTTTATTTCTTAATAATTTTGTCAAATATCTTGTATCAATTCCCTGAATACATGGAATATTATGTTCGATTAAATAATCTTTTAAATCCTTATTTTTTCTAAAATGACTTCCTAATCTTGCCAACTCATTTACAATAAAACCTTTAACATATGGTTGAGCAGATTCTTGATCTTCATAACATATTCCATAATTTCCAATTAATGGATATGTCATCACAACAGATTGTCCTGCATATGAAGGATCAGTTAACACTTCAACATAGCCTGTCATAGAAGTATTAAAAACAAATTCACTAATCGTTTCCACATCAGCGCCTACACTTTCACCCTCAAATACACTTCCATCTTCCAAAATCAAATAGCCTTTCATAAAATACCCCCTTACATGAAAAAACATATCATAGAATATGATATGTTATAAAATCTAAAGAACATAAAAGTGAGATAGATGTACTTGTTTTCTTTTGCATCATAACTTTTAACATTGTCCTCACCCTTTCTGTTTTTCATAGTATATGACATATATGATAATTTTTCAATATGTATTCAGTAACTCTGATGAAAAATAGAAGAAGCTGAAATGTCAGAACAGGGAATTTGCATAGCGGATATCTGCATCGTTAAAAGGGGAAGGAAACAGAATTAAATTGCAGAAATTGTAACGGATAAAAATATGATGGATATCAGATAAGGATATTATTTTTGTTAAAAAAATGTATCTTGCAATTAAAATTTGCATATGCTATAATGCCAATAGGCAAAGAAATGTGGAGAATTCCATGTAGGCAAAGAACGAATCCCCCGACCGTAATGGCGTACAGTCGAGGGATTCTTCTTTTCTTTTTATAGTGGCAAAGCGTCCACTAGGCTATTTGTTGCCTTTGTCGTGCCTGTCTAGCCATTTGCTGATGAGGTGGCAAACCACACCTGCTGCGACAGTCACAAGAAATGTGAAGAATAACTCCATGTAAACACCTCCTCCCGTTGCCGGGTGTAGGTTAGACAACACAAGCATTATAACATATCAAGGAGCATCCTTTTATCTCTTTCTTATAAGACTTTACAATTCGGATTGCGTCTGATACAATCCCATGCTCGTTATCCCTGTGGACATCCCGAAAAAGCCATTTTGGTAAAGATGTCTTCTTTCCGCAAGTAAAGTTGAATAATCCATTTTACTGCCATTTTCCCTTTCCTTCTTTCAAAATCAAACTTTGTTTTTATATGTTCAAAAATCTGTGTGCTTTTTTGTGTGCTTTTCTATTATAACGCAGAAAAAATCCCTTGAAAACCTTATGTTTTCAAGGGATCATGCAGCGTGCGTGAGAGGATTCGAACCCCCGACACCTTGGTCCGTAGCCAAGTGCTCTATCCAGCTGAGCTACACACACATAATTCAAATCGTTATCACCGAACAAACTATATAATACATTAGATATGACGATTTGTCAATATTTTTTTTGGAAAAAAAACAGAAATTAGTGGTGAAAAATTTGTTATAGTATGTTAGAATAAAACAAGTGGGATTTTGACTTGAATCTGGAGCGAAAAGACAGATAGGAGAGCTTTCATGACAAGGCAGGAATTTTTACAGGAATTAGATCTTGCACTGCAGGGACAAATGGGCCAGGCAGCGATCAATGAAAATATCCGTTATTATGAAACTTATATTGTGGAAGAGGCTGGAAAGGGCAAGACAGAGCAGATGGTGATTGATCAGTTAGGAAATCCGAGGCTGATTGCCAAGACGCTGATTAACACCACGAACAAATATTACAGGCAGAGCAAAGACCGTTATACGGAAAGCTATGGCAAAGACGAATCTGACCAGGGATTTGACGCCAGGTCATCTAAAAAGGAAAGATGGAATATCCGCCTGGGAAAACGAAATACCTGGTATGGGAAATTTTTCACGATTGCGGCAGCAATTTTGATAATTGTGGTGGTGGCGAATGTAGTAGCATTTTTGCTGCCGATTCTGGTGCCTGTAATATTAATATTATTGATAGGTTCCTTATTTTTTGGGAGCAGACGATAAATGGAACATGTAGGAGGAACATATGGAAACGGTAAAAATTAGTAAAGGCAGGCATTTCCTGCGAAAAGGCGACAAGATAAAAGGGTTGTTTGTAATTTTGCAGGGAAGCGTTCGCGCTGTCTCAAAAAATGACGAAATGGATATGCAGGCAGGGAGCATTGTGGGAATGCTTGAGAGCGCCTCTGATTCCTATCTGTGCGATTATGTGGCGAATACAGATTGTGTTTTATATGCTTACCCATATCGTCAGATTGACGATTATAAAAAGATTTTTGCATCAGACGAAAAATATGTGGCAGTGTTTACCATGGGCGCTATGCACCAGGCGGCAGAGATGCTTGGAAGGTACGACATGTTCTGTAAAATGGCGCAGAGGTTTTATATGAGCCTGATGGATTTTTACGGGGAATATAAGAAATTATGCAATGATTATCAAATCGCCGAAAAACCTTTTCAGCGTATTTCCTCCATGCCTCCAGCACGGCTGAATCAGCCGATTGCCAAGTGGACGATGGAATATTATGCGAAGATGTCCACCCTTTCTTTGAAGTCCATGGACCAATTTCTAGGTCGTGATTATTGCATCGGGATAGGAGAGATCCAAAATGCCGTTTGCTGGATGGTGAGGAGCAAAGAGCTGATTGAAACTTTAAAGAGTTATCTTGGTGTTTATAAGGAATTGCTGCTGACCTCTGGTTCAGAAGATTTGTTTCAAATGTATTTTGAATTGGCACGGAAAGCTTCTGGAACGGGAATGGAGCTGGAACCTATTTTCCAGAAAATTTCAGAGATTATGAAATTTGCCAGAGAGTGCCGCTTGTTTTCAGAAAAGCTAATAGAAGCGCGGTTTTCAGAGTATGAAAGCTATGACTTTTATAAAAGCGCGGAACTTGCAGAGACCGACATCTGGGTGGATGAGCCCATGGAGGAGTATGAGGAGGGAATTGATTACTTGGGGCAGATTCTTGCCTATGCTCAATATGACGAAGGAAAAGCGGAAGCGTTCACAAACGCATTGCGGCAATACAAGAATCTTCCAGACAGGCTTGCAACCACGGACGATGTTCGAAAGTTGCGCAAACAAATTACTCAGGATTTTTATGATATATATGAGCTGGCTTTTTACCGCAGCTTGGAAAATGCCAAAATGTCTCCGGCAGTAAAAATGTTTTTAAACTTCGGCTTCATGGACGAAGAACTGGCAGGCGCGGATAATGCCCACAGCTTGTATGATCTGACACAGCAGCTGCAGCGCTGCAAAGCGGATAATGTATTTACCATATATGAGTGGTTGATGAGCATTTATCGTGGAGAGAATGAACCTTCCAGAAATGAATTTGACATGGATTTTACGAATTACCTCAATGAGCAGAAGAAAACAGGAAGGATTACCGCGGCGCAGATGGGCGAGATGGCGCAGGATACCAAGCAGAAAGTGGATTTTGAGATGAAAAATATGTTTGTGTCCACAAACCGCGCTACTTATGGCAAGATTTCCACGTTCTGTCCGATTTTGTGCGAGGATGACATTATCGGCACAGTGGAGAACATGCTGATTACGGCAGAAAAGGCAAACAATGCCCTAGATACGATCCGCAAGATAGACTTCTCTTTATTTTACCGGGAAGTCGGCTATTCCGATCCAGAGCATGAGGTCAATATGGAAGTGATTCAGAAAGAGGTCTTGCCAAATGTGATTCTGATGCCGAATGCTGGGAGCAAAGCGATGATGTGGCAGGAGACCGCAGGGATCAAAAAGGATACTTCGGCGAGATTTATTTTCCCTATATTTACAGTGGTGGATGTCGAGGAAATGATGATCGAGGTCTCTGGAAGGTTCCGCTGGGAGATGTGCCGCAAGATTCAGGGCGTGCGCTGGAATGACATTACAGAAGCGTCATTGACGTCAGAATATAATGACTATATTCAGTATTACCGCAAGAATCATGATTTGTCCCCTGATGCAAAGCAGAAAGTGAAGAATGCCCTGACCAAGGCGAAAAACAATTTCCGGGAGGTCTTTGTAAAGGACTACCAGAGCTGGATCCGCTACGAATCCAAGGGAAGCTTTCGCTTGAACAAGGTGTCCAGGGATATCATTTTCCGGTACTGCCCGTTTAACAAGGAAACACGGAATATGTTGCGTGCAAATCCTATGTACCGGGAAATGTTTGAGAAATATGAAATTTTAAAAGAGCGTAAAAAGCGCCATACAGAGCTATGGTATGACCGCTATAAGAAAAAAGGCGGGGAAATTAATGATGAGCTTCAGGCAAATTGGGATTTTTATGACATGTAAGAGATTCATGCCTGCTTGAAAAGCAGCCAGGACTTTCAGATTATTCAGCAGAATATTTGAGAGTCCTGGCTTTTCTATATGGCTATGATTTTATTTTTGAAAGCAGGGAGCTTTTGTAAAATGCAGTTTCTATACAATAATATGGATCAAATTCTTGGGATGGGAATCCCGTATCCTGTATATAGCAGTTATGAGGGCAAAAGGTTCATTTTCATTGTGAAGCAAGCCTGGAACATTTGGCGCTCTATGCCTTGTAGGTTACAACATATTTCAAATTTAAGACGAGAAAAAACCAGCGGGGGAGCCACTGGTTTTTTCTATGAGGGGAGTATAAATAATTAATAAGGGGTATAACTTTGTAAAAAGTTCTCCAAAGGAGATATCCTTTTTACAAGTATGATTATATACGGCTTGCCACAAAAAGTCAATAGGTAATTTAAAAAAAATAAAAAATTTTGGAATGAACATTTTTTTGAATAAAAAGAGAGGCTTTTTCAGATACTAAAAAAGCAGTAAGCATTGAAGCAAACCAATTTAGGAGGGAAATTATCATGGCAAAAAACAGTGATATGAAAAACAAAGGAATGAACTCACACGAAAGCAACAGTAAGAATGCATATTCTCAGAACAGCACAAATGCAAGTTCTCAGAATGGCACAAATGCAAATTCTCAGAACAATGCAAAAAACAGCGGCAAGAATGCAAGTTCTCAGAACAGCACAAATGCAAGCGCTTCGAATTGCCACAAATCTTAAGTGAGATCCTAATGTACGGAAAACTGAAAACTGCATAATATAGTGTAGGAACAGATTATCATAAACATTTCTGATAATCTGTTTCTGCATTTTTAGAGAGGTGATTTTATGGAGTTTCAGACGATCAGTGTCCGGGAATTTAACCAGTACCGTAAACGTCCAGACGCCTGGGTAATTGACCTGCGCAGCAAAGAAGAATTTGAGGAAGTTCATGTGGAGGGAGCCAGAAACATCCCTTATGAAAATTTGGAGGTCTATCAAAAATATCTTCCAAAAGATAAGTTGTTTATTCTTTATTGTGACAGAGGATCGAGCAGCCTGATGGCGGCAAGGGAATTAAGCCGCAAAGGTTATCGCACGGTAACCGTAGTAGGCGGTATTCAGGCAGTTCTCCAAAATTTATAAAATATGAGTTTCCCCATTTTTATAATAACTGATGTTATAGTGCCCAAAGGTCTTGCTGCCTTTGGAAGCATAGACATCTTGCACAAAAAGCACCCTGAAAAGCTGGCTTCCCAGAGCGCTTTTATATGTAAAATGGGGAACTCAAATTATAAAAAGATTGACAGCCAGGAACTGAAAAGCTAATATAGAATTATCAGAATAAATCATGGAGAAATTTAATGAAAACATATGAATTAATCGCCCCTTGCCATTTTGGCTTAGAGGCGGTATTGAAAAAAGAGATATACGATCTTGGATATGAGATTACCAAAGTAGAAGATGGGAGAGTGACCTTTGAGGGAGATGCGGAGGCGATATGCCGGGCAAACATCTTCCTGCGCACGGCAGAGCGGATCCTGCTAAAGGCAGGGCAGTTCCATGCGGAAACATTTGAAGAGCTGTTCCAGGGCATCAAAAAGATTCCCTGGGAGCTGTATATTCCAGAGGACGGAAAGTTCTGGGTGACAAAGGCATCTTCCATTAAAAGCAAGCTATTTAGCCCTTCTGACATCCAATCCATAGTGAAAAAAGCAATGGTAGAGAGATTAAAGCAGCATTATCAGAAAGAATGGTTTGAGGAGAGTGGCACAAGTTATCCGCTGCGGCTGTTTTTGATGAAAGACGAGGTCACAGTAGCCTTAGATACTTCTGGAGATTCCTTACATAAGAGAGGGTACCGCACGATGTCCGGAAAAGCCCCGATCACGGAGACGCTGGCGGCAGCGTTAATCCTGCTGACGCCTTGGAAGAAAGAGAGGATTTTAGTAGATCCATTCTGCGGTAGCGGGACATTTGTAATTGAGGCAGCAATGATTGCAGCTAATATGGCGCCTGGCATGAATCGCAATTTTGCAGCAGAAAAATGGATCAATCTTGTGGAACCGCAAATCTGGAATGACACGCTGGAAGAAGCAAGGGAACAAGTCAATACGGATATTGTCGTTGATATTCAGGGCTATGACATTGACGGCGAAGTTGTCAGGATGGCAAGAGAAAATGCCAGACGGGCAGGGGTGGAGCATCTGATACATTTGCAGCAGCGCCCGGTAAGCCAGTTGAATCACCCTAAAAAATATGGCTTTTTGATCACCAATCCGCCGTATGGAGAGCGGATGGAAGAGAAAGAGGCGCTTCCAGCGCTGTATCAAGAAATTGGCGAGGCGTTGGGAAGGCTGGATAGCTGGTCTTCTTACATAATTACCAGTTATGAAGATGTAGAGCGTGATGTTGGAAGAAAAGCAGACAAGAACCGTAAAATTTATAATGGAATGCTGAAGACATATTTTTACCAGTTTCTGGGTCCCAAGCCGCCCAAGCGGACGCACATGCGAGAGACAGGAAATTAGAAGGGAATTTTTGTGAAATACTCAAAGAGATATATTGCAATGGCAGCGTTGCTTTTTTGTGCTTTGGCTTTGAAATTTTCCAATATCAGCGCAAGAGGCGGAGAGGTGAAGCGTTTTCGGGGCGCACGGCTAGAGCGGGAGATTTGGAATCCGCTGATTGCGGAGACAGTGAATGGAAAAGCCTTGTCCATATTGGTGGACAATAAAGAATTGACAAACCAAAAAGACGGCATTTATATGGATGACAACCTCAATCTCATGGTGCCTTTTTCAGTCTTGGGCGAGAGCTTTAACTGCAGCGCCCATATCTACGAAGGAGAAAAAATCCTGCTGGAAAAACGTTCCGACGTGGTTGCTTTTCAGTTGGGCGAAGAGAGCGTGAGTGTCAACGGTGAGAAAGAGCAAGCGAAATCCCCGATGGTCCGTAAGGATGGCGCTTATTATGTTGCTGCAGAAACCGTTGCGGAAACATTGAATTTTCATTATGAGTGGAACATTGAAAAAAATCAGGGGACGGCATTGAATCAGGCAAAAGAGGACAGCATTTTGCCACCGCAGTATGATCTGCGCAACAGGCAGCGGACGCCAAAGGTAAAGGATCAGGGAAACTATGGGACCTGCTGGGCTTTTGCGGCGTTGTCGTCTATGGAGTCGATGCTTTTGCCGGAGGAGGTTTTGGAGTTTTCACCAGATCATATGTCGCTCAAGAACAGTTTTTCACTGGGACAGTCTGACGGCGGGGAATACACGATAGGCATGGCGTATCTTGTCTCTTGGCAGGGACCAGTGAGGGAAGAGGACGATCCCTATGGAGACGGGGAGTCGCCAGATAATTTGGAGGCAGTGAAGCATGTCCAGGAGATCCAGCTGATTGACGGCAAGGATATTGAAAAAATCAAGGAATCGGTGTTTAAATATGGGGGAGTGCAGACGGCGATTTACAGCGCTTTATCCAATCCCCATTCCTATTCGCCATATTATAATCAGGAGAAATCGTCCTACTGCTATATTGGGGCGGAAAAACCCAACCATGAGATTATGATCATCGGCTGGGATGACAATTATCCCAGAGATAATTTTAACATGGAAGTCGAGCGCAATGGGGCCTTTCTATGTCAGAACAGCTGGGGGGACGAATTTGGAGACGAAGGGGTATTTTATGTCAGTTATTATGATGTGAACATCGGGAATCATAACGTGGTGTATACGGGAATTGAAGAGACGGATAATTATGACCGCATTTACCAGTCAGATCTCTGTGGCTGGGTGGGGCAGCTTGGCTATAATAAAGACAGCGTTTTTGGAGCAAATGTTTATACGGCTCAGTCCCAAGAACTTTTAAAGGCAGCAGGATTTTATGCCACTGGTAAGGAAACTTCCTATGAGCTTTTTGTGGTAAAGAATTTTGAAAACACAGATTCTTTAAAAGAACGGGTCAAGGTTGCCAGCGGCAGCGTGACCAACGCCGGTTACTATACGATACCGTTTGAAAAGGACATTGCGGTGGAAGAAGGAGAAAAATACGCAGTCGTTCTCTATGTCACCACGCCTGGGTCGGTGCACCCGATGGCTGTGGAATATGCTGCGGGCGAATTTACGGCAGGGGCTGATTTGACAGACGGAGAGGGATATATCAGCGCATACGGCGAGAATTGGGACAGTGCGGAAAACGATCAGAAATGCAATCTGTGCCTCAAAGCGTATAGCGTTTTGCAAGACTAGAAATGCGGCAGCGGCGTATTTGAATCGTCGTGCAAACATATCTGCTGCCTCAGGAAAATATGCGAAAGAGACGGTATCGGAAGATGGAAGGGAAAATACTTAAAATTTCGTCAATGGTTCTCATGATAACCATCGTTTTGTCGGCGGTGGTGCTGTGGCAGTTTTCTGATGTTCATAGGATAGAACTGAAGCAGCGGCAAATGTCTGGCCTGCAGATGCTGGCTTATTATACGAGGCCGACAGAGCAGACAGAGGATATTAGTTTTAAGCATCAGCTTCAGCTTGAGCTTCCCCAAGGCTTAGAATTGGATCGGGTACTTTTTGAAAATGACTATGTGACGCAGAACATAGTCATTGAGATTCCAGGGGTGGAAAAAGACTATTTTTTCAAACATCCTCTTTTGGGAAGATGTAACCATATTAATGACCTGTATATGGAAAATGGAAGAATTGAGATTTCCATGGACGCTGTCTATGAGGTGGAGACCAGGATCAGCAATGGCCGTCTATATCTTGACTTTATCCATCCGAGAGAACGCTATGAGAAAGTGGTCGTCATAGACCCAGGACACGGCGGTGGCGCGCCAGGCGCCATCAAGCAGGGGATCATGGAGAAAGATATTAATCTTGGCATTGTCAAGGAGCTCAAAAAGCTGCTCGATGAAAATGACCGTGAGATCGGCGTTTATTATACCCGCACCGAGGATGTGAACCCAACATTCGCACAGCGGGCTCAGCTTGGGGAGAAAGCAGGTGCGAACTTGTTTATCAGTGTTCATTGCAATTCTGATTCAGACGCAGAGCTGTCCGACCGTGATGGGGTTGAAGTTTTATATGACGAGCAGAAAAGCGACGAAGATTATGGCGGCGGGCGTCTGGCGCAGATTTGCCTGGAGGAGTTTGCAGCGGCGACGGGAAGCAAAGCCAATGGGGTTGCCAACGGCAGCGGCATTTATATCCTCCGCAACAGTGAAGTTCCAGCGGCATTGATCGAAGTGGGATTCATGACAAACCAGGAGGAGTTGCAGAGGATGACGACAGGAGAATTTCAGGAACGTGCTGCACAGGGCATTTATCAGGCGATTCTGCGGGCTTTAGAGGAAAGATAAGAATCAGAAAGGAATCATGAACTATGAAAAAGATAATATTTGCCACCGGCAACCAGGGAAAAATGAATGAGATCCGAAGCATTTTGTCAGATCCTGACTTAGAACTTGTTTCCATGAAAGAGGCAGGGATCGAGTTGGAGATTGTGGAGGATGGCAAGACCTTTGAGGAGAATGCCCAGATTAAGGCAGAGGCAATAGCAGCGGTGGTTTCTGCGAAAGAAGACGTGGTAGTGCTTGCGGATGATTCCGGACTAGAAGTGGATTATCTGAATAAGGAACCAGGGATTTATTCTGCAAGGTATCTTGGAGAAGACACTTCTTATGAGGTAAAAAACCAGACGATCTTAGAACGTTTGAAGGGAGTGCCAAAGGAGCAGCGCAGCGCAAGATTTGTATGCGCCATTGCCGCTGTCTTTGCAGATGGAGAAACCTGCGTCACCAGGGGGACGATCGAGGGTTACATTGGATGGGAAGCGGCAGGAGAAAATGGCTTTGGATATGACCCTATTTTCTATGTCGATGAATATCATTGTTCTACTGCGCAGTTGCCCCCAGAGGTTAAGAATGTGCTGAGCCATCGGGGAAAGGCGCTTCGTGCCATGAAAGAAAAGTTAGCCCAAAAATGGCAGATAAAGGTAGAATTATGAGAATATTAATAGTGAGTGATACACACAAAAAACATCGGGGGCTGGAAGAGGTCATACGTTGCGCAGGGCAGATCGATCTGATGATACATCTTGGGGATTCGGAAGGTTACGAAGATTATATTGCAGGACTGGCGGACTGCCCGCTTGAGATTGTCGCTGGCAACAATGATTTTTTCTCCGATCTGGAACGGGAAAAAGAATTAAAGATTGGAAAATATAACGTATGGATCACCCATGGGCATTATTATTATGTGGCAATGGGGATCGAGGATTTGAGAAAGGAAGCGGCAGGGCGCGGCATGGATATCGTGATGTTCGGGCATACCCACCGTCCGTTTCTGGATTGTCATAAAGGCGTTATCGCCCTGAATCCGGGAAGCGTGTCTTATCCTAGGCAGGAAGGGCATAAGCCTTCTTATGCTTTGATGGAGATCGACGAGGCGGGGGAAGCGCATTTTTCGATTCACTATCTGGATTGATTTTGATGTGTAACAGTTTGGCGATCGCCAATATTAAGGGCGGGATTATGTTATGTTTGAGTTTCCCCATTTTGCAATTCAAAATGTTATGCTGTTGCAATATCAGAAATTCTATGGTAGAGTGAAGATAACAAGTTGACAATGCATAGAATAGAGGAAAGTGTCAAAGAATCTATTAATTCTTTCGGCAAACTACCTGTTGCTTCTATGCGCATAGAATGGAGGAGATAATGAAGAACAAATTTAAAAGCACGATCCTTGTTTTTGCAGTTGCCATGACCGTCCTTTTGGATCCAGCAGCAGCATTTGCTCACGGACATGGAGGAGGGGGGCATCACAACAACACGCAGCCAACATATGCGCCTTGTCATAATGGAGGCTGTAATGTCACAGGAGAACATCGCCACGGCAATATGAATTACAACGGGCATTCGGGTTCCTGCGTGACATATAGCCAGTGTACCGTGAAGAAATGTAAAAAAACAGGAACGCACAGTCATAATGGAGCTTATTATTGCGGATACTCGAATGGGAAAACAGTTTACAGTCAATGTACGGTGTCAGGCTGCACCAAGAATAAAAAACACAAACACAGCGGAAAGTATTATTATGGGCATTCCAACAATTATGTAACATACAGTCAGTGTACGGTGTCGGGCTGTACCAAGACAAAAAAGCATACCCATAATGGAAATTGCTATTATGGACATTCCAATGGCAAGGTAACATATAGCCAGTGCACGGTTCCAGGGTGCACCAAGGCGAAGAAGCATAAACATCATGGGGAATGTTATTATGGACATTCCGCAATAAAATCATATTGACGGAGATTTTGTACTGAAATCAAAATCGGAAAGCTCTCCTGGGCAAGCGTTATCATCATTGATTTTTTGCTCAGGAGGGCTTTTTTTATTCTATAGGAAAAACGCTTTTACGCCTTAGCATGAAAGGTCTTTCCTATAGAGTAAAAATAATATGCGCAGGGTCTTTCCTGGCGAAGCGAGGATATTCTCATAAGAAGAAAATATTGCCATAATTTTTTCTGATATCCGGAATCCTGCCAAGGATATTTGTTGTTTTGTGGATTAAAAATTATTTCTGAGTCACGATGACGCGCATCCGGCTTTTAACGCCGTCCTCACTGGCATAAATGTAAGCTTTGCCAGCATCATGCGCAAAGACGGTGCCATTTTCGTCTACTGATGCGATGCAGGTGTTTGAACTTGAGTATACAGGCTGATTGCCAGAGGAGACAAGTGCTTTTATGTGTTTTTTGGCTCCAACTGCAAGTGTGATCTCGCTTTTTTCAAACGTGACTGTGGGCTTTTTTACAATCACCTCACAAGTCTTGCTGACGCCGTCTACCGTTACAGTGATGGTTGCCGTGCCGTTCTTTATGGTGGTCACGTTTCCATTGTCGTCTACCGTAGCGACACTTTTTTTATTGCTCTTCCATTTGGGGATGCTTTTAGAGGTGGATTTTACAATCAGACGGAACCTACGGTTCCGATAGAGGTTGACAGAGCTTTTGCTAAGATAAAGTTGTGGTTTTTTCACAGTGACAATGCAGCTTTCCGTTGTTCCGTCTGCGGAAGCTAAGATGGTTGCCGTACCTGGTTTTTTTGCTGTGATCACTCCATTGCCGTCCACGGTTGCCACGCTTTTTTTATTGGAGCGGAAAGTGACAGGGCGTCCTGTGGACGCAGTGGCGGATAGTTTGGCGCAATATCCGTTTTCCAGTGATATCGACCTGGCGCTTAGCTGGATCTTGGTGGCTGCCACCCGGACCGTGCAGCTTGCCTCTCCGTTTTTGATTTTTGCGGTGATCCTTGCCGTGCCAGCTTTTTTTGCGGTAATTTTTCCATACGTGTTTACGGATGCGACTTTTGAATTATTGGAAGAAAAAGAAGGCTTTTTTCCTGTAGAAGTGATGGCGGCAAGATAACATTCTTCTCCAATATTCATGACTTTGGAATAGCTGTTTAAAATTACAAAGCCAAGACTGGGCGCTGCCTGTGCCTCGAAAGAGGGAATCATTGAAGAGAATAATACGGATACAAGTACGAATACAGCGATTGTTGCGTGTAAGAATTTATTATTTTTTGCAGACATTGAATTCCTCCATTTCATAAAAGGCAGGAATTCCGGCAGGCATCCATATGCCGAACGTAACTGGCTTAGAATGCCTGAAATCAGAAATCACAGATTCTGTGATTGGTTTAATATAACATGGAACAGGTGATTTGTAAAGAGCAAAAATGAATATATTCGTGCTACAGCCCCCTTTTGAACAAGTGAATACTTTACAAAAGGGGGAGACTCAAGTAAAACTGCGTGTTCTTTTAGCTTGCATATTTTTGATATGCCTCAGGCATTGGAGTGCGTGCTTTAGTCCCGCTATGATACAAAAATACTCCAGCTGTTGTTGCCAATACGGCGGCGGCAAAGATTGCAAGATGGATCCATATGGAATCGCCGCTGTAGGAGAAGTATTCTGGTGCAAAAGTTCCCCAGAGGTTGAACAGCATATGAAACAGGATCGACAGGTAAATGCTTTTGCCTTGAAAGCATACATAGCCGCAGAATATTCCTACGACAAAAGCATAAGCGCCTTGAATCACATTGCCATGGAAAGCGCCGAACAGAAATGCCTGCAGCAAGTTAGCTGCGAAAAAGGGCATTGCTTTTGTGGCATATTTCAATGTGACGCCTCGAAAGATCAGTTCTTCGCTGATGGGAGCAATCAAGATGGAGTAAAGGGCGAGAAGCGGGGTGACATTTCCAAATCCAATGTTTTTCATCAGATCATCATAAGTTTGATACCACGCCGGATTTATAGCGGCAAGGAGCGCCATCAAATAAGTGGATAGGTACTGCATTGCGATCATCAGGAGCACGAGTCCTGCCAAGGTTTTAAGATTTAGAATCGACGACAATGCTCTGCGGGGCTGTTTTTTGGGCACGAACCGCTTCCAGTACCAGAATCCCAAGGCAAATGCTGCAATCACCGCATAAACGGCAGAGATTGCTGCAAGAAACTGGCTGTCCATAATAACGTCTATGATGCGGTTGGGATCTGTCATATGGTCAAGGAATTGGGGATCGGAGGCGATTGCCAGGATCAGTTTTAAAATCACGGCTGCAAATGATACGATAATCTGGATCCCGAAGGCAAGGAGCACTGGGAGCAGGCAGAATAAGATGCTGCCGGTTTTTTTTAATATCTTCATATTGGTAAAACCCCTTTCTGGTTCAGTTTGTTTTGTGATTCTATCATTGTAACAATACAGAGAAAGAATTGCAATGGAAACGCAAATCATTCTGAAAAATAAGGGGAAATCTGTTGCATTTTTCGCCATATTGTTATAAGATACAGATTGGCGTATATTTATACAATTTTACTATGAAAGCATGTGCGAGATTCATTTTGTGCAAGGAGCGGCTCTCCTATAGATTGAGAGCATCCATGCGGCGATGGATGGCAAAGACAGGAGGATTTATATTTATGAAAAATTGGAAGAAATTAACAGCGATATTGGCGACAGGAGTTTTGGCTGCTGGTCTTTTGGGATGCGGAGTTCCGGCAAATACCGTGCATGCTCCGGAAGACATGTCTGGAAAGAAGATTGGCGTGCAGCTTGGGACCACGGGAGACACCTTGGTGACAGATGAATTTGGCAAGGACAACGGCACTAAGATTGAACGTTATAAAAAGGGCGCAGATGCCGTGCAGTCTTTAAAACAGGGAAAAATTGACTGCGTGGTTATCGATTCAGAGCCAGCCAAGGCATTTATTGACCAAAATAAAGATCTGACGATCTTGGAAACCGAATATACGGACGAAGAGTATGCAATCGCAATTGCCAAGGACAATACGGAATTGAAAGATAAAATCAATGGAGCGCTTGGGGAATTAAAAGAAGACGGCACCCTGGATCAGATTATGGCGAATTATACGGGCGACGATACCATGGGAACTTGCCCTTATGAATCCCCGGAAGACGTGGACACTTCCAACGGGAAGCTGGTCATGGCGACCAACGCGGCATTTAAGCCTTATGAGTATTATGAGGATAATAAGATCGTAGGCATAGATGCGGAAATGGCTCAGGCAGTGGCAGACAAGCTTGGAATGGAACTGGAAATCCTGGATATGGATTTCGACGCCATCATCAATGCGGTGCAGTCTGGAAAGGCAGACATTGGCGTGGCAGGAATGACCGTAAATGAGGAGCGGCTTCAAAGCATTGACTTCAGTGATACTTACGCCAAGGCAAAACAGGTGATCATTGTCCGTTCAAAATAGGAGGAAATGTCCAAGTGCAGAGCTTTATGGATGAATTTACACTGAATTTTATAGAGGGCAATCGGTATCAGTACATAATCGAAGGATTAATCAATACCCTGATCATCTCTCTGTTTGCAGTATTGGTAGGAATTGCCATTGGATTTTTGGTGGCGATTATCCGTTCCAGCCATGATAAGACTGGGCATATGAAATTTGCCAATTTCCTGTGCAGAATCTATCTTACCGTGATGCGGGGAACGCCTACGATGATTCAGCTTCTGATCATTTACTATGTGATATTTGCAACAGTAAATATACCAAAGATTTTCGTTGCAGTGGTGGCGTTTGGATTGAATTCCGGCGCTTATGTGGCTGAGATTGTCCGTTCCGGCATTATGTCCGTCGATGAAGGACAGTTTGAAGCAGGACGCAGCCTGGGACTGAGCTACCGGCAGACGATGCGGTTCATTATTATGCCACAGGCGTTTAAAAATGTGCTTCCGGCTTTAGGAAATGAATTTATCGTGTTGTTAAAGGAGACCTCCATCAGCGGTTATATCGGGTTGACAGATTTGACACACGGCGGAGATATTATAAGAGGAATTACATTTTCGGCGTTTATGCCGCTGATTGCGGTTGCCTTAATTTATCTGTTGTTGGTAACGGGGCTTTCCTGGTGCGTCAACAAGCTGGAGAGGAGGCTTAGAGTCAATGAGCGGTAAGGTATTGCTGGAAACAAAAGAATTAGAGAAGAAGTTTGGCGATCATCAGGTGCTTCGTGGAATCAGCACCAAGATTTGCCAAGGCGAAGTGGTGGCCATTATTGGGCCTTCTGGATGCGGAAAATCTACGTTTCTGCGTTCTCTGAACTTGCTTGAGACGCCTACAGGAGGAAGCGTGATCTTTGAGGGCAAAGAGATTACCGCCCCTGGCACGGATGTAAATAGAATCCGCCAGAAGATCGGCATGGTGTTTCAGCAGTTTAATCTGTTTGCCAATTTAAGCATCCAGGATAATATCACCCTGGCTCCGGTAAAATTAGGGCTGATGAGCAAGGAGGAAGCACAGAGGCGCGCAAAAGAATTGTTAGAGCGCGTCGGGCTTCCGGACAAGGCAGATGCTTATCCGGCAATGCTCTCTGGCGGGCAAAAGCAAAGAATTGCCATTGCGCGATCTCTGGCAATGAATCCAGATGTGATGCTTTTTGACGAGCCTACTTCGGCTTTGGATCCAGAAATGGTAGGAGAAGTATTAGGATTGATGAAAGACCTTGCAGCAGACGGCATGACTATGGTGGTGGTGACCCACGAGATGGGATTTGCCAGAGAGGTGGCGTCCAGGGTGCTGTTTATTGACGAGGCATATGATCTCTTTAACAATCGGACGGACAGCGCCGACTTCAATGGGGAAATCATCACGATGCTGCTGACAGCCATGGAGCCGGGAAAGCGCACTTTGTCGGCTACGACTGTTGCCGGAAACAGCTCAGGCCTTGTGTCGGTCACCCTGAACGAGAACGCCGCGGTCTGGATGGCCGGTTATGAAAAGGACATGCGAAAGGCCCTGTCGTCCAACAGCGGCATGTACCGACGGGTAGAGTCCATTACCCTCCCCACACCTGCGCAAAGCAGTCTGTGGAATACCTTCCTGCAGACTCTGAAATCAGGCCTTTCGGATGAGGCGATCCAGGAGGGAAACCGGAAGCTGTGCGAGGAATGCGAAGGCATGATCAACGAGTATTTCCACTGGGGCAGGTCCAAAACCTACACGGAGTTCTTCGCCAATTATGCCGGCGCCATCAAGCTGGCACAGGAAATGGAAAAGAGTTCCTTACTGAATCGCCGGCCGCTGACAGCAGGCGAGCTGACCGTTCTCATTGAGCAGCAGAAAAAGGAAATCCGCGCACAGTACAAGCAGGTGGTGGAAGAGAATTTTGGACGCCTCCCCTTCATGGTGTACACCGATGTCAGTGAAACTATCGACAAGGACTACATCGGAGCGGAAGGCGCCACGGAGAAGCTGAAGCAGGTGATGGAGATGATCTGCGATCCGAAGGCGTATTCCGGCTGCTCCATTCCCAAGGGCGCGCTGATGAAGGGTTCCCCCGGCACCGGCAAGAGCTTCCTCGCCAGGTGTATGGCCGGTTCGGTTATGAAGGCCATCAAAGAAACCCAGGGAAATCGGAAAGACGTTGCCTTTATTAAAGTGGCGGGGACCGATCTGAATTCGGCGGAACTGGTCAAGGCACTGTTCTCCGCAGCCGAGGAATACGATCAGGTGATCATCTTTATTGACGAGATCGATGCCATCGGGAAACGCCGGGAAAGGCTTTCCAATGACGGCGCGTTGATTCAGCTGCTGAAT
>OFHP01000570.1_pt1 | contig 21554 bp, 22 predicted proteins | sample 1521651 | NCBI WGS metagenome assembly OFHP01 (sample SAMEA3504105, study PRJEB24116) | mouse gut metagenome | biome: mouse gut; feature: mouse-associated habitat; material: faeces | place: Denmark | collected 2011 | reverse complement strand
ATGATTATGTCAAAACTTTTCCTTGTAAGTGTTACAAAAAAACTTGACCATCTCATCCAGCCATTGCCCGCTTTTTCCGTCTTCTGCGGCCCTGAAAAAAACTGCCGGCTTTCTGTCCTGCGGTGCTTTGGCTCATATATTTTCATTGGCGCATTATCCTCCCCAGATACATCCCTGTTGTCCGGCTGAAAGATATTTCCTGCCATTCCGATTTCCTCTGCTGCCAGTTGCAGCATATCCCATTGCGGCATAAAACTCTCTGCCGGTTCTGTTCCCTGCTCCGGTATAAAAGCGTCTGTCGGCTCTGCCTCTGATTCCGGCATATCTCCAAATCCAACACTCCCACTATCCTGCAATGCCCCCTCCGCTATCTTCTCATGGAGGTTCGTGTTATACAGACGGTACAAATCCGTCTCCTTGCTTATCCTGTTGTCAAAAGGAATGACAACACTGCCGCACTTTAACAGTCCCGTTCCGCTTGATGAATTGCTGACAAAACGCAGCTGCGCATCCGACACGCCTATGGCCTCCGCCAGCTTTGCACTGTCCACATTGGACTGCTTTAACAGCACCACAAACTCACTGTTGGATAACAAAGTAGTGGCGATATAATTCTGTAACAAATCCGACACGTTCTGGCTGATTCCGGTACAGAGGCCGCCCTGCTTTCTGACCTTTTTCCACAGCTGCTGTAAATACTTTGCACTGTACTCACTGCCAAGCAGCACATGGCATTCGTCAATATACAGCCACGTTGCCCTGCCCCGCTTTGCGTTGTCTAAAATCCTCTGCTGAATCGCCTCCATCATCACAAGCATTGCCACCGGCGCAAGCTGGCTCCCCAAATCCTGTATGCCGTACACCGTAAAACGGCTGTCCACATCCACGTTCGTGTGGTGGTTGAAGATGTTAAGGGAACCCTCCACGAATAATTCAAGGGAAAGTGCCAGCTCCTGCGCCTCCATTTCTTCCTGTGCCTTGAGAATCCGATAAAAATCTGACATGACTGGAACCCTCTGCTGTTTCCATGCCGCCATATAAAGGCTGCGGACACAGCGGTCAATGATGGAATGGTGTTTCTGGTTCAGGACGTTGCCTAACAACTGGTCGCAGAGGGAAAGCATAAATTCCGACTTGTCAGCAATGACCTCCCGCAGCCCTTTCTCATTGGTGTGTGCCATATCTGCCTCCAGCGGGTTGACAAAATTTTTCGTATATGCTGACAGGTTCACAACCGCACCGCCGTAAGTCGCCGCAATGTCAAAATATTCATTCATCGGATCTATGACTATCACGTCATCATCCGTATTTAAGAACACGCTGCCCATCTCCTGCTTTGCAAAAAAGGACTTGCCGGAGCCCGGCACGCCGAAAATGAACCCATTGCCATTTATCAGCGTCTTCCGGTTCCCCACGTTAATATTCTTACTTATCTGGTTAATGCCGTAATAGTTGCCCCCGGCATCATTTAATTCCTGTACGTTGAAAGGCAGCAATGCCGCAAGGGACTGCGTCAGCATGGTGCGCATGGTCTCCACCTGCCTTACCCCAATAGGAAGTGCGGTATTTAACGCCTCCCTCTGTTTCAGGTAGTGGGTGTCGATGATAACCGAATGGCGTTTCCCAATGGTCTCCACCGTCTCCGTCACGCTCTCCAGTTCCTCCCTGCTCTCTGCCACAAGAATTATGCTGACTGCCGCATAAAACAGGCACTGGTCGTTTTCCCTCACGTCATCCATGATTTCCTCAATGTCTTTTTTCTCCATGCGCTTTGCATAGGAAATTTCCGAGGAAAAGTCATTGTTTTTGTTCCTTACTCGCTGCTGCCTGATAATGTCGCTCTCAATGCCGAGATATTTTTTCTGCAGTATCTTTGTCGTCAAATCTTTCGGCACCGGCACAACGTCAATGCTCACAATGGAATGGACAGGCAGTGACGTAATTTCATTAAGGAAACGGTCGGATAAGCTGCTGGGATATTTTTTAATGAACAGTGCCCTTACAAACTTGCCCTCGTCTTCGATATGCTCCGGGAAGTATTTCAGCATCCCGTTGCACAAATCATTGCGGAAATCCGAGCCAACCTTTTTTGCCCGCCGGATGTCAAAGTCAAAACCGTCCTCCCTGCCGAGATGGTAAAAATCATGCAGCACCTTTAACCTCTCATTTCCGGAAAGCGGCTCTATCTCTGCCCCAAGTTCCCCAAAAGCCTTGTGCAGTACAGCCTCCAGCGTGGCAAACTGCGCCTTTGCCTCCTCAAAATTCTTCCTCTCAACCGTAAGCGTCAGATACCGTTCCTGCTCTATCCCCTGCCTGCCCTCACGGATTTTGTCCTCTATGATGTCATTGTAAATTTTACGGAACCGGTCAAACCCATCCTGGCGGTATGGCAGCAGCACCATCTCCCGCAAATTGGCCATGTCCTTATTCCTGTTGTTTATGGTAACCTTAAAATTACAGTCCAGTGAGTTGAGGAATTTGCAGTACCTCTCAAAAATACTTTCCTGTTCTCCCTCATTGGCAGTCGTGTAATTAATGTCCATAAAACGGTAACTCTTTGAATAACGGTTTTTTGCAACCTCAAAAATGCCGTTCTCAGCCACCGACAGTATCTCTATTGTCTCCTGTATGGATCTCGGCGTCTTATAAAGGGGCACATCTGCCTTTTTAAGCTCTTTGAATCCATCTGAAAAAATTCCCATGTCTGCCTCCATTCCCATGCAATAGGGAAAGCCGGCACCCCCCTGCCGGCTCCCCATCTGCACTGTTTTCCTTTCTACTATTTCTTCTCTGGACAGAAAGACCTGCACCTGCCCGTCTCAATATCCGCAATGCACTTCAGTATCGGATAGGCCTGCTGCGGCACCACCGCATTCCCAAGCGAAAACATACGGCTGCCCCACAGTGGGTAAGGTCTCGTAATGCGGCTTACACCCTCCGGCTCTTTTTTCCACATCCTGTGTCCGTCCATCCAATCGGGAATCCCATCAGCCATTCCACCCATTCCGGGTTGAGTTTGTGCTGTTTCATGGAAAGTTCCGTAACTTCCGTAAAAAGTCCCCTCTGCTCCTCCGTCTCCGGTTCGTGGAATCCGGTCCCCATCTGCTCCATTACCTCCGGGGTACAGAATACCCGCATCTGCAGGTTGGGGTTCCAGAGCGTCCCCGTTGAGTTGAGCTTCTTTAATGTCCCCGTTTTCTTCATCCTGCCAATGAGGGCAGTGGAAACATCCATCTTCCCAATGGCCGCCACCGGCGTCGGCCAGGTGTCCGGCAATGAATACCCGTTTCCTCTCATGCCACGCGCCGACGGCGAGAGCAGGTAGTACGAAAGCCCGGACTTCATAGCCTGCTCCTTCCAAATCAGAAACCGTCTGTTCGAGCCCCATATTGAGGAACCCAGCAACATTTTCTCCAAGCACCCAAGCGGGGGAAAGCTCTTTGATGACTCTAAGCATTTCCGGCCAGAGGTAACGGTCATCCTCAAAGCCTCTGCGTTTCCCGGCAAAGGAAAACGGCTGGCAGGGGAATCCCCCTGAGATGAGTGTGACACTTCGTTCGTTTGTCCTCGCATAAAACTCCTCCTTATTCAAATCCCTGATGTCCTTAAATCTAGGCACATCTTTCCAGTATTTTTCCAATATCCCATTCTGAAAATCAGCCCATTCACACTGTGCAACAGTGGTAAACCCCGCCGCCTCCGCCGCAAGGTCAAGCCCGCCAATGCCGGTAAACAGGCTGACGTGTGTTAAATCCTGCATATATTTCTTTTCCCTTTCCATACAAAAAGGGCATCTCCCATACAGCGGAAAATGCCCTGATTGTTACTTATTCTTTTTACTGTCTGTACTTATACCAGACTGCCAATACTACAAATAAAACAAATAATAATACCACTGCAAAAAACATACGGAATATCTTTTTCCGAACTGCTGCAAAGCCGCCTCTGCCGGTATCCCCTTTCTTTCCTGTACTGCTTTTCTTTCCTGCCTTATTCTTTGTTTCTTCCTCCAGCCGCAACTTCTGTACTGCCTGCTCCCCCTCCGTAGATACATAGGTGTAGGTGCGGTTTGCAAAGGCAAAGTGCAGCTTTAATTTCATCATTTCCATAAACGTCATCCCATGATAAGAATAAAAGCCCGTCATGGCGATTGGTGCAACCACCGGGATTGCTATATAGGCGCTGACCGTCAGCCCCACATATTGGTACAAAAGCAGCACAATCCCGCCTCCCACAGCTACAGATAAGACAGAGTACACAAGCTGTCTTGCAGTCAGTCCCAGCACCACGGACTCCTTGTAGTTGTCAATATTTTTATTAATCTCTATTACCACTGTTTTCTTCTCCTTTCCTGACGGCTTTTTACCTTGACTTCCCCGGTTCCTGCCGCACAGGCTCCTGTTCCCTCTCTGCGTCCCCAAACTCCCATTCATCTTTGGATGTGATATTGACATACTCGCCAATGATATGGAGCGCCTCATGATAACTGCCGGAAGAACAGACACGTTCTTTCAGTTCCTCTGCCTGCTCTTTCAGCCCATGCTCCCTTAACGTACTGGCAGCAACCCCCGCCAGGTTAAAGATGTTGCTGTCCTCCCCAATCAGGGCACAGTCCGGCTTTTCCACAGGCCTGTCTGCAAAGCCGCCCAGACGGTTCGGCACATAGTCAGACAGCCATGTGCCGCCAAAGTTCTCATATGTCTGTAACCGCCATATGGCGAATTTCCCCATATCCAGCTTTACATCCTCAAAAGGATATAAAATACAGGGCAGCCCATCATGTTCAAATGCCGACACTTCCTGAAATTCTGTCCCATCCAGTAAAATTCCTTCTTCCGTAAGCATCTGGTTGATTCCATCCACCCACTCTTTTAGTTCCCCGCCGCAGCCTTGCAAAATAAGTCCCTCCTTATTCTCCATGCTGCGTAAATCTTCCGATGAAATTGTATTGATTTTCAAAATTTATTCTCCTTTCTTGCAAATACCATTACTTACCTTGCTTTTCCCGGCTGTTCCTTTCCCATGCCTTTTTCCTGCACCGGTTCATAGGAATTTCTGTTCTGTTCCATTCTCTCAGCAAACTCACAGATATGGAAAATCCAGCCGGAAACTTCCGTATGATATTCATCCACAAACCGACAAATTTTTTCCCTCTGCTCTCCATCCGGTTCCGTTATGATTATCCTCCCGCCATCCGGTACACAGAACAGCTCCTGATAATGCGGATCGACAAAACGGATGCCCGGGCGTGCATTTGCCATATGCCTGTCCAGAAACTCTGAAACATAGCAGTAACAGAAAAAAGTATCCTTTTCCGGCCTCAGATTGCAACGTATCAGAAAAGCGTGTTCCCCCCTGTCCACACGAAAACCGGCTACCGTCATGTTCCCGGCCCCGAAAATGCTTTCCGGGTGTTCACGCACATAGTCCCTCATAGCAGTGCGGCTCTGCAAAAGCCCATGCTCCCCTGAACGCAGGGCGCCAACCACTCCGTCCAGTTCCGTCTTAAACACATCTGTTTTGTATTTCTCCCACCGGTCCGTCCATGCAGTGGAAAAATCTTTTCCGCTGCTGTCAAGCTCCCCATACAGGAAACCTATAGTTCCAGTCTGCCCTTCGAGCTGCATACCCTGTGTATAGGTATATTTCCTTTCTTCCTCCGTAAGAGGCCTTATTTTTAATTCGTTCATCTTATCCCCTTTCTTAAAGCCCCAATACCTTGCCGGTAAGGCTCTGGGCTCCTTTCACACTTCCTACCGTAAGTGCAATCGTAAACGTCATCTCGCACAGATAAATCAGGGTTTTTGCCCAATCCGAATAATCCCCCGTAAAAGATGGCAGCCCCGCATTGATAAAGGCATTGCAGACGATAATCGCCAGCGCCATCGTAACTGCCTCAAATGCCACTGACAGGAAATATTTGCTGTAAGTGACCGCCGTGTGTGACACCATCCGGTTCCCACTCATGGTAGCGTAAGCTATCGAACCAATCGGCACGATAACCAGCAATTTCAGGAAACGGAAATACACCGTATAGAGCAGGAAAAAACCGCAGATTATCACAATCAGCGACAGCAGCGCCGCCAGTATCAGCATAATCAGGCTTTCCCCAAACCCTAAATTTTCAATAACCTGCGCCTGCTCCTCTGCAATTTTCAGCTCTGTGGTATTGCCCGCACTGAGCAGCCCAACCAGACCGCCGATGGAAGTAAATGCGGCTTTCATAATCGTTACGTTGTTTGCCACCATATACTCCGCCAGCCCAAGCCGGATCAGCATACGCAGGATTGCCTCAAACCTCATTTCCTCCCTGATGTCAATGCTCTCCGAACAGAACCCTATCACGAAAAACAGCACCACAAGGGAAGAACCAACAGCCACAAATATAGGCTCAATGCCGGCTATGACATTCCACGGCCCCCCTCCCTTAAACGCATCGGGCGACTGCCCCAACAGGTCAAAGATAAGGGAAATCTGGTTATTCCAAAACCCAAACACTGCCTCCAAAAGTGCCAGTATCTTGTCCCCCAGCTTAAAAATGTCCATTTCAAGTCACCTCGTTTCCACCTTTCCTAAAAGCCCAAGAATGTCAGCACTGAGGAAATCCCCGCCATCATTGCGCCTGCCACAATCCCTTTCAGTGCAGAGTTCATGGTAGAAGAATCCTGCTGTTGGTATGCCTGTGCAAATTCCATCACATTTTTTGCAAGGATAATGATGCCCACCGCCCCAATCACTGCAATCACTAACGTCTTTAAATTGTCAAGCGGCTTTGTAACGGCACTGGTATCGCCTCCTGCCGCAAAAACCGTTGCTGTCATCTGCGACACGGCATATGCCGCGCCGGCAAAAGACGGAACCAGAACCCTTTTGCAGAAACCGCCAATGTTGTTTTGTTTCTTCTTACTTGTGTTGTTTCTCATCTTTGCTCTCTCCTTTTCATAAAAATACGGAGATAAAAATATGGACAGACTTCTTCCATCCACAGCTTTTATCTCCGTCTGATGAAACAAGTCCATCCATATCTGTTCTTATATTTCATCGGGAATCCTCCCGTTATTAAAGGAAACCGGGCTTTCCCCGGTACGCTAATGCAGTAATCTCCCCCTTTCCAATGTCATAAAAAAAGACACCAACCTGAATGGCTGATGTCAAATTTCATAACCTATTATTTTATCTGTACCGGTTGACTTTTTTGTTTTTGCATTTTTCTCTCCTCTATACTTTTCTTGAATGAACTATCCCTTACCGCAATAACAATGCCAGTTTTTCGCCACAGAAAACTCCCAAGATACAGCATACCACACTTAAAGCAGCATATAAGGTTCCCTGCATATAAAGTCTATCTTCAAATAACCTATATGCCTCTAATGAAAACGTGGAAAATGTAGTAAATCCACCGCAAATTCCGGTTTTCCAGAACAGAACACTGTTTTGTGATATATCTTCCCGTGTGCTGACAATCCCAACCACAAACCCAATTAAAACCGCCCCTATTATATTTGTAACCAGTGTAAGAACCGGAAATGTGGTTTTTGAGGGAATTAAACTTATCGCGTATCTTCCCATTGCGCCAACTGCACCGCCTAATGCAACCCATAAGAAATTCATTCTTTTTCCTCTTTCTACATTCACAATCGCAAAATCCCATATTTTCTCATAAATACAGTTCATATTTTATCTGCCATTTTTCAGCTTTGGCTTTATTTTAACACGTACACAAACTCATACACAACCACCAATCAAATTTATTCATATTTCCTGCGTATCTCCATCATCTTCACCACCGAAGTTTCCGGGTAGAAATAAGACAGTATCACATCCTTTGGCACACGGACAGCCATTGCCCGCTTTACTTCCTCTTTCTGTTCCACGGTAAATTTCCAGTGAAACATACGGTAAGAAATGGAATCCGCTGCTCCTGTATCCCCTGCTGCAAAGGATTCCGGTATTGCCGCATCCTCCGCTGACAAATCCGATGTATCTTCTTCCACGTCAAAGGCATATTCCAGCTGCATATCTTCATTAAGGCTCTCACGCTGCTCCTGCTCGTCCAAATCTGTAAAGCGTTTTTCCATTTCCACCTGCCCAAGCAACATAAATTCTTCATATGGGATTGTGTCAATATAAACCGGCTCCCCTTTTTCTTTCAGCCCCTCATAGTAAGCAAGGGATTTCTGATTCAAAATGGTAAATCCCGGTTCTGCACTCTCCCCCTCTGCCGCCGGCTCATGCTCATAAGGCTCTCCCTCCCCGTCTGCGGTCTGGGCAAATACCGGATGCCCGAACGGATTATATTTATTATCCAGTATCGGATCGAACCCACGGATAAAGATAAGACATTTTTTGTTATCCATCTTCCTTACTTCATCGGGTGTCATAATCTCCCTGCCGAGGACGTCATAATTCCTTGAGGAACTCCCCTGTCGGCCTCTGGTTTCCCCGCTTGATTTTTTATCAATGGTCGCCTTTCCTAACAGCTTTGAGATGTACTCATGGGTGCTCTGCTCATTGCCGCCAAGATAAACCAGGCTGTCACAATTCCCCGGAATTGTCTCCCAAGTGTCCTTGAACAGCGCTTTAATCTGTGCAAGGTTCTGGATGATAATCACACTGGAAATCTCCCTGCTGCGCATGGTGGACAACAGGGAACAGTAATCATCCGGCAGAGCCACATTGCTGAACTCATCCAGCATAAAAGTAACATGCACCGGCAGCCTGCCCCCACAGTTAAAATCTGCCTGATAATACAGTTCCTGAAATATCTGTGTGTAGAGCATTCCGATAATATAGTTATAGGACTTATCCGAATCCGGTATCACACAGAATAATGCCGTTTTCGTCTTTCCATCCCCATTGACGCCAATCCCCAGCTCCGCAAGGTTCAGCTCGTCCCTTGAAAGCATACGGAGGACCTGTTTATTCTCCAACGTTGCCAGACGGGAGTTGGCACTGATAATAATGGAACGGACGGTATCGCCCGCACCGCGCATACACTTGTTGTACTGTTTGACAGCAGGATGGTTTTCTTTTAATGGGCTTGTTGCCTCCAGGAACTTCATTCTGGTGTCCAGCATGGAAGGCTTACCCTTTTCCGTGACTTCCGCCTCCTCCATGAGTTTCAGCACCGAGGCAAAATTCCGTTTTGACGGCTTTTCCTCCAGCCACACATAATAGAAAAGCGCCTGTAAAAATAATCCCTCTGCTTTCTCCCAAAACGGATCTGAGGGACTCGCGCCTTTCGGGGTTGTATTGCTCATGATATTCGTTATCAGCTTTACCACATCCGTTTCCTCCCGGATATAGGCAAAGGGATTGTAACAGTCCGATTTTGCCATCTCCAAAAGATTGATGACCTTCACGTTGTAACCATTATTCTTCAGCATTTCACCCTCGCTGCGGAGCAGCTCCCCTTTCGGATCTGTTGCGATAAATGAGGTATTTAACTGCATAAGGTTTGGCTTTACCTCATAGAATGTCTTTCCTGCACCGGAACCGCCGATAATAAGGACATTGTTATTAAGTTTGGTATGCCTTGTGTCAAGGCTCATGCGGACATTCTGGCTCAGTATGCGGTTCCTGCCCTCATCCTTATCCGCTAAAACACGGTTGACCTGCTTTGTATCCGCCAGTCTGGAAGTGCCGTATTCTTTCCCCGGCATGAAATTCCTCTGGCTTGTATAATACATGACGATGATAACGGCATACACCAGCAGTGCATAGCCAATCATGCGGAAAGTAAACTCATTATAATAATCATGCAGGGGATAGGAGCATACAATGGTAAACCGTTCCAAGAACTCATGAAACTCTATCCCATCCCTCCATGCACCCGCTGCCAGATAGCCAAGAAAGGCAGAGGCAAAGGCACCAAGCACAATCATAATGATATTTGGTCTCTTTTTTGTTGTCTGCATCTTTACCTCCTCCTTGTTCTCTCCACGGTTTTTGCCGGCTGTGCTTTTGTTGCCTTATACCGCTGCCTTACTGCCGCCTCCACCCGGTCATAATGCCCGCTGTAAAGTTCCTCACCCTTGATGGTGCGGAGTACCCGGTTATCCACAGAGTAAATCTTGTATTCCCTGTTCTTATCCAGATAGGTAAGCAGCGTCTTCCCATTGTGGATTTCCATAATGTCTGCCTTGTCTATCCAGACATACCCCTCATTCTGCCCATACATCCCCGGCACCCTTGTCTTTACGGCATGCTCATTTTCCTGTGCAATCAGCTTTTTCGAGATGGTAATGTCCAACAGCGACGTGTTCTTCGAGGCGGTTATCTGCCTCATGCGGTTATTCAGTTCCTGATACCGCCTAATCCGTCTGTCAAATGCCTCCCGCTCCATCATGACACGGTAATTGCCTGCATTGTCGGCCCTGTCAAGGACACCGATTTTGGCAAGCTGCCCGATTGCCCTTTCTGCCTCGTCTGCCCCCACCTGCAGGTCTGCCTTTACCGCCTCCACGCTGACCGACTTTTTCTCCACCGCATAACGGCCTACTTTCTGTATCAGCCCGTCAATGGCATTATCCGCCCGGACTGACTCATCCGCATGGAGTTTCCGTGGGGATTTCCCGTTTTTTTCATTCTCCAGATACTTGAGTAACTGGTTCAGCTTTTCCTCATTGCCGCTCTTTAAATATTCATCCATGTTGAATACCCTGCCGTCCTGCAGTTTCTGTGACATCATCCGTATCCTCGGCGCCGCCTCGGAATGGAACATCACTTCCGTAAGCCCGTCATTCCTGCCTGCATCCGGCATCTCTGAATACAGAATCCCATATTTCTTTGCCAGTTTCCGGAACTTCTTCAAATCCTCATCTGCAAAAGAAAGCACCTGTATGTCGCCGCCTTTTGCCAGCAGCCCTTTCAGGTTCGTCCTGCCCATTTCTTTCTCATGCTCTAGCATTGCCACAATCAAGTCCAGTGCTTTCTGCATGGAGCGAACCCCAGCGCTCCCCATCTTCATGGCTATTTCTATCCCATCATAAGTGACACGGATAATCTGTACTGCATCTGCTATCTCTGACATATTTGCCTCCTTACTGGTACGCTTTTTCCGCCACTACAATCTCGACCGCCTGTGCCATTTCCTCCGCACTGAAACCGCTGTCAATCAGGTCACCCACTTCCTGCTCTGTAAGGCCTGCCTGTATTGCCATCCTGACCTGTTCCATCTGTGCAGGGTTCAGCCCTTTCCCGGTAAGCTGCTTTATCAACCCGGAGCCCTGCCTGCCCTTTCCGAAAATCTTTTCCGCAAACGCCCGGATTCCCTCCGGCTTTCTGCGTGACATCCTCTCCATCGGGACAAGACGTGTCTCCCCATTCCTGCCCTTTATGGCAGCAACAAAATCATGATTTCCCATATCCCTGCTGCTTTTAGCTGCCTGTACCATTTCTTTATCCTCTTTCCCTTTCAGGCTCTGTTCCAGCCCATCCTTTTCTTTCTGGACTTCCTCAAGGTCTGCAATCAGCTGCTCTTTTTCCTCAAGAAGTATCTGGTTCTTCCGGTAAATGCGGTCCCGCTCCTCTAAAATGGAACGCTTTTCACTGTCATAGCCTGCTTTCTCCTGTTCCAGTTCCCTGACCTGCTTTTCCAGGCTTTCTACCTTTGTGCGGAGCTTTGCATTTTCTGACGCCTGCTTATTATTGATTTCCTGCTGCTCCTCCAGCTCCTTTTCTCGCTGGCAGAGTTCTTCGGTCTTAGAAACATCCTGCTCCTGCGGCATTTCTGTTTCCGGGCTCTCTTTTCCCTGTGCCGCCCCTGCCTCACGGTTTGCCTGGTATACCAGTTTCAACGCCTGCTCCATGTCATAGGCAGTCAGCCCTTTGGAACCCACATCTGACAGCTGCGCCACCGCCACGCCTTTATCATAATAATTTGCAAGCAGCTGCATCTGGTAAGGGTTAAATCCTCCCTCTGCCAACAGCCGCAGCAGTTCCCCATCACTGTTTGCCCGCATGATGGAGGAAAACTTCCTGCAGCGGTCCATCTGCCATCCTGCCTCTGCATACATGGCAACCAGCTCCTTTGGATAGCCAAGCTCCAAATCCTCTTTTGCAAGTTTGAGCACGTCATCCCTGCAGCCCCTGTCCTTAAGCTCCACAATAACAGATGCAATCTGCACGTTCTCCGGTCTCCTTGTTTCCATATCCTGCCTCTCTTTCCTGTTTTTATAGTCACACTAATATTCATTTGGAGATTCTTCTATGGAATCTTCCCTGCCGCATGGATAAGTTTTCTGTCATCTCCCTGCTCCCTGAGACCGTTCCATGCTGCGTTCCTCCTTTCTTTCCCTCCCTGACTTTTCCAGATATGCTTTCATATCCTCCACTGCCTGTTTTACCAATGGGTGTTCCCGGTATGCCGGAATTAAGTCGATACTGTCCTGTGCAATCTCCCTGCCCTGATAAAACGGCCATTTAATGCCGGAATAATCGGGGATGCTCTCATCCCGGAGCACAAAACCGATTCCCGGCCCGTATGAGCCGTTCCTTTCACAAATCGTCATATACACATTCACTGCCTCCGGTAGCGTCAGGTTTTCACGCAGCTCCCCAAGCCTTTCCGGGAACTCCATGCACTCCGCCGCAAAAAAAGTTATTTCTGCCATCGCCATTGCCTCCATTTAACCTAGAATAAAGTGTTCAAGCCCACTGGAGCTCCCCTAACCCCTCACTCATGGAGGCTTGAACATTTTGCTGCGCCGAGCACAGCCGCTTTAGCGGCATATTTCCTCTTGTGCGAGTGCGCATATTGTTTTTTATTCTATAGGAAGACACTTTCACGCTTTAGCGTAACAAGGTCTTTCCTATAGAATAAAAATAACAGCCTGCAGTAAGTCATTCCTTGCTCCGGCTGTCCCTGCTTAAATCCTGTTTTGTTTTTTCCGTCTGCCTGTCCCTTGCCCGTTCCAGACTGTCAGTAAATTCCTCTATCATTTCCCCTGACATTTTTAACCTCCGGCTGATTTCCCTCTGCCTCTGGTAAATGCCGCTGCCTCTGTCCTTATATCTATTGCGGAGGATTTCTGTTTCTTCCAGTGAATATCCCTGGCTCTGCAGCTGTCCCTCCAATGCCTGATACCGCAGGTGCTCCTTTGCAAAAAAATCATCCCCTGCCTGATAGCTTTCTTCCGCCGGGGCTAATTCCGCCATCTTATCTGCTACAGAAAACAACGGCTCCATCTGCTTTTTCTCCCGGTACAGCCTGCGCCTCTCTTTTTTGCACTCTGCCACTTTTTCCTCAAGGTTCTCCCTGGCTGCAATTAACTCCGCAAGGGAATGGATTCCATTCTTTACAAGGAACAGGTATTTCTCATGGACTTCCTGCATTTTACGGATTTCCTCCCGGTATTCCCATGCCTTGCTGTAAGGCAGCCGTTCCAGATGGCGCAGGCGGCATATCCTTGCATAATAGGTTTTCTGTATGCCTGTCAGTTTTGTCCTGCGCAAAAATTCATCCTCCGGGGGTTCTATGGCATGGGATTCTTCCCCACGCTCCCTTTTTGCATAAGTCTCAAAGCTTTCCTGCCGGATTCTCTCCCATATCCTGTCCTCCGTATAATTTTCTCCCATAGATTTGCACCGGCAGAACCGCTGCATCCCCTTAGGCCGGACCGCCAGATATTTATTCTGCCTGACGTCATAGCCCTTTTCCGCCATAAAGCCAAGAAACTCCTCAAAGGATTCCGCCTGCATGACGCAGGCATCCACATCCCTCTGTATCATTTCCCGCCAGATGAATTTTCCATCCCGGAACTCATTCCAGTCCTTATACCTCTGATTGCGTTTCCTGCCGTGTTCCTCTATCTCTATGGTGGAAAGCCCATATTCCTCACAAAGCCGGTTTGTGATGGGCTGTATCCTTTTTGCCCAGTCTCCTTTTTCATAACGGTATTTCCTGCCGTCCAGGTAATTCACGCTGTTGAATATGATATGCCCGTGGACATGGGCGGTATTGTCATGGACAGCGAGGATCGCCTCGTACTCCTGCCCCAGATATTCCTCCACAAACCGCCGGACAATCTCAAAAGCAGTGTCCGGACTGACCTCACCCGCCTCAAAGGAAATGATGAGGTGGTAGCCCTGTCTCTTACCCGTCTTCCCATACTTCTGTTTTGTCTCCGCCATCTGTTCATAGGCTTTCTCCGGCAGGCAGTTGACTCCCGTCACCAGCCTGCCGCCCTGCGTTTTCCCCCTGTCAAGGATGTAGGAAACCGCCTGCTCCAGATGTTTCCCCGCAGACTTCAAGCCGCTGTCATTGATGGTTAAAATCTTAGTGATGGCCAAGAGCCGCCACCACGCTTTCCATCCCCTCATTCAGTTTCCGCATATAGGCAACCAGACGAATTTTATCTGACTCCCGGTACAGCCCCGAATTATTGTTGTGGACAATCTCATTGATGTTGACGCCAATCCTGTTCACTTCATTGATAAGGGCTTTCAGCCCCTGCCTCACTTCTGGGTAGTCGTTTGGCTCCTGCGTTATCAGCAGTCGGAAATACTCAGATTCCTTCATCCCCGCATCTTTCGCCTTATCCGAAAAAACCTCCGCATCATGGGCAGTCAGGCGGAAATGCTTTACAACTTCCTTTGCCATCTACCTTATCCTTTCCTGCTGCCCTGTTTCCTGCCTATTTCCTTCTTCCATCCCTGCTATTTTTTCTGTCTGCCCCGGGCTGCACTGTCTGTATGCATCCAGTTTTTCCTGTACTCCCTCCGGCACACTTCCAAGTGCGGCAATAATCGCCTGCAATGCACATTCCACTGCAATCTGCTCATATTTCGTCTGGCTGTACAGGCCGTCCAGCACTTCTTCCTGCTGTTTCAGGACATCAAGTGCGTCGCTGAACCGGTTATAGTCCTCCTGGCTGTCCGGGTTTTTCATGGCCTCCTCTATCTCATCTATCAGCTCCAGATTCCACTCACAGACATCGTGGATGGCATCATCTATGGAATAAGGCTGATATTCCGATGGTTCCTCTCCCATATCTCTTACCATCAATTCCCGACTGCATACAGCCAATGCCATGTTATGCTCTTTCAAATAATCCAGAATAATTTCTGCCTCACCCTGTTCCATGCTGACCTCTGATTCCGCCAGATAAAGCCACATCACCAGCTCACCGGGCGTGTTTACTCCCAGCACTCCCATGCTCCCTTGCACCTCCTGTTTTCATTTCCTTACCTGTCTGTTTTCATCCGCTGCCGGTCCACTCCTGCCCTGAAAACTTTGGCCCGCTTTCACTCCCAAAGTTTTCGCCAGATACGCATTTTGTGTCACAAAATGCAAGCCGCCCGCAGGTTCGGCTTTCTGGTTAGGGACACACTCCCTAAAACCCTGATAATATACGGATAAACAAAAAATCTACACCATTCCTACACCATTTTCTTCATTTTCTACACCATTCCTACACCAAAAATCTGCAAAACTACACCATTCCTACACCATCAAAAAAAGGCTGTCCGAAAAAACTACATCATTCCTACACCATTTTTTGCATTTTCTACACCATTCCTACATCAAAAATCTGCATAACTACACCATTCCTACATCACTTTTTCCGTTTCCCGGATTTCTTCCTGTTCCTCTGATTTTTTCAGTCCCACATTCCACTGGTTGAAGTCTTTATACGGTTCCGGAGGCAGAAAAATCTCAGCCGCATACCCCTTTTCCCCATACTTCTGCTGCAGTGTTTCCGCCGCTTTCCTGCCCGGCCCATCATTGTCCAGGCAGAATTTAATTCTTTCTACCTCCGGGTGCTGTGCAAGGAATGTTTCCAGCGGGGCATCCGCCAGCATCCCAAGCGCCACCATGCTTGCCCTGTACGCCGGGAACATCGTGATATGGCTCATCAGGTCGATTGCTGCCTCAAATACAATGACTTCCCTGCTGCCCTGGCAGTGGAAATGGAAACCGTACCGTTTGTCGTTTCCCGCCACGTCACACTTAAAGCCTTTCCCATCCCTGTCAAAGACGCCCCGCATACTGGCAAACTTTGGCACACCTTTCCCATCTGTTCCTACAAAGAGTAAGCGGCTATTTGTTGTATAGAACAAAAGCCGCCCCTTCTTTAGCAGAAAGCCCAGTATATAGTTACATTTCCATTCAGTACAACGACTTTTTCTATAAGGCTATGCACCAGGGCATAAAGCCCATCACCGTCCCCAGCTTCAATAATACCAGATAGGGAAGCCAGAGCTGCCGCCGCTTCCCCTTTAGACATTTTCCCGGAGTCTTCCGCTTCGGCTTCTTCCAGGCACTTCTGCGCCGCCTTGCGTTCTTCCTTAAGAGCGGATAGGCGGTCTTGTATTTCTTCCAGCCCGACAATCCCCGTCTGATAGAGATTAAGAAGCCTTGTTATTTGTTTTTCCACGTTCCCCAACCGTTCCCGGAACGCCCCAAGGTCGGGCGGAGCTTCCCCGGCGTTTTCTTCGACCAGCGCATCCAGGGCAGCCGGATCCAGAGCGAGCTTTTTAATTTCTTCCAACACCAGGGCATCCAGATCGGACACGGTAAAGTGTTCCTTACGGTTGGAGCAGGAATCCGACTTGATCATCCGCTTACTACAGCGGCTTACAGAGTAGCATATATATTTGTTGACTTTAGAGGTCTTCCAGCCCCACTGGCGGATAGACATCCGGGCGCCGCAGTCCCCACAGAACAAAAGACCAGAGAGCAGCCCGTCCGAACCAGAGTAAGCCCGCTTATAGGCTTTGGGATAAGCGGTCATTTACTTTTTGCCAGACTTCCGGGGAAACCAGCGCCTCATGCTTCCCGGAGTATTCCAGGTCATTCATAAAGACCCGGCCGGCATATACCGGATTACGGAGGACCCGGCCGCACTGATCGGCAGCAGAGCGACGATCCCGGTCAGCATATACGCCGTATTTCTTCTGGACGTAGTCGCCTATTTCCCCCAGGCTTCGTCCGGAGCTATAGAGCTTATACATATCCTTCACGACGCAGGAGGAAAACGGATCCACGACAAGCGACCGCTTACCATTTTCCTGCAGTTCGGACTTATAGCCGATAGGCGTTATGCCGGAGTAGTAGTTACCTTCCTTAAGCCCGGCTTGCTTACCCATCATTAAGCGGGCTTTTATATTTTCCCTTTCCATTTGAGCGAAAGCCGCCAGTATTCCAACGATACACCGCCCGAAGGGCGTAGCCGTATCAAAACTTTCCATGATTGAAACGAAGTTACAGCCGTTTTCTAAAAAGACATCTTCCAGAAGCACAAGGGTGTCTTTTTGCGACCGGGAAAGCCGGTCCAGTTTCCAGACAATAACCTTTTTCACACAGCCGCCCTGCACGTCCTTAATAACTTGATTGATACCAGGGCGGTCAAGCGTAGCCCCAGAGTACCCCGGATCGATATGGACAGCGTTTACAGTAAAGCCCATAGCGGAGCAGTAGGAGCGGAGCCGCGCCTCTTGTTCCCCGACGCTATAACCTTCCTCGGCTTGTTCAGTTGTAGATACCCGGATATATAGATCGGCTACGTTATCCAGGGAGAACGCAGCCGGAGCCGGGCTTATATTTCTTTTATCCATAGACACACCACCTTAAAAAGGGCGCAAAAATAGCCCTTGCCTTTTACTTGTGTTTTTGGCCGGGCCATGCTATAATACATTTGCTCGGAATGTTTTATAACATGGCACCAAGCCGCCCCGTCCACCAAGACCGCGCCAACGGTCCGGACGGGGTTCCTTTTTTTATTTCAAATTTTCAACGCCGCATTTTGCAGCCACATAATACATATGCTTACAAGGTACTTTTCTTTTCTTAAAATCCGGGCAGGAGCAGCGGCGAAGAGTTGTCCGATATTTCCCACCAGTAGCACCAGTAAACAGCCCGTACTTTAATTCAGTATCTATATAAGTTGGCGTCAATTCACCATAAGCCGCCCTTTCTTTTCTTGCCTGGGCCTTTTCCCCTTCCACAAAAGTCCAGCGCTTCCAGATATTCTCTGCAGGAGTTTTTATATACAGGATATCGGAAAGCAATAGAGCCGCAGCAATTAAAAGACATACGATGGCAACAAGTACCGTTTCACAGAACGACTGTTCGGGGGGGGTAATTAGGCTATAAGGTGCGCTGATAACGAACAGAGCCGCAACGGCGAGCTTCCACTTATTAAAGAATTTTATGTATTTCATTAGAACAATCCCCTTTCTATACGTTTTACTAAGAGACTTCGGACTTTTCCGCCGCTTTTTCTTCCCGTTCAAGTTCCTGGCGGTAAAGTTCCACTTTCTGATCAATAGTAAGATTTTCTAAATTTACATCCATAGCAGCAGGAGCCGTCGGGGATATTTCCCCGGATTGAAAAGCCGCTGCCACTTCCCGAACATAATTAAAGATTGTTTCCTGGGCTTCCGGTTTGAGGTTCACAAACTTTTCAACCATTACATAGGCGGCATTTGTTAGGCCGTACTGTTCAGCCAGGGCATCCAGCACCGAGCTGGGCGCAGCCTTAAACATTTCCCCGGCCCCGGTTCGGAGCCATTCTTCATTTACATTAAATTCCCGACAGATAAGAGATACCGCAGCATCACTGGGATTACTTTTTCCCGTTTCATACGTTGCAACGGTATTTCTTTTTATTTTCAAGCGGTCGGCAAATTCCTGTTGGGTAAAATTGAGCGCCTTTCTTAATTGTTTTAAGCGCACATTCATAATTACACCCCCTTTCAAAAACAAGTATAAGCCTAAATTTGTGGTATGTCAACAAAATAGTTTTATAGCCACAAAAATTTGTACCATCCTTACAGGCTGGTACAACATAATTACTTACTTGTCAATAAAAAACCATTGACAAGTAAGTAATTATAAAAACCCTTAACAGTCTAGGAAGGAGGAGACGGATGGCCGCCAAAAACCAGCAAAGCACTATTGACAATATTAGATGCCTTATCCGTTCTAAAGGCCTTAAACAGACCTTTGTGGCCGCACAGGCGGGCATGACAGATCAGCAGCTTACAGACATTCTGAACAATAGGAGACTTCTCAGAGTAGAGCACCTGGAACCGTTGGCGCGGGCGTTGGGTGTTGTTCGGCAAATTATCTGCACCTACATTCTTCACATTAAATGCGCCTGTATTTCAGATGGTATGGATAAACATTCAAAATTTCTGCATCTGTTTGCGCAGCTTATTTAAGGTCAGTATTGTATAAACAATTCCAGCCAGTTTCCTTTTTCCGGTGCCTATCGCATGGGAAAAAAGAAACAGCATCTGAATTGTCAGTACAATTTAAAGTGTTCATGGGAAGATGTCCCGAGTGAATTGTACTGCTTCCGGATATAATTCAGAAAACAGGGGATTTCCTGTACTCTTAAATCCCCTGTTCTCATCAGCTGATACTGAATTGTCTGCTGTCAGTTAACTATTCGCAAAACAAAGGATTTGCGAATGCTTACCCAAGCTGGACATCATTGATGGCCTGCATGGCGGTCTCACCAGTTACTGTATGAAGCTCCTTGGAATCAGCAATGAGCAGGCAGGCATCGCAGATACGGTTGATGACACGCGGCGTACCGTTGGCAGAGTTAAGGACTGCCTCAAGGGCATTTTCCTCAAAGACCGTCTGCCTGCATCCTGCGCCTTTTAGTTTTTCCGTGACATAAATGCGTCCTTCCTCCTTTGAGAGGCCCTCCATGTTGTAATTCATGACAAGCCTCTGGCGGAGCGGTTCATGCGCATTCAGGCGCAGGGTATTGTTTAACTGGGGCTGTCCGGCAAGGAGGATAACAGCCCGGTCCCTGGAATCCATCTCAAAGTTGAACAGTATCTTTAAGTCGCTTAAAACGGCTCCGTTCATGTGGTTGGCCTCATCGATGATGATGACCGGGGTGATCCTTTTTTCAAGGGCAAGGTAGTTGACCGAGTCCTGTATGAGCTTAAAGTTGTCTATCTTGCGGGATGCAGGTTCCGCCCCGAAGGAGGAAGCCAGAAGGCGGTAGAATTCCTGTACGGTGAGGGTGGAAAGGCTTGAATAGACCACCTTATAGCGTGAAGGGTTCAGGGAAGCAGCAAAAGAACGAAGCGCCGTTGTCTTGCCCAGTCCCGGGGAGCCGGTCAGGAGGCCGAAGCCTTTGGTCTCTACAAGATAATTCAGGCGGAAACGCACCTCGTGGGATTCCTCATTCTCCACGAGGATTTCTTTGGAATTCTTTAGGAACGGGTTGAATTCCAGACCGAAACGTGCAATGTAATCCATTATTCATCACCTCCTTGGAGGTGATCACCTCTGCAAAGATAAGTCTTATTTCTTTTGATCATGGAGTTATCGTGTTTGTGCAGGAGCTTTACAGGCGTAAGGGAGGCGTCCTGCTCCACAACAAATATTTCTTTCAGATCGGGGGAATAGCGGAGCCGGATGCGTCTTTTTGCAAAACGGTAATCGACTTCGTACTCCGTATGGTCAATAACGATGACGCTGTCTGCGGATACTGTTCTTTCAATTTCCAGAAGGAAAGCCCGTTCGATTTCCGCATCATCCAGCCGGCGGATATGATCAGGTTCGGAGAAGAAACGGTCCACCGGGGACTTTCCGCCGAGGGAGGAATGGGGCGCCTGATTGTAAGCATTGACAAATGCGTACAGGGAGGCGCGCAGTCCGTCAAGGGAATGGAAAGCGCGCATGTCAAGGGAAGCCATCCACTGGTCCTTCATGGTGCGGAACCATCGTTCGATCTTTGCCTTTGCAGTGGGCGTGTAAGGCTGGCAGTAATTAAGCGTGGAGCCGATCCTTGCGCAGAGAAGCTCCATCTGCCTGTTCTTATAGGAACTGCCGTTGTCAAAGTTGAATACCTTTGGCCTGCCGTATTTGGAGACGGCAGAGCGCATGACGGACATGAGGTTCACAAAGTTGTCCTGGAAAAAGATGTCAATGCCGGTGATAAAACGGCTTGCGTCATCAATCAGCGCAATGATATAGACTTTCTTTTTTCCGCTTTCCGTGATCATCCTAGGACCAACGCTGGAATCGCCGCACCAGACCTCATTGATGTGGGGGCGTTCATAGCGGCGCATGTCCTTATTGTTCGTCATCCTGTTTTCAGCCATAAGCTGGTTCACAAAGCGGCAGACAGAGGATTCGGAAACGGAAGTCCTGGAGATGAGTCCGTTATCAAGGAGAGCGCGGTAGATCATGGATGCGGGCATCCTGGGATAGCGTTCCTTCATGTGGCGGATAAATTCCTGGCATTCATCATCCAGGCAGCGGCTTTTGCCAGAGTCAGAACGGCTTTTTGGCATGAGTGCGTCAAAACCGTTTTTTAAATAAGAGCGGTACCATCTTTCGATGGAAGCGGCGGAAAAATGTTTTGTGGAGCCGTCCGGAGCCGGATAAGACTTCTCGGCCGCCTCCCTGTAATAATCGTCAAGACTCTGGAAATCATCCTTCGTGCCGCTTATTAAAGGGGCAATAGCCCCGTAGCGCATCAGGGCGACAGCGTGTTTTTCATCCTGTGTCATGTAAAAAACCTCCTATAAAAGTGTATGGATACAGTATAAGCGCAGGGACAGAGGCTGTCGTGTAAGGT
>OFHP01000562.1_pt1 | contig 21962 bp, 18 predicted proteins | sample 1521651 | NCBI WGS metagenome assembly OFHP01 (sample SAMEA3504105, study PRJEB24116) | mouse gut metagenome | biome: mouse gut; feature: mouse-associated habitat; material: faeces | place: Denmark | collected 2011 | reverse complement strand
TAGCACTGTATCTGGTTTTAAGTCCTGTGTTTTCTTTGCCACCCTTACGGCTCCTTCCCTCTGCTTCTCTCAGTATACTATCAAACTCCATTGATTTCAAGTTGTGACAGAGGATATTAAAGAACTCCGGCCCGAAAGCCAGAGTCCTCTTTATCCCATTTCCTTTAAAACAGCTTCTGCCTACCGTTCCCTGAACCATTCAGGGGCACAGATCGTTTTGGTGCTGCCCCAAATTGTTCTCACAAGCTATCCGGATGTGTCTCAGGACAGCGGTACCGGATCATATACCGGGAAATCCAGAATCACCTTGAATAAATCCCCATCGGTCACAATATCCATTCTGCCGTTTTGCAGCTCCACCAGGCTCTTGGCAATGGACAGCCCCAGCCCGTTTCCTTCCATGTGACGTGATTTATCTCCCCGCACAAACCGCTCCTCCAGCTCGTCCGCGGAAATGTCCAGCGGAAACTTGGACATATTGCGGAAGATCACCAGCACTCTCTCCCCTGCGGTCTCCACACTCAGATAAACCCTGGATTTTTCCTGGGCGTATTTACAGATATTGTTCAGCAGATTATCAAATATCCTCCACAGCCGTCTGCCGTCTGCCATGATTTTTACTTCTTCCTCCGACGTGCGGACAATCAGATTCAGTCCCTTCTCCTCCATTCTCTGCTGGTATTCCCCTACCGCCTGGGACAAGAGTACTCCTACCTGACACGGCTCCAGCGTCACCTCCAGGTTCCCTGTGGTGGCCTTGGATGCTTCCAGCAAATCTTCCAGCAGTTTTTTCAGCCGCCCTGACTGGCGCAGCAGCACCTGCGCATACTCCCTGATTTTTACCTGATCCACTTTTACGCCTCCCTGCTCTTCCTGCAAATTCCCCGCGGACTTGGTCTCTTCATAGATCAGATCCGCGTAATTGATAATGGAAGTCAGCGGCGTTTTGAGATCATGGGAAACATTTGAGATCAGTTCCGTCTTCAGCCGCTCACTTTTCAGCCGCTCTGCCACTGCCCTGGAGATCCCCTGACCCAGGCTGTTCAGATTTTCCCCATGTTCCTTAAACTCCCCCGGCATCCCCGCAGTATCCACCACATAATTTTCCCTGCCCTGGGCCAGTGCCCTGCTGGCATTCAGAAGTTTCCTGCAGACCATAACGATATACATCAGAAATGCCAGCAGAACCACCTTCTCAAAGACCCAGAAATAAAATACTTCCTCTGTCCACACATACACCAATACCATGAATTCCAGAATACACAGACCCAGATACCCAGTCAGGGTTACCGGCATCAGGGGAACCGCCCTGGCGGCAGATATCAGCCCCCGGCCCAGAAAACAGACCATCTTCCATATTTTCTTCAGCCCAATGTAACAGAGGCTGTATTTCCAGCATTTCCCAAGCTTCACCCGCAATGCAAATTCCATGCAGTACATGGTGATCCAGACCGCCAGAAATGTTCCTCCCACTACCAGCCCGGCCATAAGGCTCAGCTCATCCGAAAAGGAACGCGGATTTAACAGTATGTTCCCTGTCACGGCAACCATGGCTCCGAACAGAAATGTCAGCACATCCAGATGAATTTCTGTCAGGGGGCCCGGCACTATGCCCTTCTGTCCGTTCTTGTGCCCTGCACTGCACATCAGGAAAATAAACAAAACAAAGCTCATGAGCAGGCTGCCGGCCGCCAGGGCAATCATTCCAAACTTTGCCTCATATAAATGCACTGTAAACATCGCTGCCCTGCGTAAATTGTCTTCTTCCGGAAAATCCGGTTTGAAATAAGCCCTGAACAAATATTCTTCTGTGTTTTGCAGCTTATGTCCGTTCAGTATGACCGTTTCTTTCCTGGCATCCAGCTTCATCCGGATTTCCATGATAAATTCCGTCTCATAACCATCCCAGGTTCCCCAGAGAATGCTCTCCCCGCCCGTCTTATCCTCCCGGATCATTTCCACGTCCATATTTGTATTTTCACAGACCGCCTGGGCCTCTTCGATATTCCCCCGGGCCAGATAGTGTGACACATCAAATATTTTGCCCACACCCAGCTCTTTCAGCCCACGCAGCTGCACCTGTTCCAGACTGTTTGCATAGAAACCCCGCTGCCCCATATAAATACATAATACTGCTGCGGTCAGTCCCACGAAACTGAATCCTGCCAGAAGGAAAAAGGAAACTATTTTTGCAGCCAGGGATCCCGTCAGCCTGTATTTCTTTCCCTTTTGGGGGTTTTCCATGCTCCCCTCTGTCCCTTCTGCCGCTCCTCCCTCATTTTCTCCGGGTTCGTATTTTTCATCTCTTTCTGCATTTTCTGTAATTTCGTATGAATTTGTTTCTTTTACCGTTTTCTTTGACATGACAATCTCCTCCGTCCCCTTCCCTGGAGTATGTTTTCTCCGCTTCTTTTCCCTTCTGGCGTTTTCCACAGTCTCTTTTCCCGGACAAGGAACTTTTCTTGTTCTGAGCTGCCGCAGGCCGGTTTGTTTTCATCTCTTACCGCTTTCCCCTGCCGGGCCTTCACCCTTCACATTTATACCCCTGCCCCCACACCACTTTCACATATCTTGGTTCTGCCGGATTGATCTCCACCTTCTCCCTGATATGCCTGATGTGCACCGCCACTGTATTTTCACTTCCATAAGGCACGTCGTTCCAGATTTTTCCATAAATTTCCCTGGGAGAAAACACACGTCCCTGATTCCCCATCAGAAGTTTCAGAATTTCATATTCCGTGGGCGTCAGGGAGATTTCTTCCCCGTCCAGGGACACTTTTTTCTGCACATCATCCAGTTCGATTCCGCCGCATCTGAGCACATCCGGTTTCACATTCCCTGATCCCAGCTGCATATATCTGCGCAGCTGGGACTTCACCCTGGCCGACACCTCCACCGGGTGAAAGGGTTTTGTAATGTAGTCGTCCGCTCCTACCGTGAGACCCAGAACCTTGTCCGAGTCCTCCGATTTGGCTGTCAGCAGAATCACGGGCACATTGCTTTTCTCCCGGATTTTCACCATGGCTTCTATTCCGTCCATCTCCGGCATCATAATATCCATCAGCACCAAGTGAATATCCTGCTCCTCCACAACCCGTATGGCTTCTTTTCCGTCAAAAGCCTCATGTAATACATAATTGGAATCTGTGAGATAAATCTTCAGGGCATTTACAATGTCCCTCTCGTCATCGCATATCAAAATATGATACATTTTATCGTCCTTTCCGGTACGCAAACCTTCTGCAGGGATGGCCATTCGGCCTCTTCCTGCCATGATCATGGACTTATTTACCATAATTTCGTGCGCGTCAGCGCACATGGAATCAGAAGTCGAAACTACGCCTTTCTGTTTCGACATTTTACCATAATTTCGTGCACGTCAGTGCACATGGAATCAGAAGCCGAAACAGCACACATGGAATCAATAGTTGACACAGTGTCCTTCTGTGTCAACATTATACTATAATTCTGTGTGCGCCAGCTCACATGGCATCAGAAGCCGAAACAGCACACATGAAATCAATAGTTGACACAATGTCCTTCTGTGTCAACATGATACCATAATTCTGTCCGCGTCAGCGCACATGGAATCACAAGCCGAAACAATGTCTTTTTGTTTCGGTATGATGCCATATGCCGCAGAATCAGGTTTGTCTGATTCCCAGATCTTTGAACTTCTCATGTATCATGGTACTTCTTTTCATTCTATCAAATTTTTGCCGTTCCCTCAACTGCTTTTCCGAAATATTCTTTACAAACGGAAACTTTTCTACTAAACTATAAAAGAATGAGTATCCTCCGCAGACAGGGAACACAGGAAGGATACGAATATAATAGTAAAGGAATGATTTTTAATATGGGTAAAAAAGCCACAAAAGCCGCTGACAACATCTATTATCAGGCACGTTCCGATGCCGCGGAACATAATCCCGACTTTTCCAGCCGTGAAAAGGCTGCTGAAATCATAGGTATTGACCGCACCCGGCTGGCACGTATTGAACTGGACACCATCGCACCGTATCCGGAAGAAGTCAGGGCCATGGCCATGGCCTACAATATGCCGGAACTGTGCAACACATACTGCGCAAGGGAATGTCCCATAGGCAAAACTTCCGTCAGGGAAGTTTCCATTGACGATTTTGACAGACTGGCCCTGAAAGTACTCGGATCCTTAAAAGACATCGACTCCCTGCGAGCCTCCCTGATTGCCATCTCGGAAGACGGCATCATCGCAGAAAATGAACGTCCTGCTTTTCAGAAAATACTGGATTCCCTGGAAAAAATCAGCACCAACGCAAAAGCCCTGCAGCTCTGGGCCATCAAGAATATTCGGATGAAATAATATTTCCCGGGGTGCTCGTTGCCTTGGCAACAACTTTCCATATGCGCCCCTGCGCAATCAAGCAGGGGAACGCCCTTCTCCCCTACCCGCCGCGGGTCCCGTGCACCGCTTCAGCGGCATAATTCCAGGTGCGAGGAGTCGCACCTTGTGTACGGGGCTGCGCAATCAAGTAGGGGAACGCTCTTCTCCACTACTCGCCGCGCGGGGCGCAGTTTGCATCAGCAACAATCTTCCTTACGCGCCCCTGCGCATAAAAACAGACAGTGGAAATGCGGCCCACTGTCATAGTCTCAGGGAATCTGGTACATGGCAAACTTTTCATTGCGGAAGGTCTGATCATATCCCTGGGAATCCATAAAGTGCATCAGCAGTTCCCACTTTGGATCCCTGTCCACTTCCATACGTTTACTCTCCGGAATACCACCCTCCTCCAGGGCTTCCATGCCGCCCTCCTCATACAAGGCGTAAATGTTTTCCAGCAGAATCACCGGCTTTTCGGCACCACTTTCCTGAATCAGTGTCTCCTGCCGCCGAATTTCCGCTTCCATGTACTCGTAGCCATAAGACGTCAGATCGCTCCACGGGTTAAAGGCAGGCGGCATCTGCAGATAATATGACATAGCCGGAATCCAGCCATATAAAATTACTTCTCTTCCCTGAAGTTCATTTTCACTGACATAAGCGCTCACTTCCGTCATCCATTCCGCTTTCTCCGGGCTCATCTTCACATTCTTCAGGATCTCATTATTGTCCACCGTGGTGCTGGCTTCCTGTATTCCTGTGGCTTCCGCAAACGCGAATTTCGCGCCGAACATTCCAAACTGGAAAGCGCATAAAATCACAAAAGCCAACAGCACTCCCTTGGCAGGAAAACCGGAAAGAATCAGCCCCTGCTTTATCTTTCTATCTCCCGTATAACGGACAAACCTCCAGATTTCCCACAAAGCATATGGCGCCGCCAGAAACAGATTGTTACATGCAGGAAGAACACCGTTGTTGCTGCCGAGGGAAGTCAGGGGAATGATCAGAATCAGCATCCCGCTGACCAGTTTTTCCTCTTTGGAACAATTTCTGTCAAATATGCGTATGGCCGCAATCAGAATGACAAGCATCTGGAACATGGTTCCCGGACGCAGTATGGGATCGTAGCTGTAGAAAAAAGAAGAACATATTCTGGAATAGAGCCACACAAATGTAAGCACACTGGCTACCGCCCACAAAAGCCTCATCCCGACATGAATCCATCTGCCCAAAATCCGGTTCCGGTCCCCGGGCTTTCTGAGCAGAAAATCTTCCAGCCAGCCGCCCAGCGCAAAAAACACCGTTCCTCCCAGTACGATCATGGCCATGCGGAACACCCAGTATAAATTTTCCACATAACGGCCCACAATCCCCATAACCATGGAGGCGGCCTTATAATCCGAGGCATTGTCTGTCATGGCAAACAGCCTCATGACTCCCGAGATATATTCCTGTATTCCATACCGTATGTGAATCCCCAGCAGCAACACCAGAAGCGCCGCCGCATATCCCGTAAAGCACCAGAGTGTATGCTTCCCTGTGCGCCGCCAGAACCCCTCACAGCTGCCTGCATCCCGGTTTTGCAGGGCGGCTCCCGGAAACTGTCCCGTCTGTTCCGTCGCCCTGAGGCCTGTCCGGCCCATGCCGGTTCTTCCGACTTTCGATCTTTGCTTCTCCTCTTTCCATGCCAGAAAATCCCAGGCCCAGACCGCCAGAATCAAAGCCATCTCCGGAAGATTGGAAAAACGCACCAGCACATTCGCTCCCAGCATCACGCCCGCAAAGACCAGATATCCCCTCTTCTCCTTTACCAGCCCCAGATAGAGGAATATGGAAGCCCCCAGAAAAAATACATATGTGAGATAATTATACACAACCGCAGTAGGGCACCAGCAAAGGCTTATTGCAAGCAACTCCCCTGCAAAGACAATACATTTCGGCATTTTCAGTTTTCTGGTACAGAAAAAATAACCCATAAGCGCCAGCAGACTCACAAACAGGCCTGTATACAGATTCATGCCCATAAGACTTCCCGCATTGGGAAGCTTTGTGATCCAGTTTCCCACTACATTGGCAAGATATGTGGAAAACAGCCACATGGGGTCCATATTTCCCTTGTCCAGATACCGAAAATTCGTATAATTATATCCTGTATCCCATAAATCCAGTCCCCAGCCAATGTGTCTTAGGGGATAGAAAACAAGAATGACAATAAAAAGGTTTTCCAGCAGATTGCCCCAGCGGATCCGGGAAAAGCCTTGTCTGTTATATTTATCTGATTTCTCCATCTTCTTCCTCCAGTGTCTCCTGCGGGGTCTTCCCCGGGCTTCCGCAGAATTTCCCTCTGTCCGCCTGCTCACGCATTCCCTTTTACCCGGAAATATTCGTCTGTTTTCTCAATCCCTGCAACAAGCCCCTTGTATGCCCCCACGTGCAGCAGTCCCTTATGCAGGATCCCAAAAAGCCATTTTCTCACCACATCCACAAGAATGCCGCACACAAACACACATACCACCGCAAAAGCCGTCCATGCCGCCATTCTTCCCGCCGCCAGAATGCCGCCCTGTGACATGGCTTCCGCCGCTTTATCCGCTCCCAGCCATTTCTGCCAGGCATAACGGATGCCCAGGTTTTCATGCAGCAGGTAAATTCCCAGAGTGTACGGCGCCACCCTGCTGATGATTCCTGCCCAGGTCCCCCTGACATGGATATTTGAAAACAGGCCGAACAAGCCCACAGATGCCAGAAACGGCAGTACATGATTGTAATCCAGACACATCTGAATCATTCTGCCCAGACTGCCCGTGCGCAGATACAGATACCGCAACAAGAAAGTTCCCCCAAATGCCAGCAGGCAGCAGCCGGCATACATAACGGCTCCGGCTCCTTTTTTCTGCAAAACCGGAACCCCGAACCGCCTTACATATGCGGCAGCCATAAACACACAGATATACCAGAGGCAGTCATACCCCTGCCCGTCCAGTCCCAGCCGCACCGGCAGCACACTTTTCAAAATGCAGAATGTGAACAGCAATAGTCCCACTGCCGCCTGAAGCTGCTGTCTCGTCATCCTCTGCACGGCCATTCCCAGAAAGGGAAATAACAGATATAAAAACACATATGCCGTCATAAACCAGTAATGGCCCATGGAAATAGGAAAAATCAGCGTAAGAATATAATGGGCGTCAAAGTCCACCCCTGTCAGAACACCGGACAAAGCCCCGGCCAGCCCGAATCCCACAGAGTACACCCACACCTGTAGCCAGAGCTGGATCAGACGGCTCAGTTTGAATGAAGACATACTCAGAAAGTATCCGCTGATAAACATATAGACATTCACTGCCACGATACAGAAACTTTCCAGCAGCCAGGCAGCCATTTCCCCACCGCCCAGGTTTTCCCGGGTCAAATCTGCCAGAAGCCCCCCTTTTCCCAGATAGTGCAGCACAATCACCATCATCATGGCCACACAGCGGAGCAGTTCCAGATTTGCCATTCGTCCCTGCTTTGCAGGATTCTCTTTTATTGTCATTGTCTGCGGCATCATGAAACCCTCCTGCCATTCGGCCCCTGCTGACTCACAACGGGCCATTCTGTTGGTCATTATATCATTATTATGCCGCTAATTCAATCAGGTTATAAAACCTTAACATTTGCGCACTGTCCCCATGCGTACTTCCGCTTTGTACAAATATAAAAGAAAATGCAGGAACAAAACTGCCCCGGCACACTCTGCACCGGGACAGCAAAAAAAGCATATGCCAAAGACCGTATTTTGTTTCTGCTGCCCTACTTCCCGAAAACTTTGATACTGCCGCTTCCGGTGGTGACATTTATTTTGCAGGAACTGTCTCCGTAAGCATATGTGCCGTTCTTGACCTTCCTGTCTTCTTCTCCGTTCCAGCCCAGACGAATGCTCCCGGATCCGCTGCGGACCGTTGCCGCCATACCCTTTATTCCTTCCAGTTCTATCTTCACGCCGCCGCTTCCGGTGCCCAGGCTGGCCCTCTCTGTGGCGCCCACTGCCTTGACCTTGATATTTCCGCTTCCGGTGCCCAGTTGATATTCTGCAACAGCGGCATCCAGCCTGATATTTCCGCTTCCGGTACCGCAGCGCAAATCCCGGCCCTTTATCATGTCCCCGTTTACGTTTCCGCTTCCCGTCTCAAGGTTTCCGGATATAAATTCCACATGATCCGCACTGATATTTCCGCTTCCGGTATGTGCTTTCATGCGGTCTGCCACAAACTGCTCCAGTTTCACATTTCCGCTTCCGCTGCTGCCCTCAAAAGATTCCACTTCCAGGCCTGACACAAACACATTCCCGCTTCCCACCTTCACATTCAGCTTCGGCACACTCGTCGGCACTTTCACCGTCAGTTTGATAAGCTGTCCATCACTGCTGAAGTTACTGATATTTCCATATGAAATGATGGTATGCCCGAACAAGGTCACTTTCACCAGCTTATCCTCATTGTCGGATTCATCCCGCATCCCTTTCTTGCGTTTTACCCCGGCATAAAAGGTTCCATCCTCTTCATATTGATAATATTCGTAGTTCAGCTGGCTTCTCACGCCTTTCGCTTCATACTCCACATGGATGCTGTCATCCTCTGAACGCCCCACATACACGTTTGCCGTCTTGCCCTCCAGCACCACGGACTTATAATATCCCGAATAGGAAAATGTTCTCTTCATCTCCGTATCCCTGACATTTCTGTCTGTATTTTCCAGATGATCCGCTACCTTCTGGCCGGCATCATCAGCCTTGTTTACCGGCTCCATTGCACTCTTTGCAAATTCCTCCGGCACTTCCTCCTCCGGCAGTTCCCGTATCATCTCCTCAATATTTCCCAGCTCCTCTATAATTTCCTCGGCTGATTTTCCCGATTTCTCACCTTCTGCAAAATGTTGTCTGTAATCCTCCAGAATCTCCTCCTGCAGTCCCTGGCCGAAACTCTCCAGCTTTTCCTGCAGCATTTTCATATATTCCTGTTTCGTCATGATATGCCTCCTATTCCAGTTCCGTCTCTCCGCTTCTGCACCCCTTTTCGGGGGAGTATTTTCAGATACATACATAACCTGCTCCTGAAAATTCTCCCGGCACCATACGGACTCTATTCTTTGATCAGCTGGTTTACCGCATTGGTAAACGCATTCCATTCCTGCTTCACGTTGGTGTGGTATTGTTTTCCTTTTTCCGTCAGCTTATAATATTTTCTGGCCGGACCCGACTCCGACTCAACCAGGTATGTGGTCACGTAATCATCCTCTTTCAGCTTTCTCAGGATGGGATATAATGTGCCGCTGGCAATGGACATTTTATTGGATATTCTCTCCGTCAGTTCATATCCATATTTGTCTCCCCATACAAGCTGGGATAGTACACAGAGTTCCAGTGCCCCTTTTTTAAACTGTGTGTTCATATAAGACCTCCTTTCTCTCCGACTGAGAATCACTGTCCATGTATTAGTAATTCCCTGATACTTTGTTTTGACTGGTTTATTTTATCACATGCTATTATATATTGCAATATACTAATCTAAAAAAAATATAAAAAATGTGTTGCCCAAATCCCATGCGGGGATACTAAGCCACATAAAAGCGGCAAAAAGTAATGTCCTGCACAGCAACCGATGAATATCATTGTGATCCGGTCGCCTATGTACTATAATTTTAATATTGCCAATAGCGAAAATATGGAATATATCGAAGAAAATAAACTCTGGTAAACATGAAAAAATACTAAATGTTATTTTGCAAAAACAGGATGTTGAGGAAGAAATAAAGAACTCTGTAAAAGAATTTTTATCCTGATAACTTCCCTCTGCCTATATTAAAATAAAATGACAATCACGAACAATGTAGCAGTTGCCTAGGGCGAATATAAGGCTGATTGTAAAGAGGATATGGCAAATATGAAGAAAACATTAAAAATAATTGGAATCATAATTCTTTGTATCGTTATTTTAATTGTAATTTTGCTTGTGTGCCTGGCAAAAATGTCTGCTCTCACAAAAGATTACATCAACAAAATAAAAACAGGCGGCGACATCGAAGCAAAATATCTTGGTTACGGTGCATACGAGACTTCCTATTATGAAGAGGCTGCTGTGCAAGTTTTTGAGAAATATGAAATATATTATCCGAAGGAACTTGAAACCGAAGACAAAGTCTACCCGGTTATTGTTGTCTGCAACGGGACAGGCTGGAAAGCCTCTAAGTCAAAACCTATATATGAGCATTATGCGTCATGGGGCTTTATTGTCATTGCAACAGAAGAAACCCACTCATGGAATGCTTTCGGAGCTGAAATGTGCATCGTTCATTTGCAAAGGCTGAATGAAAATCAGATGATTAACGACAAGAAAAACGTTTTCTATCAGAAAATTGATTTTGATAATGTCGGAATCATCGGACACTCTCAGGGCGGTGTTGGTGTAATCAACGCAATAACAAATACGGAGCATAAGAATACATACAAAGCTGCTGTCGCCCTGTCTCCAACAAATAAGGAACTGGCGCAGGCTCTGGAGTGGCCTTATAATGCCACACTGATAAATGTTCCCATTATGCTTATATCAGGTGAAGGCGGAGGGGATGACTGGGTAGTAACGGGTGAGGGGCTGGCGGCAATTTATGATGATATATCTGCCGATAAAGTGATGTTGAGACGCAAAAATACTGACCATGGAAAGACACAGTATTCGGAAGATGGTTATGTTGTGGCATGGTTTATGTGGCAGCTTCAGAGTGATGAAGAAGCGGCCAAAGCATTTATTGGGGAAAATGCTGAAATTATGACGAATGAGATGTATCAAGACCAGAAAAGTGATTTCCATGAATCAAACTATGTAAGCCGCCGAGTATGGTAACGCCATATCGGCGGTTTTTCAAGCAGAACTGCTCGTTTTATCGCGCATCCCGGTTTGTGTCATCTTTTATGGTGAACGGATGGATTGCTCCAAAAGGTATTGTCCGCATTGCCGGGTACCCCTATCTGCATAGTATACCTTTCAGCAAATACCGGTGGTAATTTCATATTATTTATACAATTTTCCATAGAAAAACTGCTCCTGAAATGAAATGTCCCCTAATATTTTTTCTTCTGCAATATCTTCTCCATTCAAGGATACAATCCACTTATCCTCCACATCATCAAACCGATGCCATACTGCCACTACTTTGCCCTGAAAACTCTTCAGCGGTTTATTTGTTCCAAATAAATAAACATCTTGTTCTGCTCCATCACCGGCAAGTACATTATTTACATATCCATAATTGATTGGATAAATCATCTCCGGATGACCGGGATGAGCGGTGCCCAATGGTCTGTCAACAGTTCCGCTTACCATTTTTCCAATAATATAGCTGTAATCCGGCTCGTCTGCTTCCATGACACAGAAAAAATAATCCAATGTCTTCACAAGCCTGTTATCCTCATACAATTTTCTGATTTCAGAAACTGTCATCCATCTGCAGTCAGCAACTTCATCCGTGGTTGCATCATCCAAGTGCAGATCCCCATCGTATTCAAAAAGCCATACATCCATAATATCATTAAATTTTTTGCTTCCATATTTATCATCCGTGCCCCGGAGTTTGGTAAAAAGAAGTTTTCCGTTTTCGGGTTTTAAATCCAGTCCTACTTCTTCTTTTGCTTCTCTGAGTGCCCCGTCAATACTGCTTTCTCCCATCAAAACAGAACCTCCAACACACTCCCACATAAGCGGAAATGCTGGTCTGCTGGCTGAACGCTGGGAAATAAGATATTCTCCTTTGCGATTTCGTATCCATACATGCACCACCAAATGGTAGAAATCTTTTGGAATCTGTTCTCCCCGAATCTGCACTTTCCCTGTCTTTTCTCTATATTTTGTGTACAAGTCCCATTTTTCCATATTTAACCCCATTTCTGCGCGGCCTTTTGCGCATGTCAAGTTTGTGGATGCCGCGCAGACACAAACTTGGGATTGAAAATTTTCAATTTTCAATCTGATTCCTCCGGATTTTTAAGCTGTCTGCCGCAAATTAATCATAGCATATTTTATGATATTTATCATTAAAAAGCTGTCCTTATTCTGCTTTTGATTATCTTTCCCATGATTTTCTCCATTTAGCCGCTTATTCCTCATACACGATATGGGTACTGTGGGACTTGTGATAGTCCTGTTAAACTTTCTTATTCAAATGTAACCGTACAGACTGAATGCGCATCCATCCTCAGGGAGACTGCGTCTCCCTCTTCCACCAGGCTCACCTGTATGTCCTTTTCCGCGCGGTTCAGCAACACCACGGCCCTGCTGTTATCAGCATTTTTTATCATCCGGTTTCCTGAACGTGTTTGAAAATTGCTTTCCGGCAGCTGTGCGTCACACAGACACACTCTAAAAAAGCGCCGCAAATGCATGATTCCCTCCGCATCTGCAGCGCCAAACCGTATGTTTCTTTTCATTTTTACGCAAATACATCCAGCCTTTTATAAGGAACCGGATTTTCCGGATCCATATCCTGTAGCAAAACCTTTTCCGCCTCCTGCGCCGGCGCATCCATTTTCATTTCTTCCTGCACCTTTGCAATATCTTCCGTCATTTCGGAGACTTCCTCCGTCATCAGTTCCTCCAGTTTCCCGGTTATTTCTTCCAGGCTCTCCGAAAGCGCGCCTTTCTCTTCGTCAATACCCATCGCTTCCTCTGCCATTTCCTTTTTGCGCTCTTCGGGTGTCTTGTATTCGCTCTTTTCAATGGCCTTGGCCAGCTGCTCTCCGCGTTCCTTCGCTTCATCCAGCGAATGCATCAGCTGCTCACGGTTGTATTCCTGTTTCACCGCGGCAATCTGGTCCTCATACGTGTGAAACATCTCCAAAACCCTGGCGGCCTCCTCGGCGCTGCCGCACTGGATATTTTTCAGGCTGTCTTTCCGGCTTTCAAAAAAAGCAACCTGGCTGTCCCGCTTCTCCTGCCTCTCCAGCTTTTGCTCCGTACTTTTCATCATGCCCGATATCCTGTTGTTTCCCATATACATACGGCCTATGCCCTGGAATCTGATATTCATACACGTCCCCTCCTATTCGTTTTTCTGCCTTCTGTCCGTAGCCCTCCGGACCAGACGGCGTTTTATCCTTCTGTATTCTATATCGGCCGGGGAAATGATTTCTTCACGAAAATGTCATAAACCGTGTATTCTCTACAGCAGCGGCGCAACAGCTTTCATAAGATATCCCGTGAGCATGACACTCCACTTTTCATCCTTCAGGTTTTCCCTTGATATCTGACGGCATTTTGCCAGTGTCTCCTGGAAATCCTCCTCAATCCCGGGAACACAATCCGCTCCATACATATAGACCGCACATTCAAAATGATGATAGAGGCTGCGGTAATCCAGATTGATGGTTCCCACCACCGCTTCCCTGGAATCGCTGACACACACTTTCGCATGGACAAATCCCGGCGTATATTCATAAATTCTGATCCCGGATTCCAGTAAGGATGCGTAATGGGTTTTTGCCAGGGCATAAGGAATTTTTTTGTCGGGAATGCCCGGCAGGATCAGGCTCACCTCCACCCCTCTCTCCGCCGCAAATTTCAGCGCATTTTCCAGCTCCCCATCCAGAATCAGATAGGGTGTCATAATATGCACATACTCCAGGGAACGGTTGAGAATATCCATATAAACCCGTTCTCCCACCTTATCATTGTCCAGGGGGCAGTCCCCATAGGGAACCACGAAGCCCTTTGCCTTCTCTGCCGGAAATGCCGGGCAGGAAAGAAACCGGGCATAATCCGTTTCCCTTTCATCAATTCCCCACATTTGCAGAAACATCAGGGTGAAACTTCTCACCGCCTCCCCTTTCAGCATCACTGCAGTATCCTTCCAGTGCCCGAACTTTACTTTCCGGTTGATATATTCGTCTGCCAGATTCACTCCCCCGGTGAAGGCTGTGTGTCCGTCAATCACAAGGATTTTCCTATGGTCCCGGTAGTTATAATGGGTGGAGACAAAAGGTGTCACCGGCGCAAAAATTTTGCACTGGATTCCAAGGGCCTTCAGCCGTTTCGGGTAATCATGGGGCAATAGGGCAAACTCGCAGGTGCCATCATACATGACCCGGACGTCCACTCCCCGGGCGGCTTTCCGGGCCAGTATTTCCAGCACGCTCCCCCACATGAGCCCTTCGTCCAGGATAAAATATTCCATAAAAATAAAATGTTCTGCTGCCTCCAGCTGTTTCAGCATCTCCTCAAACTTATCCTCCCCCAGGGGAAAATACGTGACTGCCGTTTTGTCAAATACCGGATAACAGCCGCTCCGGTGCACATAGCGGGCCAGCGCCGCAGCCCCCTGATTTTCCGCACAAAACCGCTCCAGCACATTCCCATCCTGCGGGATCATATTCCTTGTATCCGTAATCATTTCATTCACACGTGTTTTCAACACCCGGTGCCCGAAATTTCCCTGTGTATAAAGAAACAAAAGCACCCCGAACACCGGCACCAGCAGAAGTACTATCAGCCAGGTAATCTTCGCAGTGGGATTGATTTTGCTGTTCAGAAGTCCCACCACCATCACAAAACTCACCAGCACGGTTCCTCCAAAAAAGTGGGGCAGAAATTCTTCAAACCACTGAAAAACTCCCAGCAGAATCACCACCTGTATCACCAGTAAAACCAACATCAGTCCAAACCGGCTGAATATGGCGTGGACCATGCCTTTCTGTCCTTTTTTTAAAAGATAAAGTCCTTTGCTTTTGTAATCTGTCTGCATTTTTCACCTATTCCCATTCACTCTTGTACCGTTCATCCGGCAGCATTTCCCCAGAAGGATTACGTTGTCCCGCAGATACGCCGGCAGCCGCCCAAACTACATCACCACATTTTACTTTTCAGGAATTCTCTCCCTGTCTATGTTAAGATGATAGCCCCTGTGTCATATATTGTCAAGCATTGCCCGCCTTTTCCTGCCGCTTGCTTTCCCGCCCAAAATATGATATCCTTATATCCGGCCGGGAAATCCCCTGTCATAGGCAATCAAAGCCCCCGCTGCAGGCATGGCTATTTTCCTCATTGCTCGCGGGAATAAAAATCACACAGCATATTTCTTTACGGAGGTGTCAGAATGAACAGTCACATCGCAATTCCTTCCATCCTGAAAGTGGGAAAAGGAGCCCTGGACAATCTGGGAAATGATATTGTATCGGCAGACATGGACAAAGCAGTGATTTACTTTGGAAACGGGCTGATCGATATGTTTGGCAATAAAGTCATGGCTTCCCTGAAGAATGCGGGCGTGACGGTTCTGGAATACCGGGAACTGGATTCTATCAATATGGAAGACATTGTGGAACTGGCTTTTTCCATAGACAACAAAGCGCAGGTGATCATAGGCCTGGGGGGAGGGAAAGTCATAGACGCCGCAAAATATGCGGCCTTTCTGCGCAGGCTTCCCTTTATCAGCGTTCCCACCTCATCCTCCAGCGATGGCTTTTCCAGCGCAAGTGCATCCCTGACCGTGAACGGGAGAAGAACATCCGTTCCAGCATGCATGGCATATGGTATCATAGCCGACACTGATGTCATAAAAAGCGCTCCCGAAAAATTTCTCTATTCCGGCATCGGCGACATGGTTTCCAAAATAACGGCGCTCTATGACTGGGCCTTTGAAGCGGAAAAGGGTTATGCAACTGTCAACGATTTTGCGGTCATGATTGCTAAAAAGGCCGTCAACAGTTTTGTCCGCACACCCTTTCAGAATATTCATGAGGATTTATTTTTGCGGGAGCTTCTGGATTCCCTTGCCATGAGCGGAATCGCCAACGAAATTGCAGGAAGCAGCGCTCCCACCAGCGGCAGTGAGCATCTGATCTCCCATGCCCTGGACAAAATCCTGGAATCTCCCCAGCTCCACGGCGTGCAGGTAGGCATCGCCACCTATCTGATGAGCAGGGTACAGAATCATCGCTTTCAGCGTGTCAACACCATCCTCACCGACACCGGATTCTGGGATTATGTGCGCACCCTTGACTTAAACAGGGCGGATTACGAAAAAGCGGTGGACATGGCGCCCTCCATAAAACCATTCCGGCACACCTATCTTCATGAAGAAAACTACCGCAGTCTGGCAAAACAGCTCCTGCGGGAAGATCCGGTATTGAAAGATCTTTTCCGGAAATAACTGCCGGATTTTCCGTCGTGAAATTTCGCGCCCGGCCCCTGAAACCGCATCGCACAGGAGACCGGGCGCCGTGTAAATTCATACGTCCCTGCCGGTTCTTTCTTGATATAACTGCTCTCCGTTTGCTATCATCAGTTTCAGCGCCTCCATGTCTTCCTGATAGGTTATTTTTAAATCCGCCTGATGGGAAATGACTGCTTTGGGATTGATATGATGTGCCTGAACCAGGGCCATGGCGGACGTCATGTTCTCTAATTCCTGCTCTGTCGCATTTTCATAACATGCATATACGACTTCAAACCGGAAGGCTTCCGGCGAATATCCCGAACCCACCGTCTGCCGGTCTATCGTTCCTGTGATATACCCTTCTTCATTTTTCCGGTACAAGGTATGTACTTGTTCCGTCACAATAGCGGCACATTTATACTCCTGCCCCGCCCGTATCACTTCACGGATGGCTCTTTCATCTATTATAGGATCCGTAATATCATGTACAAGCAGAATATCATCTCTGTTTAAGTACTTTGCAGCACACATTACGCCATTATAAGTAGATCTCGCATTTGTCGTCCCCCCGCTGGTGATCTCCAGCAGTTTGTCTCCCAGAATCCTCCCGGAATACTCATATGTTATGTCCATCCATTCGCTGTTAGATACAATAATATACTTGTCCACGACCTCCACCCTGTTATATTTCTCCAGTACATGGGCAAATAACGGAATTCCGCCGATTTGATAAAACTGTTTGGGATACTGTTCCCCAAAACGTACCCCCTTGCCGCCCATTTTTATCAATGCACAAACCATGTGTAAGCTCCTTTATATATGAATTATCCTGCGTATTTTTCAGGCATGTCCCAGTTTCGCAATGGTCTCCCATATCTCCTGGTAATCCGGCCTCCGGTTGTCCCAGAACCTTTCTTTATTGTCTTCATAAGTCTTCTTTCTGCATCCGTCAAAATAGCATCTGGACTTTACTTCCTCCAGCATATTCAAAACCCCTTTTGTGTTCCGGGTTGTCAGTCCGGCCAGGCATTGCTCAAAATCCATCATCAGTCCATTATTTCCCTTTTTATATTCCGCAAGGTCAGGCACATACGCTATCACCGGAATATCCTTCAGGATGCCATCGAATACTGCCGAACTATAGTCGGATATCATGACCGTACAATTTTCATAAAGAATGTTGATATCAAACTCCGCAGGTAAAATATACCGGTGGCAGGCATCCGTCTTACCGGAAAAAAATTCTGTCTCTGCCGGATGCGGTTTGTCAACCCAGACATAATGATTCTCCCTTAAAAAGCTGCAAATCTCCCCATCCTGCAGTGGATGAAAATATTCTTTCCCCTGATCCCGGAACGTGGGGAGATATATGACAATACCCTGAAACTTTTTTAAATCTTCAATGACTTTTACTTCCTCTGGCATGTACCTGAGACAGTTGCAATTCCGCGGATATTGTGAATAAAAAAAGAGCTTCTCATCATATTCAAAATTCCTCTTATTTACCTCAAGCATAAAAGGACTGGTGCACAAATGGTAACTTTCAGATTCCCATCCCCCAGAGCTTATCAGCTTTTTTATCGTCTTTTTGAAAAAGGATTTTTCTTCTCCTGCATGTATTTTCTTACCATAATTATTTGCCGTTTTTCCCGTACACTTTAAACCTACTCCGTGCCATAGATTGATCTTTTTTGCTCCCCATGAAAGGTGTGTATCTATATCCGGCTCAAAATGATTCTGCGGATAAATCGCATTACATATAATATGTATTCCCGCCGTTTTGTGCCAATAGTCAGATTCTCTGGTTCCGCACAGATAAGACTCATATCCATGATCCCGGAGTTTTCGATTTACCGTCTCGTCCCTTGTTACCCAGATTACTTTTTGCAGACCCAGTTTTTCCTTATTGTTATTTAAATACTGAAACAAAAACCTTGAATTGTCCGCAAATTTGGTTCCCATCCAGGCGCCTGCAAGTACGATATCTGCCTCTCTTTTACGGAAAAAAACATATAGGGCAGTACGCAGATTCCACCCAAAATACTTTATTTTTTTAACAGCCCTTCTGATCATCTTCTTCCTTTCCTCTTTTCTTCCTTTTTTCCAACACTCCCGCTTCCTGTATCAGCCTGCTTCCCAAAACCAGCACCAGAACAGCGCAAACTCCCCATCGCATGGGCACAGACTGCATAAAATACAAGTTTATCCCCGCAGATACCAGGGTGATTCCCGCGTAAAAAGCAAGTCTTCCCAGGGACAAAATAAATGCTCCCACCAGACGCCGGGATATTGCCAGGTGCACCGCCAGATAGCAGGTATAAGAAAATAATGTGGTATATGCCGCTGCAATAAAGCCAAATCTTGTGATAAATATGTAATTTGTAACAAGATTAATCCCTGCCGCCATCATGGTTCCCCACATGATACAGACTGTCTTTTTCCGATAATACTCCGCCACCACAATCAGGTTATACTGAAACAAAACAAAGGCGTCCAATATCATGGGAATCGCGGCATATTTTCCTGCCGCATAGGCATCTCCTCCCAGCAGCCCGATAAGTTCGGGAGCAATTGCCATGCATCCCACAGTGCAGATCACGGACAGCAGCGCCAGCTGGTTTGCCCTGGATTGTATCATCTTTATCTCTTTTCTTTCTATCTGTTCATAGAACCATGTGGACCATGCCATCGCCACAGAATCTGTCATAATTACCAATATCAGCTTTATATTGCCTGCCAGACTGTATATTCCCGCCTCCGCATTCCCTACGAGCGTCCGGATCATTATCCTGTCAAACTGTGCCAGAATAACTTGCGAAATACCATGGGGCACAATGGGAAGGCTATATTTCAGGGCAAATCCCCAGTACATTCTTGTGCAGACTGGTTTTGCCGTTTTCAGCAGTACTGCCAGAATCACAAGGGCCAGCAGGAAAGCCGTCACCGTAGCGCCCAATATCCTGCCTGTCTCCTTATTGGCCCTGCAAACCGTAAAGATCAGCACAACAGAAAGTGCTATGCTCCCTGCCGAATTCAGAAAAGCTGCTGCCAGATACCTGCGGTACAAATAATCCAGACTGATCCTGCCATTGTACAGTGCCAGCACGGCATTACCGAAACTGTACATAACCAGCAGTTCCAGAACAGGACGGTCAAATCCCATCCAGTTTCCCAGGTTTTCCCCGAACCACAGTACAATGCCTGATAAAATAACAAAATTCAGAATATATATCAGCGCTACAGAAGAAATATATTCATCAATTCTTTCCTTAAATTCTAACTTTGCACTTCTGACACTGGTGTGGATGGCAAGCCCGGAAATCACATATAAAATTGCTTCATAAGAAACAAACACATTGTATATTCCGAACTCTTCCGTGGTCATTATCCTGCTGAAAAGCGGAAGCGTAAGAAAGCTGATACCTTTCACCAAAACATTGCCCATGGTATATCCTAATCCCGCCTTTGTGCTCTTATCCAAAACAATTCCCAAGCCAGTTATCCTCCGTCAAATCTCCTGACTACTTAAGAGGCAAAAGCATTCCGTCAGCTTCCTGCCTTCCCATAATCCCATTGTGATAATCATGCAGGGCTTTCCGATACGCCTTCCATTCCGGCTTTCCCCTGCATATCAGCTGAAACATTCTGATAAGACGTGTCAGGTAAGCATACCAAAATGCGGTTGGCCTAAAGTATTTCACATGCTTCTTTATACAGAAAAGCCGGTTTCTGGTAATATAATATATACTGAATGCAGAAGTATTTCCTCCTGACGACTTTCCGATTTTATGCCAGAGTTTTGCATCCGGAACATACATAATTCTGACTCCCGCCATCCCCAGACGAATAGAATAGTCCATATCTTCACAGTACATAAAATATTGCTCACTCATTCTGCCCACCCGTTCAACAATACTTCTGTGTATCAGCATACAGCATCCGGTGGCAAAACTGCAGATCTGTTTCTCCGTCAGGCTTAGATGCTCCACATTTCCCGTCCACTTATTGACCATTCCTCCCCCATACCACAGAGTGCCAGGTTCCGAATCGTAATACATTGCCGGAACCGTCACGGTTGTCTCATCCGCTTCTGCAAGCAGGTGCATTATCATTTCCTTATCTGCCTTGGTATCGTTGTTCAGTAACAGAATATAATCAAATCCGTTTTCCAGGGCATATTCCATCCCCAGATTATTCCCGCCTGCAAATCCCAGATTATTTCCTGCCCGGATGATTTTTACATCTTTAAATTCTTTTTCCAGTTTATCCGCATCATTGCCCGGGGAGGCATTATCCACAATTATAATCTGTAATGCCATCTGCTGTTTTTTGATACTTTCCACAGCTTCTCTCGTGTCTCTCAGGCCGTCATGGTTGACCAGTATGACCGCTGTTTTCTCCTGCCGCATTTTTTGGCCCTCCAATCTTTTTTCCCGAAAAATGTACACATCTTACAAATGTATCCATGACAAACACAAAAAAGATGTTTACCCACAAATTTCCCATTCTGAACACAGAATTGGTAAAAATACCCCACAGCACAATCTGAATCATAAAACTGTAAATAATCGTTTTGGAAATACCATACATTTTTGAATGAAGCACTTTGTCTGCCGCCACCAGAATGAAATCATAAAATGCAAGATATACCACAATGCCCGCAATTCCCAAATCCTGATAGGCATCTGCCATAAACGACATGACATTCAGCCCTGCCCTGGGCTGCAAATATGGATAAATCTCATACTGGCCGCTGAGCCATCCGGAAAATACTCCGCCCTTTCCTATCAGATTTGCAATCAGCTTTATTCCCGGATAAAAAAGATTGCAGAAAAAGGTATAATGGGTTACTTCCTGCTCCATCAGCACATGGGACATGTTCTCCAGGGGACTGACCAGATACATGTATAATTGTCCCAGTCCGGAAGGAAACTCCGGTGACAGGCCGTACAATTCGACATATCTCATATGATAAACTTCTCTGGAGACAGTCTCAAAACGCATATCCCCTACCACCCCAAACATAAATACGGCTGAGGCAAGGAACGCAGACACCAAGACAACCCCTTTGAGTGATATATATTTTTTCTTTGTGCGCGAAAAATAAAGAAACAGTTCCAGTATCAGTACTGCGGTGAATATAAATATGATATTCCCTCTGTTCAGCATACACAGCAGCATGAATACCGATATCGCAAATACCAGCAGTCTGCAGCCCTTCCTGAAGAATGTCCCATTGGTCCTGAACAGGTAATATAGAAATATGGAGCAGACTACAATGCTATTATACAGATATGGCAGTACCAGTTCCGTCCGGTTAATTTTGTTCTGGTGAAATAAGGTAAATCCATAATTGACAAAGGAAAGTACAAATGAAAGAATTCCGCCTGCAAGTAAAAAATACACGCATTTTATATACCTG
>OFHP01000560.1_pt1 | contig 21986 bp, 18 predicted proteins | sample 1521651 | NCBI WGS metagenome assembly OFHP01 (sample SAMEA3504105, study PRJEB24116) | mouse gut metagenome | biome: mouse gut; feature: mouse-associated habitat; material: faeces | place: Denmark | collected 2011 | reverse complement strand
GCCACCAAGAAAAACGGGACGAAAGTTCCGTTTTTGAATAATATAAATCAATTATTTTCCTTCCTTATAAATGTGATGAAATCCTCTTTTAGATTTATAGTTGATAGGTACGCATTTATTGAAACTACATTTAGAACAAATAGTATATGGTGGAGTGGATATAGGTAATCCATTCCATTCATCCTCCTGTTCAAATTCTAATACTGCTTCAATAGGTGCTTCAAATTTATGTTTACATTTTGGACAAATATAAATAACTACCTTTCCGCTTAATTTCATAGGGTAACTGTTAAAATCAAATTTTTCAATATTCATCTTTCAAACCTCCTAGTCAAGTGACTTCTACAATGAAATTCATTTTAACATCACATTTTGGACAATTATAAGGATTTCTTTTAAATGATTTCAAAATAGAAATTTCGTATTTAAGTAAAGATTTTCTAAACTTCCTTTTTTCTTTACTTATCAACATAATCATTTTATCATGAAGTTTATGTTTTTTTCTATAAAAACCATAATATCTGATAATTTTAAATTGTGAAGGTATAAGGTGATTTAAAAGAATAGTAATAAATTTTTCGGCTGGAATAGTTATTTCATGATATGATTCATCTTCATGAGCATGATAACAAAAAGTAATATTTTTACCATCATAATTCATTTTTTTTTGTTTTTCCAAAGTAAACGTCTCAAAACAAACTAATTTTCAGCCACTTCATACTTTCAAAAAAAGCGACACCTTCATTCACATGAAAGTGCCGCCGCTGCTTATATTGACAGAAAAGAGTTGTCCGATCTGTGTATTTTAGCGTTTAATAAGTTTTCCGGTCAACCAATTCCGACCATCACCGACCCGGAGAATATAAGTTCCGGACGGGAGATTCGAAACATTGACAGGTGCGCCGGGCATCGCTTCAGTCATAAGAACCCTCGCTCCCGAAAGTGTGTAGATCTCCACAGCGGCCTGACTCTCCACATCGATCACAATATGATCCGTGGCAGGATTTGGATAGAATCCGACAGTACGGACTCCTACCTCATCAATCCCCTGGGTCGACGCCGAGATTGTGACCGGTATGACGGTCGAGAACACTTTGGGGGTGTACGACGCCTGATTTTTATAGGCTATGGTCCGCTGGAGAACTATCTCTCCCGTCGCTTCCGTGCCGGCAGGAGCTGAAACCCTCAGCTCATCCCCCGAGATGGCCACATTTACATTCTCAGGAAGCGAATGACGCACTATCTCATCCGTGTACAGATAATAGTTCTTGATAATAGTTGCCGACCCCTGGCTCACGAATATGTCACCGATCGGCGCGGAATGCTCGAAATCCGTCTCCGCCACTCCATCTATCGAATAATCTCTGATCAGAGGACGATAGATCCTTGGAACTATCTTGAACGGGACCTCAGTAAACACCGATTCTCCGGCATGGTCTATAATCTCGGCACGGAATGACACCACAGAATCGGCATCAACGGTCATTGCGGCCTTGGCAACAACCTTCAGCGAGCCGTTGGCTTGTCGTTCGACACTCTGCAACCAGTCCTCCGAGCCCTCGCCAATCCTGGCATAAACATCATAATTATTCTCCTGATCGCTACAGAATGACGTTTTCAGCTTGGTAGAATTAGTCACAGCCGTAGCATATTCATAAATGCTCGTGGCCGATATCGATTTGGCCACAGGAGCTACATTCGGTTCAACAGCTGCCATCAGTGCCATAGATGCCGGATCTGCTTTTAAAGCAGTGCCCAAATCAGGAATATTATCATATCCCACAGCCTTGACACTCCACAATCCCGTGGCGACATCAAAGACCCTCACACCATGTTCGCTATCGAAAGCCACAACAGCCCCGGCATCAGCATCAAGGAATGACACTCCCGACGATACGGCATCGCCACATGCAACAGTCGAGACACCATCCTCTCCGGCCACAATCATAGCCATCGCATCTCCGGCCGCTGATGGCTGATACACCTTGCCACCTGTCGCATACAGACGGGTTCCGCCTGCCACGGGCAGCTCCATTGTCGACTGCTCCATAAATCCGGCAAGAGAGAATTGCGCAATCTTGCCATCCCCCGAGATCCACACACTGGTCCCGTCCGTCGCAATCGCCTCAGCGGCCATGCCGGCTGAGAATTCACCACACGCCTCAAGATCGGTCTTGTAATAGCGACGCACCTTTTCGCCGTCCGTCACCAGAATCCGGTCTTCATAAATGGCAAACGCATGTGGCCCGTCGGTCGAAAGAACCGCCTCAGCCACTTTCTTCCCTTTTGCAAGGTTATATCGCGAAAGGCGGTTACCCTTAGCGATCCACACATATGCTCCCTGAGCCACGACATCATCCGCATCTCCATCGGCAAGCTGAAGGTCATATTCATTGATTCCTCCGCCGTCGGCCGTTATACCGTACACCTCAGCATCCGACAGGACAATCAGCTGACGCGGCGTGGCATAATCATCGGCATAGTAGTCAAACGCCGTAGAGAACTCCTTCCCCACCCCGTAGGCCGAAGTTGAGAATTCAACCGGATAACGACCGAAATCCAACGACTCAAAATCATAATCAACGACATTGTTGGCCAGTGACACATTTCCGTCAATAGCGGTTCTGATGGCCTTCATATCTACTCTGGCATCGTTTCCTGTAGTGAAAATCTTGTCATTTGTAAGTTGTCCGCTGGCTTGATAATACGGAATCCGGATTGGATCACTGATCAGCTGCGCCTCCGGAATCGGAACCACGGTCACCTTTATCTGGCTCGACAGCGAGGGATCCACGCCGGAATAGACGGTCAGCATGGTTTCCCCCTCGGAAAGAGCCTCGAATGTGCCGTTATCGATCGTGCCTACAGCCGGATTGCTGTTATCCCAGCTGTAATTGTCGTAGATATACCGGTTCGATGTCGTTCCGTTCAGCTGATCTTTGTTCTGGGTCAGCGACTCCACATTGATATAGATCTTCTCACCCAGCACACAGGATATCGAGTCGTTCGAGACCGTCGACGCATTGCCCTCAATGTCGATCATCACTCCGGTCATAGCCACGACCTCAACATCAAACTCATCGGCCGGAGCGTCGGGATACTGCTGAAAATGAATCATGGTCGTGCCGATCGACTTTCCCGTAAACAATCCGGTATTGTCGATTGTGCCTACACTCTCATCATCCACCCACCAGCGTGGCTCTCCCTCTTTGATCGGCTTTCCGTTCTTGAACGCAAGACCCTCGTACTGGCAACTGCCGCCGACCGGCACCTGTAGCTGCGTGATCGACGCATAGTTGAGATAATAGTCCTTGGCAACGTAATCCGGATCCGGATTTGTGATGCCGACACCGGTCACCTCCGTCGACCACTCGCCGAGCCATCCGGCGTTGACCGATCCTGCCGTATAGATCTTCACGAAGTCTATATGATCGAGATCAACATAATTACCGTTTTTGTCTACGGCCCAGCTTATGTCGAACCCGTCCGACGAACGCCCGTTCTCATCATCGTAATATGGATTGGTAGCCACCGTCAAGTCGCCGTTCTGCTTTGTCTTGTTATCGCAATAACCGAACGCCGGACACCGGTAGAACTCGATATATGAGGGCACACGCTTGTCAAGCGACGAACGGATCAATGTCCCCGTATAACTGAGCGTGCCATCCTTCATATTTTTGGCCACCGCCGGATAAAGTGCAGGATCAGGGAAATAGGGTTGCTGGTGGAATTGATTGGTCAGCAACGCCCCGGCCATTCCGTTGTCAGTAGTCCATGGAACCGTATAGCGTTTGTTATAGGCCGGATCATAATACGTCATGGTGATATTGCGGTGAGAGGTGCTGAACCAATAGTCACTTCCTGCAAGCTCATACCACTCATCGTCAGCCTCGCCGTTGCCATTGTCGTCACGGCTCACCATCACGCCGCCCGGCTCCGTCCACACTCCTTTGTAGTCAGCCACGAAAGCATTGCCTCCGATTGTGAAATCTACGCCATAAGGATGCTGCGGATCATTGTAGACAGGCTGGTCGAAACCAACTATAACATAACCGCCGAATCCGCCCAACGACACAAGCCCCGTGGTCTGAGGCGCGGCATTCGTGCCGCTGCCGCTGCCATTGCCGATTATGCACGACGGATCGACATACGTCCCTTCATTCGTGAACTGGCCCGGTGCCGGCATAAACTCTATGATACGCGACACCAGTGCGTTCTTGCGGATCAGCACCTCAATTTCGGCATCAGCATAATTTCCGCTCGCGAGAGTGATACGGTAACGGAACCGGTCACGCGAATAATTTTCAAGTCCGGCGACAGGGGTATAGACAACCGCGCTGCGGTAATAACCGGTATTCATCTTGTCGTAATGGATCGTGTCTATCGTGCAAGTTCCGAGCGCAGGCTCTTCAAGCAGCGTCAGACTGACCGTGTTTTCCGCGCCCGTTCGGGTCACATTCTGTTGATTGCCTCGCGACGAGACTCCGCTGAGGACATCGAGTTTTTTCGACGCCCCGAGATCGGCATACATTGTCAATGGTTTCGCTATCACCTCAACATACTCATACGGAACCGTATTCTCTACGGTCTCGCCATTGTAAGTCAGACTGACGGTCACATTGGCCGTACCAAGCAGATTTTTATGCTGTGTGAGCGTTATCCTGTTATATCTCAGATACCATGAATATGTCTTGTACGACACCAGCTCCTCGTTATCGCTGCTGACCGTCACCGTCACCCCATGGTTGTCGAGATTTTCGGTCAGGGCTATATCATCGGGAAACTCAAACAGATCCGGGATATTCAGATAGATGGAACGGTCAATAGTCTCACCGAGACCATAGACCGAAAACGGCTTTGCGACAAACCGGTCACCTGCGCTCGCACACAGACCCACCACTGCCGTCAGAAGCCAAAAACAGATTATTCTTTTCATTGCTTTAAGTGTGTTGTTGTTTTATTTCACATATATTTTATCGCGTTTGCCATTGCTGTCAACCACATATATTCCTCCGGCAAGCCCCTTGCCGGCCTCGGAGCGCAGTCCGTAATATTGTCTCATGAGCTGACCCATCATGTTGTACACTCTGACCTCTCCGGCGGCATCATCCATGCCGACATCATCTATCCCCGAATAGGTGCCCCCTACTCGCATCAGATGATCCACGGTCTTGCCGTTCGAGTCAAACTGCACCACAATAGAGCTCTCGCCCGGCTCCAGCGAAGTCAGCACAAGCTCGCCTCTGACAATCTCAGCCTTGATGCTCCGCGGATTCGAATTGGAAACGAGTCGTTTCACGATCGACACCTGAGGCGTATCCTCGTCTGTCACCATCCCCGACAGATCGATCACCACGGGACTCTCACCGACCGACACCTCCGTCGGCATCTGCGGCGACACCTCCGGAGCCGCATTATCGGGAAATATGAACATCGCCGGATACCAGTAGTTACTGATCAGTTTCCACTCGGCATTCGGTTCTATCGAGCTACCCTCATCAGTGTACCGCCGATAGATCCAGTTCTGGTTAGCTATTGTGCTTCCGTAGTAAAAATGGCAATATAGCTGGTCATCCGTCGGGCTGACCCGTAACGACGAGCTGTAGAACCACAGATTGCCGTCGATCGACGAGTTATAGATCAGTTCCGTGAAGTCACGGTCTATGTCATAGCGGTAGAGCATGCAGTCGGAAAACCAGGAGGATGCCCCGTTCGACGGATCAGAATAGGTGAAGTACAAGACATTGCGTTTCGCCGAGGCCGCAAGTTTTCCGGCCGTCCACGCATACCAGGACTGAGGGACTCCTCCGAGATACAGGTCGATCTGCCGCGTCTCGAGCGTATATGGATCGATGCGCAGCAACCCGTTCCCTTTCCACGCGCTGCCATTGTTTCCATAGGGATAATGGTTGAGCGGCACCCCGAAATCATTTATCTCATCCCCCGATGCAAGATTCATTCCGGCATATATAGCCCCGTCCGCAGCCTGCACCATAGTGCTGAAACACCCCTCTATCTTGTCAACAATCCTATCCGTCGCCGGATCGATCACGAGAATTCCGTCGTCCTGCTTGATAGCGAAAACATAGTCCTGCGTGCGGATCATGATTCCTATCTGGTTCTGATACAAAGGTCCCTGTCCGTCGATATTGTTCTCATCCCCAGTATATAGTTCGTTTTCCGTTCCCGGTATGCATCCGGTCACATCATACGTATTCGTGTCGAGAATATAGATCCCGTTGGAGGTACCCAGATAAACCTTATCCGGTGTAACGCCGCAACAGGCACGGCCATCACCCAATGCCGAGCCGCTCACAACGCCGCTGAATGAATCGCCGCCATCTTCCGCAACGCCACCGGGATTGATCACCGGCAATTGAGCCAGACATCTCATTGTTGCGGCATCCACAACAGTCAGACGTCCGCCGGCTGTCGTCGCGCCCGGATCCTTATGCTGCTTGGCCATTATATACAGTTTTCCTCCGAATATCTGCCCGTACTGGGCCGTAGCTCCTATCTCCATGCCATTGACCGACTGGAACACGCGGTAATAGACCTGATTGTACGGATCATCATCATTATCGGGATACCACATGTTGATAGTCGAATTCTGATGCCCGTACCAATCCTCATTGAGCACAAACACCCCTGAGGCAAAATCATTTTCATCAAAAGCAACTGAATGAAAAGCCGTTGCCGCCATTAGAATAGTTGTTATCGCTGTTTTCATTTTGTTTCTGACAATCAGTTTAAAAAATCATGGAATCACAGGCAATGCTACCCCGTCGGGTATATGCAGATCCTCCGCACGCGCTATCTCGGTCGAGGTCTCCCCGAGCCAGCCGCATTGCTGGTTCACGCCGGTGTACACGCGGATGAAATCAACCCCGTTGAGATGCACCGGATTTCCCGACGCATCAACAGCCCAGTCTATCTTGAATGCCGACAGATCACCCACGTTGTTGGGATGGTTGTCGACATATCCCCATGGATAGCAATAGAGAACATAATAGCTGCCCTGATGGCTTTCGTCAATGCCGTTCGGGGCAAGACGGGTGCCGCTGAATGTCATGACATCATCCTTTATCCACCCCGGCCAATAGTCCTGAGTGTGATAGACATTCTTTTCAACATAGCCCGTAACCCCATCATTACCCTCATACCGTATGTACTCGGCATCGACAATATTTCCGTCCTTCCTGACGGCCACATGATCCGCCGGAGTCCGGTGATAGCTCACGAAATAATTATGCATCGTTCCCGGACTGCGGTATTCACTTCCGGCGAGTTCATACCACGGATCATCCGGCAATCCGTTACCATTCGCATCTATGGCCACCATTACTATTCCCGGCTCCGAGCTTCCACCCGGTTTCGTTGAATCCGGATTGGGGCTGGATGCGGAATAGAACGAATTGCCGTCTATACGGAAATCATATTCTCCCGGAACATTCAGTACCGTGTGGTCAAACGCGAATGTGACATAGCCGCCGTAGTTACCCAGCGACACAAGCACATCATTCTTGCCGCCGATACATTCCAGCACTTTTTTACACATATCGGCTTCCGTGTCCCCCTCCGTATATTCCGGCAGCTCATTAACAAACTGCCCCGGTGCCGGACGATATTCCAGCACATTGGATATATAGCGGCTGTAGGCAACCTCCTCCTCCCAGACCCGGATCCGTGTGGTATGTTCTACCGGATCCGTGCCCGACGCTATCCGCAACGTAAGATAATAGTCTCCGGGGGCGGCTCCGACAAAGAAATAATCGCGCTGAGTGCCGACAACGGAATCACGCCCCTGTCGGTCGGGCATCGTCCACACATATCCGTCGCCCGGAAATTCCGGGTGCAATCGCAGAGTGCGCATCCGGTAGACACTATAGACCTCATCGATACCTAAGTTGACCATCGGCACCTCCTGTTCACAACCCGACAGAGCCAACGCCGCCACTAAATATAATACTTCTCTTTTCATTTGTACAAGAATGTCATGTGAGCCGGAATATCGCCGGTTCTGACGCTCCACTTACGTTTGCCGTCGTGGCTGTAGCAGTGCAGCTGACCCGACGACACATAATTTTTTGCATCAGTGACGTAGATATCCCCGTTGGCCGGATTAATATTTATCCCGTAAGGTATCTCTATATCCGCTTCCGTCCCGTCGGTGATAAACGAGGTTGAGACAAGCTCCTTTGTCCTGACATCAACAATTCCGTATGTGATGGTATTGCGTTCAAGAGCATTGCTCCATTCCGTTGAGTAGAAATAAAGCGAGTCTCCATAGATACACATTTCAGTGCAGGGGATCTTGAGCGTGTCGGTCACAACCATATTGTTAGACCATTTGCTTTCCCGTTCAAGCACGAACAGCTTGGAATGAATCCCGTTGTAGTCGCCGCGTGAGGTCACCCACAGTTTGCCGTACTTATCGGCGCGGATGCGATGGAGATTGATACCTACAGGTATCTTCTGCACCTGTTTCATGCCGTAACGCTCAACGACGGAGATCGTGCGGTCATAGTTCGGGGCGCGGTAACCTCCCGAGTTGGCCACATAGATATATTCACCCATGATCTCGAGTTCGTCAGGCTGATAGCCTACGGTACACTTGCCCGTGATCTGCAATGTCGCGGTATCGACCTGGAACACCGCCCCGGCCTGGGCGTCGGGATCCATCTGGACCGGACCTACGTAGGATGTCACATAGGCGCAGTTGCGCGAGAATTTGATATAACGGCAATTGGGAATGTCGATCTGGCCGATGCGGCGCAGCGTTCGCGCATCCATAACCTCCACCTTATGGGAACAGTTGATCACGGCATATAACCGCGAGCCGTAGATCTGGATATCGTTGCCTACATCGCCAAGCTCTTTGATCACCGTTGGGTTACGCTCCGCATACAGATTGCGGATATAGTAACCGTTGCGGAAATCGACATAGTCTATCGACGCTTTGTTGGAGCCCATGTTGCCCTCGTTCAGCAGGTACATGCCTATCGGGTCACACTCCGTGTCCGGGCCTCCGGGCAACAGGTCGTATTCCGTCGGCACTACCAGCTCATCTTCCCTGCACGACAAGACCGTCTCACAGAGCATCAGCGACACCACTATATAATACAATAGTCTTTTCATCAGATTTCAATTGTTAACCCGAAACGATAGTTGCGCTTCGGCATGGGATAATTCAGGATCACGTCATAATCCTGAGCAAAAAGATTGTTGACCTCTGCCGTGGCACGCATTTCAACCCTACCGACACGGAACGATTTCATCAACGAGATGTCGCTCGTGTACCACGGCTGTGTATAATTGTAGCGGATGTTTTCCTGCTGATTATATCGGTAGCCGGTGTAGATGAATGAATAGTTGAAGGTCCAGCCGCGCCAGCCCCCCATGGCGATCACCGAGAAACTGTTCCATGGGATGTAGGGTATCTGGTGTCTGTAGTAATTGTCTGCCGGATTTGTCACATCTATAGCCTCCTGGTAGGTGTACTGCAATTTGCCGGTGAGATCCACCTCTCCCGGCAGACGGAATGTCAGATGGGCGTTTGCATCGATTCCCCGTATCCTCACACGGCCCAGATTAAGCATCGTCCACCGGAACTGCTGTCCCTTGGGATATGCCACGATCTTATCCTTCACCTCATTATAATATGCGTCGACTCCGATACTGAAAAAACGGAACAGACCGGCGTTCCGCGAAATATCGTAGAGAACGCCCACATTGTATTGTGTGGCCGATTCCGGTTTCAGATATGCATTTCCCATATCGGTATAATACAGGTCGTTGAACGTCGGCATCCTGTAGCTCTGTTTGAAAAAAGCCCGTAAAACGAGATTGGGACGCCGCAGAGGCTTCAGACTCATGAACACTCCGGGGGTGAATTTGAACTTGTCAGGTGCCTCGTCGCGATCCCTGCGCTCTTCATTGACTACAGTGGCCAACGCGCTCGCCTGCATCTTAAAGCAGTCGCCTAAAGAGAAGGCCGTGGCTGTCGAAAGCCAATGCGTGGTGCGGTGCACACTCGTATATTCACTAAGTCCGTTCCACTGGAAATCGTAGGCCGCCGACCATTCCCAGTTGGGAAGTATGGAGAACCTGTTGGCCCATGAGAGATAGACCTCCTTCTGTTTATAGATATTGTCAACATGGATCAGCTTATCGTCATTGTTGACATAGCGCGTATAGTCATAGGCATACTTAGTGTTGACCTTTAGCGACCAGACACGGCTGACATCATATTCAAACATCCCTTGGGCGAATGTGTTGCGGTCCCACAGACGCTCACCCCTGCGCCACACATTGTTCACGATCGCTCCGGGAACGCCACGCTCCGAATTGTAGTGATAGACAAATGCTTTCCATCGCCCTTTAGGTAGAAATCCATGCACTCCGGCCTCAAATCTGACGGCATCTATATCGCCGTTCTGTCTGACGGCCGTCGTGTCGTAGGCCAGCTCACCGGATGGAGTCACGCGACGGTAACGGAACTTATATTTTCCCGACGACGTAAGCCATTCCCCGTTGAAGCTGAAACTGACATTGCGGCTGAGCTTATAGTCAAAGGTGACCGATGCGTCGAACAGGTCAAACGAACCTGCACGCAAACCAACACGGAGACGCGAGGTCTGCCCTTCTTTGAAGGTCGGGAAGCGTGTTGTCAGATAAATCGACCCGGCCGACCCGAATTCGCGTGCCGACTGGAATATATCGCTTTTCTGTCCATTGTACAGGCTGACGGCCTCAATATTCTCAAGCGAGTACTTGCCGAGGTCAACCTGCCCGTTCTGTGCGTTGCCAAGCTCAATACCGTTGTAATAGACTCCCATGTGGTTTGTGCCCATTGATCGGATATTGACGGTTTTGATGCCTCCCACTCCACCATAGTCCTTAAGCTGGATGCCGGAGAAGAAGCGCAGCGCATCCGCAACATTGTGCGAGCGCAAGGCGTCAAGCTCCGCTCCTTTCAGCGTCTGCGCCGGTATAACATCCTTGTAGCTCTGCGCCGTGACAACCACTTCGCCAAGACTTCGGGCTGTGCTGTCCCCCGGCTCTTTACCATAGGCCGTCAATGCGGCGACAAGACTCAGGCCAAGGACGAAATATTTCGATAATAATTGGTATCTAATCATATATGCTGCGTTTCTGTCAATAAAAAAATTATCCCGTATGCGCTTTTCGGCTACGCATCCGGGATCACAGCATTTCTTTGACTGAGGAAATATTTCAAGACCGCCCAACCTGACAACAGGAACAACAATGCTGACTGCCTTGACCATATCACCGCATTGCCCGTAGTCCCGCAGGCGTAGAACGATTTTTGTCATGGCAGGTCTTCTGACTTGTTCCGCTCTTCCACGCCTTCCCACCGTATCAATCAACGGCAGTGACTTTTCTGTGAAAGAGTGTTTTCGGATTGACAATCTCATGATTATCACCCTCGGAACTCACAGCAGCGGGTACTGTCCCGGTTTTCCACCGGATTCCCTATTATCTCTGAAAGTTATCTCACTTTCTTTGCCGACTCTTCGGCTTTATGAGACCATAACGCCGACAAAATTACAATTTTTCAACCTCCCGGCAAATAAATTCACAATCTTTTCCAACATAATATGCAAGATATTCATTATTTTTGTGGCTGTGGTTGCCACAGAAGGCTTCCATCATGATTTGTTCGAAACACCCTCTTAACTATGAAAGAAGATATTCAGGCCCGGATCGGGCAGTTGCGCGATGCTATGCGTGCCGACGGCGTAGATGCCGTGATCATTCCTCAGACAGACCCTCATCAGGGAGAATACCTGGCCGACCACTGGCAGGTTCGCCGATGGCTAAGCGGCTTCACCGGATCCGCCGGCGATCTCGTTGTCCTTGCCGACGAAGCTTTTATCTGGGCCGACTCCCGTTACTGGCTTCAGGCTGCCCAGCAACTCGACGGAACGGGAATCAGCGTCATGGAGGATGGCAAACCGGAGACTCCGGCTATCGTTGACTACCTCTGCGCCAAACTCCCCTCCGGATCCACTGTCGGAATCGACGGTATGCTTTTCAACGTATCTGCGACACGCGATATGCAGCAGGCCTTCGAAGCAAAAGGAATATCCCTGAAAGTCGACTTCAACCCCATTGACACTCTTTGGCTCGACCGTCCGGCCATCCCGGCCAACGATGTGTTTGTGCATCCGGTGGAATTCTCCGGCGAAGATGCCGTGTCGAAAATCGGTCGCGTGATGGACGAAGTGGCAAAGCGCGGAGCCGACGCTATTTTCATCTCCGATCTGGCTGAGATCGCTTGGACGCTCAACATCCGTTCTTCCGACGTTGAATGCAATCCTGTAGCCACATCTTTCCTCTACCTCGGTCCGCAGGGTGCCACGCTCTTCATTGACCAGCGCAAGATCAACGCCGATGTCGAGGCCTACCTCTCCGCCCGCAATATCTCGACGCGCCCATATGGCGATATCCTCTCATTCCTCTCCGGTCTGCCGGAAAATGAGCATGTCCTGATCTCTTCCGGACAGAGTGCCGGAGCATTGCTCCCGGTTCTCGGAGCCAGAGCCATAGTAGGGACTTCGGCCGTAGCCATGCTCAAAGCCGTTAAAAACGAGACTCAGCTAAAGGGTGTGCGCGACGCAATGCTGCGCGATGGAGTTGCCATGGTACGCTCTCTTATGGAAATCGAGGCAACTATGGCTGCCGGAGAGCATCTGACAGAGATTGGAGTCGGAGACATTCTCCTGCGCAACCGCCGTCAGGGAGAACGCTTCTTCGACCTCAGCTTCGAGACCATCGCCGGATTCGGTCCTCACGGTGCTATTGTTCACTATAGCGCCACTCCCGAATCTGATGCCACTCTGACTCCCGACAATCTGTTGCTCATAGACTCCGGCGCAAACTATATCGACGGAACTACCGATATCACACGAACAATCACACTCGGCAATCCGACCAATGCGCAACGCCACGACTTCACCCTCGTGATGAAAGGCCACATCGCCTTGGCCACAGCCATTTTCCCCGTCGGCACTCGTGGCGCACAGCTCGATGTCCTCGCACGTATCAACCTTTGGAAAGAAGGTCTGAGCTATCTTCATGGCACAGGTCACGGAGTGGGACATTTCCTCAACGTTCACGAAGGACCTCAGAGCATACGCCTGAACGATACACTCGCCCCCATGACTCCCGGCATGATCACATCCAACGAACCGGGGCTCTACCGTGAAGGCGAATACGGTATCCGCTGCGAGAACCTCGTGCTGACAACGGATGCGTTCACAACCGATTTCGGCCACTTCCTCAAATTCGAGACACTCACGCTCTGTCCTTTCGACATTCGGCTATTCGACACCGACATCATGACCGATGAAGAAATCCGTTGGGTCAACGATTACCATGCAATGGTATGCGAACGCCTCCTGCCTCTGCTCGACGCTCCGGCTCAGGAATGGCTGATTGAAAAAACCCGTCCAATCTCTAAATAATAATAGGTATGGCTCTCATAAAACCCCTGCGCGGTTTCACTCCAAAGATTGGTAAAGACTGCTTCCTTGCCGACAACGCCACGATAATTGGCGATGTAGTGATGGGCGACGAATGCAGCATCTGGTTCAACACCGTCCTTCGTGGCGACGTGAACTCCATACGTATCGGCAACCGTGTCAACATACAGGACGGAACCGTACTGCACACCCTATATCAGAAATCAACCATTGAGATCGGCAACGATGTCTCGATCGGCCACAACGTGACCCTGCACGGCTGCAAGATATGCGATCTTGCCCTTGTTGGAATGGGTGCCGTGGTAATGGACGATGCCGTTGTTGGAGAAGGTGCTCTTGTTGCTGCCGGATCTGTGGTACTGTCAAGAACACAGATAGGGCCCAACGAGCTATGGGGTGGTGCTCCGGCGAAATTCATCAAGATGGTCGATCCGGCCACGTCCCGTGAGCTCAACCAGAAAATAGCCCGGAACTACCTCATGTACTCCCGGTGGTACGACGAGACCCCGACAGATAGTTCCCGGGAATAACAATCCGACACTTTACCCCCTAATATACCCCTCGGCACGGGTTCGCAGTGATTGCGCACCCGTGCCTTTTTTCATCCGTCCGCGCCCCAACATTTTATGTTTTCGTACATTTCCAGCACTAACAGTTTGACAATAAACAAATTGAACCCCTACGCAAAAAGACCTGCGTAAGGATTCCAATATCTGCCCATCTATATGGCCGGGCTGCTTTGAACGGAGTCCGTCCGGTAACTACCGCAGACGGCTGAGACGCGTCGTGTAGATGCCATATAGGGTCACTACAACGAAACAGATCAGAGGTAAAGCGAACGATACATTAACCGCCGCCATCGATCCGATGCTCTTGAGATCGATGATAGCCCCCTGCATAGGCGGCATCAAGGCACCCCCCACTATCGCCATCACAAGAAATGCCGCTCCGAGCGACGTGTCCCGGCGATCAACGCGTTCAAGAGCTATTCCATAGATGCTCGGGAACATTATCGACATGAACGCACTGATACCTACAAGACAATAAAGTCCGGCTATATTCTGTAGGAATATCGTGCCGAGGGTGCATATTATCGCGCCTACACCGAAAGCTATCAGCATTCTGCTTGGGGCGAAATATCGCATCAGATATGTTCCGACGAAACGGAATGTCAGCGCAAGCCCCATGGCACATATATTATATGTCTGGGCTGTAGCCTTATTGATTCCGAGATTGTCGGCATATTGGATAATGAATGTCCACACCATGATCTGAGCCGCAACATAGAACATCTGCGCCACTACACCGCTGCAATATTCGCGGTTATGCCACAGACGCCGCAGCGTCTCCACGGCATTGATCTTCTCACCTTTCCCGTCTGTGTGCGGCATCTTGACCAACGCTATGACAACGAACATAACCAGCACCACAAGGCCGATGGCTACATACGGATCGCGGATCACGGCAAGGTCATGTACCCTTATTGCCGACTTTTCAGCCGCATCAAGCCCTGAGAAGATCAGCTGCCCGGCGGCATCACGCTGATCCGACAGGAGATTGGGTAGAATGATCAGCGACGCCACGGCCATTCCCGAAAGCGAACCGACAGGATTGAAAGCCTGCGCCAGATTCAATCGCTGTGTCGATGTTGCCTTATCGCCAAGCGACAGTATATAGGGATTTGCCGTGGTCTCAAGAAACGCAAGACCGAATGTCAGCACATAGAGCGACACACAGAAATATGAGAACTGCTCGTAGGCTGCGGCCGGAATAAAGAGGAAAGCGCCGATGGCATATAATCCCAGCCCAAGCAATATGCCGCTCTTATAGCTGTAACGGCGGATAAACAAAGCCGCCGGAATAGCCATAGTGGCATATCCACCGTAGAATGCAAACTGGATCATAGAAGCCTTGGCTGCCGATAGCTCCATGACGGTCTGGAAAGCAGCCACCATCGGATTGGTGATATCGTTGGCAAATCCCCACAATGCAAAAAGTGCGGTCACAAGCACAAACGGCACTACATATTTCTTTTCCAGCAATTTAGGTTTCTCTCGCTCTATAGTTTTCATGGATTCAGAGTATAAGGTATGTCTTTTGGTAAGTGTGTAAGGTTGATTTATAGAATTTCTGTAACGGCTTCAGTATCAAAGCCGGCAGCTTTTGCCTGCAACAGGATATTGCCGATTGCAGTCGCTTCTACCGGACCGGCAACAACCTCCAGGCCTGTTGCCTCGGCGGTCAGTCTGTTCAGCAATCCGTTGCGGCTGCCTCCGCCTATTATCTGTAACCGCGCCACAGGCTCCGGGAGCAACGCATTCAGGCCTTCAACTCCTTTTTTGTAACGGTGGGCGAGTGATTGCAGAACGCATCTCACGTATTCACCCTGACCGGATGGAACCGCCATCGAATGTTCGCGGCAATACGTGTCGATAGCCGCCGTCATGCTGCGCGGAGAATGGAACATCGGATCATCAACATCTATGATTGCCGGCGTGACAGCCTCATCGGCAGCTGAAAGCAAAGTGCCATAATCCGTCGGCAGGCCTTTCTCGGCCCATTCGCTCATAAGGTTCTGAAGGATCCACAAGCCGGTGATATTTTGCAGGAACCGGATCTTTCCACCTACGCCACCCTCGTTCGTAAACCCGTTCTCTCGCGCCGCTTCTGTCAGGATAGGCTGATCAATAGCCACACCAAGGAGCGACCATGTGCCGGAACTGAGATACGCCGTGCGGCTGCTGTCATAGTCCCCGTCAACGCAATAGACCGCACCTGCCGTGTCATGCGACCCGACGGCCACCACATCAACATCATAGTCAATGCCGATACGCGACTTAACCTCCTCGGTCAACTGTCCGCGCACATTTCCCGGCATCACTATCTCACCGAAAAGACGCTCAGGAATCCCGGCCTTGCGCATCAACGCCCGGTTCCAGTCGCGTGTACGGGCATCAAGCAGCCCCGATGTGGAGGCGATGGTATATTCGTTCATCGCTTTTCCCGTCAGGAAATAGCTGAACAGATCCGGAGTGAACAGAAGCCGCGAGGCTGCACCAACCATCGACGGATCTGTACCGACCATCCGGGCCAGACGATAAACGCTGTTGATATCCATCACTTGGATGCCGGCCTCGGAATAATGCTCTGCGGCTGTAATCCCGTTTCTCTCAAAAAATTCCTCGGCAGCTCCGGCCACTCCCCCGTCGCGGTAGCAGATAGGATTGCCGAGCAGATTCCCCTGTCCGTCAATAAATCCGAAATCAACGCCCCAGGTATCGATACCGATGCTGCGGATCCGGTAGCCGGCATTGACAGCATCGGCAAGACCCGAGACCATCTCGTCAAACAGCGACAGGAAGTTCCAGTAGGTATGTCCACCCATCGTCACCTGCCGGTTGCCGAATCGGCGAACCTCGTGCAGCCGCAGAGTATGGCCGTCAATAGTTCCGGCCATCACTCTTCCGCTGCCGCCGCCAAAGTCAACGGCTATGAATGCTTCTTTTTTCATTTTCCCTCTTTGCCAAGGAAATACGATTCAAGATCCCCTATCTCTTCCGGCGTCAACGGATTGACATTGCCACCATTAAGGACGGAAATACGGCATCCCATCTCAAAGAACATGGCACGTTCGAACGCCTGATCGAAATCCTTGCCGCAGACAACCTGACCATGTTTCAGCAGCATGGCCGAATTATGCTCCGTCAAAGCATCGATCACGTGCGAAGCCAGCTCCGGAGAGCCAGGACGGAAATATGGGATCATAGGGATCGTCTCCCCTACGTGCAGAGCCATTTCCGCCGTGAAGTTGAAATTGTCAGGACGGCGATCCATACATGCGACAGCCGTTGCATAAGGGCTTTGGAAATGCAACACTACATTGACATCCTCGCGGCGACGCATCACTCCCATGTGGAAAACACTCTCCATGGACGGACGCACGCCATTCAGGACCTCACCCGTCGACAGACGGCACACAGAAACCCTGTCGGCTGTCAATTCCGGAACCCAGGAGCCTGTACCCGACAACAGCACTTCATCATTCTCAAGCCGCCACGACAGATTGCCGCTGCTGCAAATGGTCAGACCGGCCGCGCCTACACGGCGCGCCTGTCTGACAAATTCCTCTATCTGTGATATCTTAGCCATAGCCCCGTATTATTTATAGATTGGACCATAGTTCTTACATGCACGGTAATCCGAGCCCTCCTTGTCCATGCCGAATGCATTCCATGCCGACGGACGGAAAATTTCATCATCGTCAACATTATGCATGCACACCGGAATACGCAACATCGAAGCCAGAGTGATCACATCCTTACCGATATGGCCATAACTGATAGCTCCATGGTTGGCGCCCCAGTTGTTCATCACACTGTAGACATCCTTGAACGCCGGTTTGTCACACAGACGGGGAACGAACCAGGTGGTAGGCCAGGTCGGATCGGTACGTTTGTCAAGCACGGCATTGATCTCAGGATCGATATCCACAGTCCATCCCTCGGCGATCTGGAGAACCGGGCCAAGTCCCTTGACAAGGTTCAGACGCATCATAGTCACAGGCATACCACCCTTGGTCAGGAAGTTCGATGAGAAACCGCCGCCACGGAAATAATCTCTGTCGGCCGGATACCATGTCGTAGCCTTCAGGCATGCCTCGACATCCTTCTCGGTCATCTCCCACGACGGCTTCATGCACGGTTCGCCGGCAGCATTGACACTCGCACCGGTTGCGTCGAGCGTGGTTGCTCCGGAATTGATAAGGTGGATGATACCGCCGGCGGCACGTCCCGTAAGCTCCTTGCCGGTAACACGCTTCACTGCCTCAGGGCTCCAGTAAGTGCGTACATCCGAGAACATCTGGCCGCAACCGGTCAGCAGATGGCCGAAGAGCATGGCCACGCCGTTGCAGGCATCGTTTTCAGTGGCAAGCACAAACGCCTCGCGGATGCCGTTCCAGTCAAACGACGTATTCATCAGAGCCTCTGTATAGTCTCCGTTCGGTTTCCAGTCTGTCCACTGACGCTGGCCCTGGAAGCCGCCGGCTATAGCATTGTGACCCAGCGATTCCTCGTTGAAGCCCATCTCTTTCAGGCGAGGATTGCCCTGCATCAGATCGCGCACAATAAGAGTCATCTTGACAATGAACTCCCAGTCGGCATCCTTCTGTTCACGGGTTTTCCGTTTCTCAGGACGGTTCTTGAAATCCTCTCCTTCATTGACCTTGCAATATTTCTCGGTCCATGCCATAGCCTTGGCATATTCCTCATGGTCATAAATTCCCTCATCCATGCGGCGCAGAATCTCGGTCTCGTCAACCGATTCATTGCGCATTCCGAGATATTCCTGGAAGAAATCAGGATTCACAATCGAACCGGCGATACCCATGCACATCGAGCCGATCGACAGATAGCTCTTGCCTCGCATACAGGCCACAGCCACAGCTCCACGGGCAAACCGCAGCAATTTCTCAGCAACATCGGCCGGAATGGTATTGTCGTCGAGATCCTGCACATCGCGTCCATAGATGCCGAACGCAGGCAGACCCTTCTGAGCGTGGGCAGCTAAGACAGCAGCCAGATAAACGGCTCCCGGACGTTCTGTTCCGTTGAAGCCCCACACTGCTTTTGGCCAGTAGGGATTCATATCCATGGTCTCCGAGCCGTAACACCAGCAGGATGTCACCGTGATTGTGGCTCCAACGCCTTCACGCTCAAACTTCTCGGCACATGCAGCCGTTTCAGCCACTCGGCCTATAGTAGAATCTGCTATCACGCATTCAACGGGAGTTCCGTCGGGATAACGCAGATTATTATGGATCAGATCAGCCACTGCTTTGGCCAGATTCATTGTTTTTTCTTCGAGGCTTTCACGCACTCCACCCTGGCGACCGTCGATAGTCGGACGGATACCGATTTTAGGATATTTATTCATGTTTTATTGGATTTAATTGATTTTTACACGGTTATCAGATTCTCATGGCTTGGTGCGACAATTCCGGTGTCACATCTGCCACGCAGCAAATTTAATAATTAAAAAACTATTCCGCATGCTTTTCTGCGCTTTTAATTTCAGTTTTTTCATCCTGCTACCCCAATCTATCATCCCGACACCATCCCTATCAATCTGATTCATTTCGCATGCCGGATGGATTTTTTTCGATAAACCAACGCTTTATCATATTTGTTTTCATAGGAAAACAATCTCTTATGAAAAAAATCGCTCTTTTGATTATTGCTGTCGTTGCCGGAATCAGCTCGGCTATGGCACGCGACACTGAGGTATCCGTCAGCTACGGCGCGATGCCGGCAATGCACAATCTCGGCGCATACCGCAACCATTGGCAGGATCTTGACGGCTGGGGTAGCGTCAACGCAACCATCGACCACAAGTTCGCCCCGAATCTATGGATCGGGCTCAGCTACACATACTCGTCGGCCGACTCCAACACGGCCTGGGATGGCCGATATGGCAAGGTGACATGGCACGGACTGATGGCAAATCTGCGTTATGAATGGTACCACCGCTCTCTGCTGACCCTCTACTCCCATGTTGGCATCGGCGCTCTCGTGGAATACTACTCTCCATCGTGGGAAGACTCCTACAACCGCACAAACATGGCATTCCAGGTCTCGCCGGTCGGGGCTCAGATCGACTTCATTCCACAGGCCGGAATATTCGCCGAAGCCGGCTACGGAGTCCAGGGTATAATCAAGGTCGGATTGCGCATAGGCTTCTGATTGTCACCCACGAAAACAGCTCCAAAATCAAAAAAACTGACCCATTTTGGGGAAAATGAGTGAAAAAGTTTTGTGAAATGAAAAACAATGGTTAATTTTGCCCCGCTAAAAGCAAGAAAGCAAATAATTAACATCAAAACATAGAAACTAAAAAATGATCATCGTACAAGTAAAAGAAGGCGAGAACATCGAACGCGCTCTGAAGAAATTCAAACGCAAATTTGAAAAAACCGGCATCGTAAAAGAACTGCGCAGCCGTCAGGCATTCGAAAAACCCTCCGTCACCAACCGCAAGAAGATGATGAAGGCCATTTACGTGCAGAAACTGCGCCTGGTTGAAGAATAAACCCGAACTTGCAACCATTTCCGCATGGCGGGGAATATTTTCCCACAAATTCAGCCATGAAAATTTGGAAATGACAAAAGATTGCCCTATCTTCGTGTGCAGATGAAAGCACCTGCCGGTGTCACGGCAACCGTTTCCGTGATACGGGACAGGATAGCGAGATACACGAAGCGACAATGTTGATAAATTCATTTTTGACATATCTGCGGTGTGAGCTGAATTATTCGGCTCACACCGTTTCGTCATATGGTACCGACATACAACAATTCGCTGAATTCATCACCGCAGGGAAACCCGACGAATTCGACGCACCGTCGTGTACCCCTGCCGACATAAGCAGCTGGACGATGAGTCTGGCCGAAACCGGCATGACACTGCGTTCGATACGCCGGAAACTCTCATCACTCAATGCCCTTTACCGCTACCTCATGCGCACACAGGGATATACAAACAATCCTGCCGCCGATGTGCCGCTGGCACGAATACCCCGTAACCTGCCCGTCTATATCCGCCAGGACGAAATGGAGGAAATAATCGACAGCAATTCACCGGCATCAAAAAAAATCCATAAATCGGATTTCACACAAGAACGTGATTCCCTTATAGTACTCATGCTGTATTCCACCGGCATGAGGCGTGCCGAAATCATAGGGCTTGCCGATACAGCGGTTGATTCCATCCGCCACGAACTAAAAGTGCTTGGAAAACGTAATAAGGAAAGAATCATACCATTTGGCAAAGAGCTTGCCGACGCAATCGACGCATACCGCGCCACACGCCGCAGGGAAACGGGTATCGACCGACCCGACACGTTCTTTATCCGTGCCGACGGGAGTCCCCTCTACCCTATGCTGGTGGAGAGAATAGTAAAGGAGGCACTGACCGGCCATACTCACGCCACGCGCCTGTCGCCCCACACCCTCCGCCACTCATTTGCCACTGATATGCTCAACAACGGGGCCGACCTCAGCGGGTTGCAAAAACTCCTGGGACACGCCTCACTCGAAACGACACAGGTCTATACACATATAACCTACCGAGAATTAAAACAAAATTACAAACTCGCGCACCCACGCGCACAAAAAAATCAAGGAGGATAAAAGATTATGGACGTAAGAATTCAAGCCATCAACTTCGACGCCACGGAAAAACTCACCGCCTTCATCAACAAGAAAGCAGAGCGTCTCGCACGACATAACACCGCTATAACAACCATCGACTTCAAACTCACAGTGGTAAAACCAGAAACCGCCATGAATAAGGAAGCCGTGGTGAAAGTAACACAACCGCAGGACGAGCTTGTGGCAACAAAGGTTGCCGACACCTTCGAGGAGGCTATCGACCTCTGTCTCGAAGCCCTAGAACGCCAGCTCGAAAAGCGTAAAAACGCCT
>OFHP01000537.1_pt1 | contig 22645 bp, 19 predicted proteins | sample 1521651 | NCBI WGS metagenome assembly OFHP01 (sample SAMEA3504105, study PRJEB24116) | mouse gut metagenome | biome: mouse gut; feature: mouse-associated habitat; material: faeces | place: Denmark | collected 2011 | reverse complement strand
TAGGAACAATACTGGCTGCATCCGTCCTGAATTTTCAGATATGCCCGCGTGCGGTCCGCCAGCTTCTGTATCGAAAGCGGCTCAAAAAGCCGTTCCTTCATGATATCCGTCACATAGCTCTGCGCGCCCGCTTCTGCGTCATACTGTTCTACCAGCTCCACAATACGCGCCCTGTCCTTCGTTCCGATGACAAGGTTTACGCCGTCCACATTCATCAGTTCCTCTGGCGCAGTCTGCGCGTAACAGCCCACAACCGCAACAATGGCGTTTTCATTCTGCCGCTTTACCTTGCGAATCAGCTGGCGGGATTTTTTATCGCCAAAATTCGTCACCGTACAGGTATTGATGACATAAACATCCGCAGGCTCGTTTACGCCCACAATTTCATACCCTTTTTCCGCAAAAAGTTCGGCAATCGCCTCGCTTTCATACTGGTTCACCTTGCAGCCCAAGGCAAAGCTTGCCGCCTTTTTCATAAATCCTCTCCGTTTCTCAGATTCCTGTATATTCCCGTATTGCTTTCACCACGCCGCCGCTGTTGTTGCTGCCGGCGATATACTGCGCCCGCGCTTTGACCTCTGCCGCGGCGTTTTCCATGGCAAAGCTGTAATGCGCCTGTTCAAACATTTCCATATCGTTCTGCTGGTCGCCAAAAACCATTGTTTCCTCCGGCAAAATGCCCCACATTTCCTGCAAGGCTTTTACGGCTGTGCCCTTATTTATGCCGCGTATGCCCGTATCCATGCAAGTCGCGCCGGAAACCACCAGATTCAGAGCGGGGTCAAGCAGGGGACGCAGAAGCCCATAGCAGTGCGCAACACCGTTTCCCGCATGTTCAATTACCGAAAAACCTGCCAATTGAACCCCGAAAACACCGTTATATTCCCGGTCAAAGAAATAATTATAGGTTGTCAAAGCCTGTGTCGACGAAAAATTAGTCGTCCCGGTACTTCCCATAGAAGCCCTCAACTTCAGAGAATTTTTCTCATCAGCAGTCCAGAAATGTTCGTTATGTACATTCCAGGCCAATCCCAACGACCAGAAAGGAGCAAATCGGGAATTACGGCCGAATTTACTGGAACCATCTGTACGGAAAGAAAAATCCAAAAAATAACGATTGTCATACCCATAATTCAAATTAGAGAAAAAACCGACAAGACGAGACTTATCATAGGTTCCGTTCGGACTTGTATTTTCTTTAAAAGTATTTGCCGCCCCGATAAAAATCATATCCGGATTAACAAAACCTACACCGGTAAAAGACTCTCCTTCCGACTCTGATTGAGTGAGATTGCTTCCGATACCGATATTCAGCATGTGTTTTTCTATGGTTTTATTAAAAGCCAGCGTCAAATTTCCGTCAAACCGGTCATTTTGTTCCTTGTTCAGATAATATTCCCCTTTCTTCTTCGGGTCAGTCTCGGTAGAATATTTCAAATTACCCGGAGCATCAAAAATATCACGACGGTCAAACTGCCGTAAATAACTGAACCTTCCCTGCAAACGTAATTCCGGAATAATCCGCCAATCTATATTAAAATTATCCTGAATAGAAGTATAAGTACTGGTATTACGTCTCGGTAAATGAGCATTATACAAAGGATTCCAGTCTCCTGATGACAGCTTTTCTACATATTTTCCATCCTCATCATAAATCCGGTCATAAGGATTCTGATTGGCATAAGTTGAAAAATCTCCGTAAGGAGAGTTTTTGGCTTTTACATTATCAACCGACAAATCATTCCGGATATAGAAATTGGTTCCGATATTGTAATTAAAGGTTAGATTAATACCAAGACGGTCACGGCCGGATTGCTTCATCACCCCTTTATCCGTATCGTACCGCAAATCCACGCCATAACGGAAATATTGATCCCCGCCTTCAAAATTCAGCGAATAACGCTGATTCAACGAAGTTGTCAGAGGCTGCGATAACCAATAAGTATTCACTCCCCTTTGTACTTCCTCCAAACGGGTATTATAAAGTTCCTCCAAACGGAGCTGTTCCGCATAATTGTCTTCATCTACATATACTCTTTCACTTAAACGCTCGTATTCCAGTTTTTCTTTGGCATTCATTAAATTGTAATCCCGCAAATCCGGAATCGACACATTGTAATTGGCATTCAGGTTAATCCGGATTTGTCCCGATTTCGGACGAATCGTTGTAATAACAATGACTCCGTTAGCACCCCGTGAACCATATAAAGCCGTGGCACTGGCATCTTTCAGAATAGTCGTCGATTCGATACGGTTCAGATCCATATCGTAAATCCGTTCAGCAGATACTTCCACTCCATCCAGAATATAAAGAGGAGCATTGGGATTGGTCAATGCATCATCAGCATTGGCCCGCAAATCAAACCCGTTTTCTCCCCGGATGGTAATGTCGGGAATAACGTTCGGATTTGAACCATTAGTCAGACTCTCGGATAAACGGATGGACGGGTCAAAAGCATTCAAAGCCTGAAGTATATTCAAAGCCCCGACTTTTTTCAACTCTTCGGTAGGTATAGTCACTTCCGAACCGGTAAAACTCTCCTTTGATTTGGAAAAATAGCCGGTCACCACCACTTCATCCATTTCTTCGGCTTCTTCTTCCATCACAATATCCAATGATTGACCTTCCACCACTTTTATTTCTTTACTGCGCATCCCGACAAAAGTACATTCCAGAATCACCGGTCCGCCAATAAGCGTCTGTATGGTAAACTTTCCGTCCGCGTCCGTAGCTACACCCAATTTGGTCCCTTTTATCATTACCGTCACTCCAGGCAAAGGAAATCCTTCTTTATCGACTACTTTCCCTTTAATCTCCTGTACTTCGCTTTTAGATTGTTCCTGACTGTTTTTAGCCGTAATCACAACGGTGTTATCCATAAGTTTGTACTCCAAGGACGTACCTTCCAAAAGACGATTCAGGACTTCCGGAAGCCCAATGTTCTTATAATTGAAATTCAAATGAACTAACTCATGCACATAAGCATGGTTGTATAAAAAAGTCACCTGCGATTGACGTTCGATCTCTTTAACAACTTCTTCAAAAGTAGCATCGTGCATTTTTAAAGTAATTGTCTCCTGTGAATACCCCTTTGCATTCAATTGCAAAGTCTGCAATACAATCAATAAAAACGTCAGTTTCATGGTCCGTAACATTTTCCCGGTAAAAAAAGAACCGGGGAACTTTCTGAGCTTCGTTTTTTTCATAATTTTGTTAGACTTAAATCATGTTTATTTAACATTGGACAGGCGACCGGTGCCCCACACTGGTTACCTGTTTTATTTTTACACACACCTGTCACTCTGAAATATGAATTGCCGTACCCGAAACGGTAAATTTCACCGGACACGCCAATTCGAGCATAGAAATAATTTGTCCGAAATCAGCATAACGTTTCAGATTACCGGTAAATTCGATATTCCGCGCTTTCTCCGACTGAAAGACAACTTCTACGTCATACCAACGGGCCAGTGTCTTCATTATTTCCTCTAAAGTCTGATGCTCAAAGACAAAGCGTCCGTCCTTCCAACCAGTATATACTTGCACATCCACCCTCTTTTTTACCATATTGCCGGTTTCTGTGTCTACACAACCTTGTTCGTCAGGAACCAATATCATTTGCTCTTTACCAGACGACATACATACACTTCCTTTCACCAAAGTTGTCTGTACAACTTTTTCATCTTCGTAAGCCCGAAGATTGAAAGAAGTACCCAACACTTGTATTTGTACTTCCCCGCTTTCGATAATAAAAGGAGATTTCCGGTCTGGTGCCACTTGAAAATAGGCCTCCCCACGTAAACGAATTTTCCGTTGTCCCGGAAAAAAACTTGTCGGATATTCGACCATACTTTCTGAATTCAACCAAATTCGTGTTCCGTCAGAAAGCACAAGGGTAAATTCTCCCTTCCGGGGAATATATAGTGAATTATACAAAGGAACCTCACACAAAGAAGTATCAGCTTCATATTCTAAAGATGCCGTCGATACATTAGCCACACTACCGTCATCCTGCCGGATAGAAGTAAGGGTTGACTCTTGCAGATGAAGTTGCTCTCCGTTAGCCAATGTGAGTATTGCTTCATTACATCCTGCCGGAATAATAGAATTCTGTACCGAAAAACCCGGATGTGCAGCCTCCGGCCAACACCAGTAAACACCCCAAGCTATTAAGCACAAAGCAGCTACAGTAGCCCGGATATACCATTTCCCGAACTTGCGGGAACGCTTTTCTGCAATTCTTTTAAAAAAGGCGGAATAAGCTGCTGCCGTATCAATAGACAACTCTTGTTGATATTTCCGTTGTAAAAACTCCCTATCAATTAAAACTTCCAATTGTTGTCTGTGCTCCGGCGACATGGCCAGCCAATATTCCAACTCTTCCGCTTCCGCCGATGAAAGTGTATTTTCACGGTAACGTAAAATCAAATCGGCAATCCGGTATGCCTTATGAATTTCTGACTCCATAATTTTCCTGCTTTAATATATAGACAAGAAAATTAAAAAAAAGGGTCAAAAAAAAATAATAACATCAAACTCCGGAAATCATTCAAATAAAGTCTCAATATTTTCTTTCCTCTCTTGCGGTAGGCTTTCACTGCTTCTTCACTTATTTCCAGACCAGCAGCTATTTCAATATTTGATTTTCCGGCAAGTACTCCGTAATAGACCTTACGGATTTTTAAGGGCAAATTATCAACTGCCTTTTTTAAGGCAATATAAACTTCTTCTTCTATCAATTGTTGCAGAAAAAAATCAGTTTTTGTTTCATCGTTCAACCGAAAATATCTTTTTTCAACCTTAACATGTTCAAGATGGTTTATACAACGGTTCCGGACTGACACGAACAACCAGCTTTTCAGCGAAGAAAGCTCCGGAAGATGTTGTCGTTGTTTCCACAAATCATAAATAACATCCTGCACCAAATCTTCTGCCAAAATCTGATCTTTCAGATATTTTGCAGCAAACATTACCAGAGAAGAATAATACAAATCAAACAAATGTTTATAAGCATTTTCATTCCCTTCTGACAATTGTTTCAGCCACAATTTTTCATATCTAATCTGATTTTCCAATTTACTGTGCTTAATCTGTATTTTAGAGTTTACAAAACTATAAAATTCCTATCCATTTCTTTCTGGCAAACATAAAAATCCATACGTGAATCATTCCCTGAAAACCGCTCCCTGATGCCTCAATCTTCGGAGATACCATCTCAATGCAAAAACAGCAGTAACAAAAGCAAGGATATCTGAAACAGGGATACTTCCCCAAACGCCATAAATATCCAAATGACCGATATTCGGCAAAATATAAAGCAAGGGTATCAAAAATAACAATTGACGCGCTAAAGAAAGAAGAATAGAAATTTTAGCCTTCCCGACAGACTGAAAGAAATTGGTGATTACAATCTGCGCCCCTACCATTGGGAAAGCTAATATTGTGATACGCAACCCCACCTTAGCCAATTCATTCAATTCATAATCATCTGAAAACATAGCAACAATATACCCCGGAAATAATTCACTCATAAGCCAGCCTATACTCATCACGGTAACAGCAGCAGAAATAATTTTCCTCAAAGCCTGCTCTACCCGGTCAAAGTGGCGGGCACCAAAGTTATATCCCACTATGGGCTGCATTCCCTGAGACAACCCAATCACTACCATGACAAACAAAGTTGCCATCCGGTTGACAATTCCATAAGCCCCGATAGCCAGATCTCCTCCATAAGTTTTAAAACTATGATTCAGTATAACCACAATAACACTGGCACATACATTCAATAAAAAAGGAGCCATCCCTATAGATAAAATACTGACAATAATATTTTTCCGTAATTTATAATAGCCTCTCCGGAAATGAATATAACTGGAAGCTTTCAGAAAATGACTCAATACCCACACCAAACCACAAATCTGAGCAAAAACCGTAGCCAGGGCAGCTCCTTTTATACCCCAGTTCATTTGAAAAATAAAAACAGGGGCTAAAATCACATTTACCCCCACTGTTAATATAGAAGACAACATAGCTTTCCTGGGATAACCGGTCGCACGCATAACATTGTTCAGACTGATAAACAGAAAAGAAACCGGATTTGCCAATAATAAAACTTGCATAAAACTACGCGCATATGATAACGTCCCGTCACTTGCACCAAAGAATATCAGGATATAATCTAAAAAATACCATGTCACTCCCCCAAAACAAAATCCGGAGATTAAACTTAAAATCAAAACATTATGGAGAACTTCCGTAGCTTTACGGTCATCTTTCTGGCCCAGATAAATAGAAGAAATAGCAGCCCCGCCAACACCAATCAAAGTACTGAAAGCAATAATCAGATTCATCAACGGAAAAGTCAGTGCCAATCCGGAAATTGCCAATGCCCCTACTCCGTGTCCTATAAAAATACTATCAATAACATTATATACAGAAGTCACCGTCATCGCAATAATGGCGGGTAGGGAATACTGTAATAATAACTTTCCGATGGGTTCTGTCTCCAGAACATGAGGATTCTGAGCCATAGTGAATGTATATTTTCAAATACGGTAATCAGGCAAATACACAAATATTTTTCCAATAAACACCGTTTTTATAAACAGACGAAAATACACAATTTATGCTATTTTTATTCAAAATCCTTTGACAATCTGTTTGCTGTAAATATTAAGGCAAGTTAAAAAACACAAATCCTAACAAATTCATCTCCTTTTCCTGAACATACTTTTAAACACCTGCCAGCCAACTTCACCCATCCACCGATAGGCAATAGGGCGTACTATTTGCCAAAGCATATGCATCCAGGGATGAGGCACCAATCCTCCACCGCCCATTTGCTCTTCTCTTTCCTTCCGGCGCGGGGTAAAGATCGCAGTCATCCCGGAAAACAACAAACGCCCGGCATTTGAACGGATATAGTGTAAATTATTTTTAATCTTTCCTTCCGTCTCCTGACACTGGAACCGGAGCTCCCGTTTCTCTGCCAGAAGTTGTCCGAGTGGAGTCTGTGAACCGATCTTCCTCATTGTCATCCTCATCATTATTGGTTTGCAAAGCCTTTACAAAAACGTTAGCCAATTGCATACGTATCCTTCCCTTTGCCATCACAAAGGCAAGTGTCAATATAAAGTATATTCCGCTAACAATCAAAAAGCCCCAAGCGATACTTCCTAACAAATCTCCCAGAAAAAAGCCCAGAGCTACAAATAAAAACAAAACAGTGAAAAAGGCAAACAACACCAGAATCAAGCCATGAGAGAGAGACGACAGTACCCCTGCCGTCCTCTCTATCGCCATTAATTTCCACAATCGTAATTTCAATCCGACATATGCAGAAATCTCTTCTTTCAAATCAGTGAATATCTTCTCTGTATTGTTTTCCATTCCGTTACAGATTATTTTTCACTTCTCATTTTCCTTTGGAATTATCAGTGTACTGTTGCCGGGTTTCAGCATCATTCTGAGCTTTTCCATCCATGGTATGACGTACATCGTTAGCCTTTTGTGCAAAACCATCAGCAGCCGAACTAGCTTTGTATTCAGCTTCATGAGCCCATTGATGAGCTTTGTCGCTAACCTTATCAGACCATTCCTCAGCTTTACCGGCAACTTTTGAACCTGCCTGTTCTGCTTTGGATTTTACTTTTGAAAACACGTTCTTGGCTCCATCTTTGATTTCATGTCCAACTTCGCGGATTCCATCTTCTACTTTCCGGCGATTTTCGCCAGTCATCAGATATCCGACTGCCATTCCGACAACGGCACCGATACCTAAACCTAACCATAATTTTGAACTTTCGCTTTTCATAACCTTAGTTGTTTTATGTTTGTACTATCTCAACGAACAACAGGTCTGAAAAGTTTGCGATTTTAAGAAAGTTTATCAGCTAAACAGTTTTAATAAACATTCCGGTTGGCGAAAATCAGGAATTACAGTATAAACCTTATCCCGGATAGAATCGGAAGAATTAGTCGTAGAAAGCCCGATTACCCTGGCTCCGGCAGCATTCCCGGCCTGAATACCTGCAAACGAATCTTCAAAAACCACACATTCCGTCGGAGCAGATTGTAAATTCTTCGCAGCCAGCAAATATCCCATCGGGTCCGGTTTCCCCCTTGTAATCTCATCAGCAGTAACAACAGTATCAAATAAACCTTCCAACCCCATCTTTTTTAAAGCAACCTGCATCTTAACCGAAGAAGAACTGGTTACCAGTCCCAGACGGACATTCCTTTCTTTCAGCCGCTCAATAAAATTTACAGAACCGGATACCTCAGGAAAATCCATTTTCAACTCATATTCTGTACTGGCAAAAGCAATTTTTCTAATTTCCTCCTCCGGAAAACTGCTAAAATAAGTCTTAAATATAAAAGACAAAGTAGTACCTTTAATTTTAGCAGCAAACTCAGGAATCCCCAAATGATATATTTTTGCCATCTCATTCCAGAAAATATCATACAAAGGCTCTGTATCCGCAACAACCCCGTCAAAATCAAATAATGCCGTCGTTATCTTACACATTATATCTTTATTTATCGCCACAAAAATAAAACAAAAAATAACCCTTCAATACTTTTGCACAGAGATAATTTACCACTTTCCGGCTAATCCAAAACATTCCGCCATCAGGTAAAAATCCTATAATCCCTACAATCCAAAGCCGGAATAATCCAAATAATACCAAAAAACTTTATCTTTGAAGCCTGAAAATTCACATTGTTCCATATTTGGTAGAATACAAGAGATTTTAACGGATGAGATTTGACGAATTAGATTTAGAGGAAGAAATATTACAGGGTATCGATGCAATGAACTTCCAGGAGATGACCCCTATTCAGGAACAAACCATACCTGTCATTTTAGAAGGAAAAGATATTATCGGATGTGCCCAGACCGGGACCGGAAAAACAGCTGCCTATACTTTGCCTTTACTCAATCGACTCTTATGCGAAGGCAATCCGGACAATCACATCCGCGCTGTAATCATGGTACCCACCCGCGAATTGGCCCAACAGATAGATATGCAATTCGAAGGTTTCTCCTATTTCCTTCCCATCTCCACAATCGTAGTGTACGGCGGAGGAGACGGAGCAGGATGGGAACAGCAAAAAAAAGGGATGTTAATGGGTGCCGACGTCGTAATTGCTACGCCGGGACGTCTGCTTGCACATATAGCAAACAGCGGCATTGATCTGTCACACGCAGACTATTTCATACTCGACGAAGCCGACCGCATGCTGGACATGGGATTCCAAGACGACATCATGCAGATTGTCAAGCAAATGCCCGCTCAACGGCAAACCATTTTATTTTCAGCCACACTACCTCCGAAAATACGCCAACTGGCCCAACAAATCCTGAACAATCCGGCAGAAATCAACATTGCCATCTCCAAGCCGAATAAAGCCATTGTCCAATCTGCCTACATTTGTTATGAAACCCAGAAAATATCTATCATACAAGAACTGTTTAAGAAGAATCCCAACAAAAAAACCATCATCTTCTCTTCTTCCAAACAGAAAGTAAAAGATTTAGCCCACGCTTTAAAACGGAAAAAATTAAACGTCGCCGCAATGCATTCCGACCTGGAACAAGAGCAAAGAGAATCTGTCATGCTCGACTTCAAAAACGGAAAAACAGACATTCTCGTAGCTACAGATATAGTCGCACGCGGTATTGACATCGATGACATTGCACTGGTTATTAACTACGATGTGCCTCATGACCCAGAAGATTATATCCACCGCATCGGACGGACTGCCCGTGCCAATGCAGACGGAGTTGCCATCACCTTTGTATGCGAAGCCGAACAAGGAAAATTTCATCACATCGAAAAATTTATTGAAAAAGACATCTACAAAATACCCCTCCCACCGGATGTCGGACCCGGTCCGGCCTATAATCCCAAAATATTTGTCCGGCAACCACGAAAGAAATTCAATCATTCCCGGAACAAAGGCAATCGCCCGTTTTTCCGAAAGAAAAACAATAAAAAAACAGAATAACACCAAACTAAAAGGAAAGAGTCCGGTACAACCGAACTCTTTTATAAACATACAAATTATTAACTATACATCTTTTGGGCATACTTAATTCATACAGGTTGCCCCGTTATTTCATATTCAGAATACATTCAACAATCAATTCTTTCCCGTTCATCCGTATCCGTCCGCATCGGTTCATGAACCAAAACATAATCTCTGTCTTTCACAACGGTCCCTCCCAGTCAAATTAAACAACCATCATAAAAAATCATGTCAGAATATAGAATTTCTGATATCCGTTGTAAAACGTTCCAGCGTTTCCATACCAATCAACGAATTTCCGTGCCGGTTCAATTCCGGACTCCAAACCGTTATGGCCAAACTCCCCGGAATATATGCCGCAACTCCACCACCAACACCACTTTTGCCCGGAACACCTGCCCGGAACGCAAAATCTCCGGACTCATCATAAAATCCGCAAGTCAGCATCAGAGCCCCCAGACGTTTTGCCTGGCTAACCGATAAAATCTGTTCCTGATTAAAAGGATTCAAACCACGATTTGCCAAAAATAAAAAAGCACGGGACAAGTCAACACAACTCATCGAAATGGCACATTGATGACAATAAACATCCAAAACCGATTCTATATCGTTCTCCATATTGCCAAAACTCTTCATTAAATAGCCCAATGCCATATTCCGGTCAGCATTTGCCTTTTCGGACTGAGCAATATGTTTATCATAATAAATATCATCATTACCACAAATAGTCCTGACAAAATTCAGAATAGCATCCTTAGGATGAGCATACAGACTCATCAAACGGTCAGTTACCACTAAAGCACCCGCATTAATAAACGGATTACGCGGAATACCTCGCTCATACTCTAACTGCACCAATGAATTAAACGGATTCCCCGAAGGCTCCCGCCCCACACTTTTCCAGATTCGGTCTCCCAAATGTCGGGTAACCATAGACAATGTAAATACTTTGGAAATACTTTGTATGGAAAAACGAACCTTAGCTTCTCCCACCTGAAAAGATTGCCTGTCCAAAGTTTCTATGGCAATGCCGTATTGTTGTGGTTCAACCTCCGCCAAGGCAGGAATATAATCAGCCACTTTTCCTTTACCCCAATAGGATTTCAACTCTTGGTGTATCCTTGTGATAACCTCTTCGTAATTCATCAGTTCTTAGTTTGAGGGCACAAATATAAGCTAAAAAAAAACAAGACATCAAATAAAATCATTACATTGTTGAGATTAAATCAAGTGATTGATTCACAAACAAAAAACTGACCGAAATATTAAAAAGTATCCAACAAACAAAAACGGCTACCGGAACTCCGGCAGCCGTTTCTTCTATCATCCGACACTATTTACTTTTTTGCCAACTGCAACAAAATATCCATCACCTGAATCGCACTCTTCGATACTTTCGTACCAGGTCCGAATACAGCAATAGCACCTGCATCAAACAAGAACTGATAATCCTGGTGAGGAATCACACCACCTACATAAACCAGAATATCTTCACGGCCTAATTTTTTTAGCTCGGCAATAACAGCAGGAACGAGTGTTTTGTGTCCGGCAGCCAATGAAGAAACCCCTACTACATGCACATCGTTTTCAACAGCCTGTTTGGCAGTTTCTTCCGGCGTCTGGAACAATGGTCCCATGTCCACATCGAAGCCCATATCGGCATAACCCGTAGCCACTACTTTGGCACCACGGTCATGACCGTCCTGACCCATTTTAGCGATCATGATACGCGGACGACGTCCGGTCAGTTCGGCAAACTCATCGGTCATTGCCTTTGCTTTCTCAAAGTCGGCATCTTCGCCGGCAACACTTGAATATACTCCGCTCACGGTTCTGATTACTGCTTTATAACGTCCACAAACTTTTTCACATGCATCGGAAATTTCACCCAAAGAAGCGCGCTTCTTGGCTGCATCTACTGCCAATTCCAATAAGTTACCCTCTCCGGTTTCAGCACACTTGGTGATAGCTGCCAATGCAGCATCCACTTCTGCCTGATTCCGCTCAGCACGCAATTTCTTCAGACGGGCAATCTGAGCTTCACGCACCGCCGTATTATCGATTTCCAAAATATCAATCGGATCTTCCTTATCCAAACGATACTTGTTCACACCAACAATAGTCTGTTCGCCGCTATCAATACGGGCCTGAGTACGGGCAGCAGCCTCTTCAATACGCAATTTCGGCAGACCGGATTCGATGGCAGCAGCCATACCACCCAGTTTTTCAATTTCCTGAATATGCCCCCATGCTTTTTCTACCAATTCCTGAGTCAGACTCTCCACATAGTAAGAACCTGCCCATGGGTCAACAGCCTTACAAATCGTAGATTCTTCCTGAATATAAATCTGCGTATTACGAGCTATACGGGCTGAAAAATCAGTCGGTAAAGCAATAGCCTCATCCAGCGCATTGGTATGCAAAGACTGCGTATGTCCCAAAGCGGCACCCATTGCCTCAATACAGGTACGTCCCACATTATTGAACGGATCCTGTTCGGTCAGCGACCAACCGGAAGTCTGAGAGTGAGTACGCAAAGCCAAAGATTTAGGATTTTTCGGATTGAACTGCTTTACAATCTTCGCCCACAACAGACGACCGGCACGCATTTTGGCAATTTCCATAAAATGATTGGTCCCAATAGCCCAGAAAAACGACAAACGGGGTGCAAAAGCATCCACATCCATTCCGGCATTCACCCCGGCACGCAAATATTCCAAACCGTCCGCCAAAGTATAAGCCAATTCAATATCCGCCGTAGCACCTGCTTCCTGCATATGATAACCGGAAATAGAAATAGAATTAAACTTCGGCATATTCTTGGAAGTATACTCGAAAATATCAGCGATAATTTTCATAGAGAATTTCGGCGGGTAAATATAAGTATTACGCACCATAAACTCTTTCAGAATATCATTCTGAATCGTACCAGACAACTGGTCCAAAGTAGCCCCTTGTTCCAAACCGGCAACAATATAGAATGCCAAAACCGGGAGTACCGCACCGTTCATAGTCATAGATACAGACATTTTGTCCAACGGAATCTGGTCGAACAAGATTTTCATATCTAAAATAGAATCAACAGCAACACCGGCTTTACCTACGTCACCGATTACACGCGGATGGTCAGAATCATAGCCCCGGTGAGTAGCCAGGTCAAACGCAACAGACAGACCTTTCTGACCTGCAGCCAAGTTACGGCGATAAAAAGCATTAGATTCTTCTGCAGTAGAGAATCCGGCATACTGACGGATGGTCCACGGACGCAAAGGATACATGGCAGAATACGGACCACGCAAATAAGGAGGAATACCGGAAACATAATCCAAATGTTCCATACCCTTCAAATCATCGGCTGTATATACCGGTTTTACTGGTATCAACTCAGGGGTCGTCCAGTTTTTAGCGATGTGGTTGGCTTTTTCCCACTCAGCAGTGCTCATGGGTGCCTTTTCAGACGCTTTAATATTTATATCTTTAAAATTCGGTTTCATTTCTTAAAAATTAAAAAGTTTCTGAGTTTCTGAGCTACTTGTTACTCATTACTTTATCAAATCCCCAGTTTCTGTTGATAAGCTTTCAGTTCTTCCAACACGTTATTTTTAACGTGAATATAGTTCACCAGCCCTTTGGCTTCCAGTTCCGGACGGCTTTCAGGATTACCGGCAACTACGACAACGGCTTTGTCTTTCAGCTTTTCGTATGCTTCCGGAGCAAATCCTGCATATTCATCATCTGAACTACACAACACGACAATCGCAGCCTTATTGTCCAAACAAGCCTGAACACCTTCGTCCACAGTCTTGAAACCATTATTGTCCTTCACATCAAATCCAGCACAAGCAAAGAAATTGCAGGCAAACTGCGCACGTGCTTTCCGCATGGCAAGATTGCCCATCGGGAACATATAAACCACCGGACGACCGTTTTTAGCGGAATAAACATCTGTTTTCAAACGCATAGCTTCAAAAGCTGCCGGGCCACGGTAAGTCTTCAACGTTTCAATCTCTGCCCCCTCAACCGTTTTATCTTCCGGTTCGAAAATGCAAGCGCACAACTGACGGTCGATTACCTCATTGAAATTCGGGAATTGATTTACACCGACAAAATTTTCCTTACGCTGTGCAATAGCCAAATCGCGGGCCTGTGCAGTTGCTTTTACAGCAGCCTGAACAAAACCTTTTTTCAGAGCTTCCACATATCCGCCCTGTTCCTGTGTTTCCAGGAATAACTTCCAGGCAGCCTCGGCAATATTCTGCGTCAGTTCTTCAATATAGTAGGAACCACCGGCAACATCGACAATCTTGGCAAAATGTGATTCTTCTTTTAACAGCAACTGCTGATTACGCGCTACTCGCTCTGCCAGTTCCGTCGGATGGCACTCAAACGTATCATCAAACGGATTTACCGTAAACGAATCCACACCTCCCAACACGGCCGACATCGTTTCGGTCTGTGTACGAAGCATATTCACATTCGGATCGTAAACCGTCTTATTCCAATCAGAAGTTTCTGCATGGATATTCATTTTACATTTACAATCGCAGCAAGGATTATAAGCTTTCACAATGTGGGCCCACAAATAACGGGCTGCACGCAATTTTGCAATTTCCATGAAATATTTGGAACCGGTTGCAAAATGGAAACGTATTTTGGGGGCCACCTCATCAATACTCATTCCGGCATCCGTCAATTTATCCAGATATTCTACACCCGCAGCTAATGAAAATCCCAATTCCTGAACGATAGAAGAACCGGAATTATTGAAAACATATCCGCCAACCTCTATGGTTTTGAAGTTTTTGTAAGCCACCATCTTTTCGGCATTAGCCTTCACACTCTCAAAAGGTTTGTCGCAACAAGTCTTGCCTTTAAGGGCAAAAGCACTCAGCGGATCAACATTGATACCACCATATATTTTTTCAGGAGCAATTCCTCTGGCCTCAACCACAGCCTTGAAAGCATCCAAAATAGCCCCCTTCTTACATCCGGCTACAAAATTAATTTCCACACATTCCAGACAGATATCTTTCAAAAGTATTTCCATATCTGCTTTCGTAAATTCCTGGCATCCGTTCAGTACAAACCCCAAAGAATTCACACCACGGTTCAGCACATCCAAGGCTTTTTTGTTTGCTTCGGCCAAATCTTCAACAACAATATTCTGACGCACATACCAGTCGTTGCTGTCTTTTTTATTACCTCTCACAAACGGAAACTCACCGGGAAGGCAATCCAGATTTTTCAGGTCCTGCATATTTTCCAACCGATACATCGGCTGAACATTGAAACCTTCATTGGTTCTCCATACAAGCTTTTTATTAAAATCAGCCCCTTTCAGGTCCGCAGTGACTTTGTCGATCCATTCCTGCATGGTATTCGGTGCAAACTCACTGAAAAGCTTACAATTTTCTTTTTCTGCCATAATTTATATATTTAACTGTAACTGTTTGTTTGAAAAAACGAACAAATTTAACCCTTTCAAGGGATTAAAAAAATTATTTAATGCCTTTTTTCCGTAATAAACAAGTTATTATTTCAGCTATACCGTAGCCCGGACTACACCTATACTACACCCTTATCTGAAAATTAATCCACACCATATCATTTCATCGCATCCCCACCGATAACTTACAACGAAACAGCTTCCATCAATTCATCAAAACCGTCACCGGCAAACGAAAGCATATCGGGATAAATCAGGTTTGCCTGTTTCAACTGTTCCGTCGGCACAGGACCGGTATTGACAGCCACTGTAAAAATACCTGCAGCTACTCCCGCTTCAACTCCTAAGGGAGCATTCTCTACCACAATCGCCTGATAAGGAAATACACCGGCCTTCTTCAATCCTTTCAGATAAGGTTCCGCAGCAGGCTTCCCATGACTGACATCAAAAGCCGTTACCATATGAGACTTGGAAAAAACTCCAGGATATACCCGTTTCAAACGTTCCAATAATGAACGTTGTCCGGAACCTGTAACCAACACCGGAATTAAACCAGCTTCTTTCACTTTTGTCAGCAATTCGCCAGCCCCCGGCATTGGCACAGCTTCCGGAAGCTGATTAAAATAACGGCTTTTTTTGATATAAATCTCCTCTATCTCACTCGCTGTTGCTTCACGGCCATAAACTCTTCTAAAAATACAATTTATTGTCCACTTTCCGGTAGCACCCTCGTACTGATAAAACTCCTCCTGCGTGCAAGGAATCCCCATATCCGAAATTGCCTCGTACCAAGCTTCCGTATGATTCTTCATGGAATCAAACAACACCCCGTCCATATCAAAAAGAACCGCTTTCAACTGCAATGCCTCATACCTATGTTTCTCCAGAAAATGGGAAACGGCTACTGATACTCTCATAAAGATTCTTTTTACTCCTCAAATTAAAAAAACCTCAAAAACCGACCATAGTTTTTATACGCACCACATACAGTAAAGATATACACAAGCATTTTATAAACAACCTCCCCCAGAAACTTTACAAATCAGGACATTGTGCGAGAATTGACTGCATAATTACCGCAGCGGCCTCAGCATCTGCCAAAGCATTGTGATGATGTAACAAATCAAAACCACAAAAAGCAGAAACTGTATGCAACTGATAATTTTCCAAACCTTTAAAATATTTCCGGGCCAAACGGCAAGTACAATAAAAACGATAATCAGGATAATCCATTTCGTAAAGGGCATGAACAGCCCTCAGACACCCCTCGTCAAACACACTGTTATGAGCCACTAAAGGAATCCCTTTGACCAAAGGTAAAATTTCCCTCCATACAGTCGGAAATACAGGAGCATCCTCCGTGTCCGACCTGGAAAGCCCGTGAATTTCCGTGTTGCGCCGGGAATAAAAGTTAGGAGCAGGCTGTATCAAACTATAAAATTGCTCTTCCAGCTTTCCCTGGTTTATCACAACTACCCCCACAGCACACACACTGGTACGCTGCCAATTGGCCGTTTCAAAATCTATTGCTGCAAAACGTTCCACGCTCTTCTCAAAATTACAATCTTAACTTTAAAATCCCGGCAACTCCATAACCACTGCCGGAATCAGCAGTACAAATCCCAGGATAACAAATAAAAGCAACATCTTGACAAACCATTTCACCCACACTTCATACGGTATACGTGCAATACCCAACGCACCCATCAATACTGCAGACGTAGGAGTAATCATATTAGTAAAACCATCTCCGAACTGAAAAGCCATAACGGTTGCCTGCCGGGAAATACCAATCACATCCGAAAAAGGAGCCATAATAGGCATTGTCAATGCCGCTTTTGCAGAACCCGAGGGAATTATAATATTAATCAATGTCTGAACAAGATACATAACCCCGACGGAGACCACCCTGCCCGCCTCATTCATCAAGGTAGCCAAAACATGTAGTATTGGGTCAATAACATGTCCATCCTGCAAAATCTGAATAATTCCGCCAGCCAATCCGACAACTATAGCTGCCGACAAAATATCTTTCGCACCTTCCAGAAACAATTTTATTATACCATCTGCCTGATTTCCGGCAGCATATCCGGACAATATTCCCATAGCCAGAAATATGGCAGAAATTTCCGGCAAATACCATCCGTGCCCCATAACTCCAATTACCAGAAAAAGAACGGTAAAAGCAAGAATAGTCAGAATAAAAAAATGAAAAGATTTACGTAATCCCAACCATCCCGATAAAGCAAATAACAACGTACACACCGGAACAGCATATAAAGAAACAGAAACACGACCTATACTGAATACGGTCACAGGATAAACCAAGGAAAAAGCCACCAGCACAATCAGTACCAGTCCGTAAACAATATACGATGCCAATGGTATCGTATAGGCTATCTGTTCCATCTCTCCCGCCCCTTTCTTACGCCAGTATTCATCAGCCTGATACATCGGAGATAAAGCAGGATTAGTTTTTACACGATTGGCATATGATAAAACACATATAATCAATACAACAGTCAGTAATAACCAGCAAAACAAACGGTATTCAAATCCCGAAAACAAAGGTAAATCAGATAATCCCTGGGCAATTCCTATCGTAAAAGGATTCAATATAGCACCGGCAAACCCTACATGAGCCGCCACATACACCATACACAAACCGGTAATTGAATCATACCCCATCGAAATAGCCAAAGGTACTACGATAATAACAAACGCCAGTGTCTCCTCGCTCATCCCGAAGACAGCACCGAACATACTGAATAAAAATATAACCATAGAAATGACCAGATTGTTCACCCCAACCTTTTTCACTGCAGAATAACGTTCCAACCTTTGAGTAAAACGCAAAAAAGAAAAAATTCCGACATCAATCGCCCTGCTATGGTTCATCACCTGAAACGCACCACCAATAATCAATAAAAAAGCAATAATCCCCGCCTGCTTTTCAAACCCTTGCAACAAAGCGGAAAACACCTGCCAGGTCTGAGGGGATGCCTCCACTTTGTGATAAGAATCATCCGCAATCACCGTCCGTTGCGAACCGTTGACTTCCACCTGCCGACGGGCATATTCCCCCGCAGGAACAACCCATGAAAGAACAGCGCAAATCACAATAATAAAAGAAATAATGGTATAGGTATGAGGGATTTTCTTAAACATAATGATGATTTTCAACATTCACACGCCCGCAAATATAGAGAAATTCCCCGGTGTTAAATTTCACCGCTCCTAAAAAAAATCAGTTACAACATTAACATGTCAGCAAAAAGCATTTGCATTCCTGCAAATTATTACGAAATTTGTTCCCTCACTGATATTCATAAAGCAATATAATCAAATTAAAAACAACAATTCCATGGACAAAATCAAAGTAGCCGTTGTCGGATATGGCAACATCGGCAAATACGTAGTAGAGGCACTGGAAACAGCACCGGACTTTGAGATAGCAGGTATCGTACGGCGAAATGCTGCCAACGTACCTGATGAAATCAAACGATACAAAGTATCAGAACGCCTGTCCGAACTGCCGGACATTCAGGTAGCCATCCTCTGCACCCCCACCCGCAGTGTCAAACAATACGCTACAGAAGCGTTAAGTCTTGGCATCAATACCGTAGATAGTTTTGACATTCATACACAAACGGTAGAACTTCACCGCACACTGGACCAGATTGCCCGGCAACACAAAGCGGTAGCTATCATGTCAGCCGGATGGGATCCGGGTACCGATTCTGTTGTACGGACCCTGCTGGAAGCCTGCGCCCCGAAAGGTTTAACTTATACGAACTTCGGTCCGGGCATGAGCATGGGACATACTGTTGCGGTAAAAGCAATCGAAGGAGTCAAAGCGGCATTATCCATGACTATCCCTACCGGAACCGGTATTCATCGCAGAATGGTATACATTGAACTCCAGGAAGGCTACCACTTTCATGAAGTGGCCCAGAAAATCAAAAATGACCCATACTTTACCAATGACGAGACCCACGTACTACAAGTCGAAAATGTAGACAATCTACTGGACATGGGACACGGAGTTCATCTGACCCGAAAAGGTGTATCCGGTAAAACCCAGAATCAGTTATTTGAATTCAATATGCAAATCAACAACCCTGCGCTGACCGCTCAAATCATGGTATCCTCTGCCCGTGCTTCCATGCGCCAGCAACCCGGATGCTATACCCTGATTGAAATTCCGGTAATAGACATGCTATACGGAAACCGGGAAGAACTTATCAGTCATCTGGTATAAAATTGACCCACTATTATATTTTTAAGTTAATGAGTTGTCCCTAACTTTGCAACTCATTAACTTTATAATCCATTTTTGGGATATTTATTATTAAACCGGAAACCGATTCCCAGCATCAGAAAATTCGGGTCACGGAAATCTTTCAAATTATAACCGACATGAAGAAAAGTATTCCGTGTCATTGAAATCTTAAGAATCAGCATCTGATAAAAAGACCTTAGATCGCCTCCCCGATGCAATATATTAGCCCCCATTCCTATACCCACTGTAAAATAAGGCATCACATACTCCATCCGTCCGGAAGCACCCAACGCAATCTGTGCATTAAAGGGCGGTTCCACAAACCCCTGAGAAGTTCCGGGATCACTCAATACAAATACATTGGCACTGGCATCATACACCCAATCCAGTGCAATCCCCGCCCGGAATTTATAACTGACATTATACATAGCTGCCAAATTAACACCCATCACTTTATAAGCATCCGGAGACGGAACAAATCCCTCCTCCGAAAAATAACCTTTGCGCCGCCACGAACCAAACAACACCAAATCATAACTCACATGCCGGGGAAAAACAGGAATAAAAGTATGATTTAACAACTTTGAAAGACAAGCTTCTTTCCGGTTAAAATGATAAACTAAACCAACTTTAAAATCCATCATATTCAATCCTGCATTCGGAAAACGGGTATTACCATTCGAAAAATGAGTCAGTGTTACCCCCGCATTCAGATTAAAATAGGGAGAAAGCACCCAATTCAAATAAAAATTAGTATTGATATAAGCATTCATTTTCGAACCAATCATCACATTATAAGGATTATTTTCCCGGTCATAAGGTTTCCAGCCCAGGGACAAACCAAAATTCCATTCATAATTGAATGAAATCCGGGAAGAAAAGCTAACGATACGCGCGCCCTGAAACAAATAGACCGCCACAGGATTTCCCAGCTCAGTTACATTTCCAAAACTATAATATCCGATACCAATTCCCTGATAAGCACCTCCCCAGATACGATCCGCTAAAGAATAGGGAGTAAACTGAAACGCATATTTTAAATGAGCCGCATACGCATCCCGGACAGGTGACGACACATAATTCCGGCCAGCCAAAAAAGAATTAGTGGGGAATACATATCCCGGACGGAATTCCAGCCCAAACTGATGAATAAAACGACCAGAAAAAGAACAAGTATCTTTCTCCGTCACCAAACCGCCGGACTTTAATCCGACTACCGGGCCTGATGATTTCCGGATCTGATACAAATCAAACTCACCATCGGACCTGTTCTGCCCCACGACAAAATCAGGACAGAAAAACAATACCTCTAAAAGAAAAAACAACAAGTCGGCCTTTATCCGTTTTTTCATAGATCATCAAATACCTTAAATACCCCGGTATATTCCGAAACATTGTGCAAATATATATTTTCCAACCATACCCGGATACCTCAAAATATGAAATAAATAAAACAAAAACAGATTCAATAGCTACAACTGAAAAATAATCCTTATTTACCGGAAAAAATAAGGAAAACTTAGTATTTTCGTCAACCGAAATCTACAATAATATGAACGATAAACTGAAAGAAGAAATCAGGAAATCGCACGAAATCCTCAAACAAGGCGGTGTAATCCTCTATCCGACAGATACAATCTGGGGATTGGGTTGCGATGCAACCAATGCTGAAGCCGTAAAAAAAATTTACGAAATCAAAAAACGGACAGAGCATAAATCCATGTTGGTACTACTGGAGGATGTCGGAAAAATCGCATCATACGCAGATGTCCCGGACATTGCCTTCGAATTGCTCGAAGTAACCGACCAGCCAACAACCATCATTTATCCGAATGCCAAAAGGCTGGCCAATAATTTGATTGCTGAAGACCAAACAATAGGCATCCGCATCACAAAAGAGGAATTTACCCGCTCACTGTTATTCCGGTTTAATCGTCCTCTTGTCTCCACTTCGGCTAATGTCAGCGGCGAACCTTCACCCCGGTTTTATGATGAAATCAGCAAAGAAATAAAAAATGCAGTGGATTATATTGTTGATTACCGCCGGCAAGACCATACCCCGGCTTTACCTTCCGGTATTATCAAACTGGGATTAAAAGGGGAAATTCAGATTATCCGGAAATAAAAAATGAAATAATAAAATTATGGCTTTAATTTTAAATATAGACACCTCTACTTCCATATGCTCTGTCGCATTAGCCGATTCCGGAGAAATAACGACAATAAAGGAAAGCAATAAAGGTTTGAATCATTCCATTCTGCTGGGAACTTTCATCGATGAAATTCTGTGCGAAAAACAACTCGATGTACATCAACTGGATGCTGTTGCCGTCAGCATGGGGCCTGGCTCTTACACAGGCTTACGCATCGGTGTATCTATGGCCAAAGGCTTGTGTTTTGGGGCCGGAAAACCCTTAATTGCCGTCCCAACCTTACAAGCTCTGGCCTCATCCGTGGCCACGGAAATAAACGAAAATGCACTTTACTGTCCTATGCTCGACGCCCGGCGGATGGAAGTATATACTGCTTTTTTTGACCGGGAAAATCGGACAGTAGTTGATACAAAAGCTGAAATCATCAATGCCGACTCTTTTTCTAACCTGCTGACTGAACACAAGATATATTTCTTTGGAAATGGCAGCGATAAAATCAGAAATATACTCACATCTCCCAATGCCCATTTTATCGCAAATGTAGAACCCTCTGCCCGCCATATGACTCAACTGGCAGAACAACTCTTTACAGCTCAGCAATTTGCAGACGTAGCATACTTTGAACCTTTTTATTTAAAAGATTTTATCGCTACTACTCCGAAGAAAAAAATTATCTGACACAGTGTATAATTATACATCCTGGACACAAGTAACCCTACAACCTGATAATT
>OFHP01000530.1_pt1 | contig 22856 bp, 28 predicted proteins | sample 1521651 | NCBI WGS metagenome assembly OFHP01 (sample SAMEA3504105, study PRJEB24116) | mouse gut metagenome | biome: mouse gut; feature: mouse-associated habitat; material: faeces | place: Denmark | collected 2011 | reverse complement strand
AAATCTCAATCCATACCACAGCGACCAGCAAGGACGGCGAAAAGACAATCCTTGCGGGAAAAGAAATCACGATTGTAGATACTGTCAAATTAGACGGACTTACAAAAGGCACAAAGTATCAGTTGAAAGGCTGGCAGATGTTAAAGGAAGAAAACGCTGAACTTGTCATTGACGGAAAGCGTGTAGAAAATGACTATACTTTTGTCGCTGATGATGAAGCTATGAAAGTGGAAATTGCCTATACATTCAATGCGTCTGCTTTAGGTGGCAAGAACCTTGTTACCTTTGAAGAATTGTATGATTTAAGCAATCCAGACGAACCCGTAAAAGTTGCGGAACACAAAGACATTGAGGACGACGGGCAGACGGTACTTATCACAGAGCGTATCATCAAGATACATACAACTGCTACCGATAAGGACGGCAACAAAGAGCTTAAAGCAGGAAAAGAGGTAACAATCATTGATACCGTAACCTTAGAGGGCTTAGAAATTGGCACAAAATATCAGCTTAAAGGTTGGCAAATGTTGAAAGAAGAAAATGCAGAACTTCTTATCAATGGAAAGCGTGTAGAAAATGACTATACTTTTGTCGCTGACAGCGAAGCTATGAAAGTGGAAGTTGCCTTTACCTTTGACGCTTCTACTCTTGACGGCAAACAGCTTGTAACTTTTGAAGAATTGTACGATTTAAGCAATCCAGACGAGCCGAAGAAAGTTACCGAGCATAAGGACACCACAGACGAGGGACAGACGATTACTTTTAAGGAAAAACCAGAAGAACCAGAGAAACCCGAAACACCGCAAACGCCAGAAAAGCCTAGCAGACCTACGGACAGTCCCAAAACGGGAGATAACACCAACCTTTACGGACTGCTTGCACTTCTTTTGACTTCTGGTTCTGGACTGGCAGGTATCTTCTTCTACAAACGCCGTAAAATGAAGAAATCATAAGGCGGTAACGGTATGAGAAAAGGAAAATCACGCTCTCCGCCGAAGCTGTCAAACGGCAGACTTCCGCTTATTCTGGCTTGTCTGCCAACAACCTGCAAGAACACGGATAGTCAAGGGTGCGTAAGCATTTATTTTACCCTTTACTATCTGGGGGATTGCTGGTACTTTCCAAACCGCCAGAATAAGAAATCACAATCAAAAAACTTATCAAAAATAGAAAGAAACGAGGTAAAACAATATGGAAATGAAATATGTCGTGCCATATCTGGCACAGTCTTTTGGAACTCTTGAATTTGCAGGCGAAAGCGAGCCTATCTTTGAAAGGGATAAAAATAACCGCAGGGTTTTAGCCAGACGAAGCTATAACCTTTATTCTGACGTACAGAAAGGCGAAAATGTTGTGGTAGAAATTCCCGTGCAGGCTGGCGAAAAGCATTTCAAGTATGAACAGAAAGTAAAACTTGTCAATCCGAAGTTATACGGCAGAGGTTACGCAATCGGGGATATGGGACATACCGATTATGTGTTAGTTGCTGATGATATTGTAGCTGTTGAAGAAAAGTAAAGGAGTGAAGAATTTATGAGATTATCAAACGGATTTGTCATTGACAAAGAGAAAACATTTGGAGAATTAAAATTTACAGCGGTGCGTGATGTGTACTTGCAGAATGAGGACGGGACACCGAGTACCCAGCTTAAAAAGCGTATCTATGATTTGAAGTGCAGTCTGCATGGTGGAATTATCCCCGTGTCTGTACCGCCAGAAGTACCGTTAAGGGAATTTCCGTATAATGCAGTTGTGGAGCTTGTCAATCCAGTAGCCGATACGGTATCACGAAAAACCTATACGGGTGCAGAGGTGGACTGGTATGTAAAGGCAGAGGATATTGCGTTGAAGAATAAAGGCAACCAGAACGCAGGCAGTCCACAGAAACAGCAATCAATAAAAAAAGGATAATGAATATTCACACTATCCTTTGATTGCTTAATATGGAAAACTAGAATAAGGGTCGTTATATCGACTTTGAGCTTTATATTTGGTGTCTATTTGGATATATGCTGTATGGAAATTAGCAAGTAATTCACTGTCATTTTGTAATTCCTCAACAGCCCACGGTTGCAACATATAAGGAAATACAGCATTGTTTAAATCTGAAACAAGGTATTGATTTGTAGTTTCAATAATTATCATGCTTTGTTTAAGCCATTTTACAGCTCCGTCATGGAATGGTAATTCAGAAGTATGATTATCTTCCATGTATAAGCCATATACAATAGCTTTTTGGTAGTTATCTAATTTTTGCAATCTTTCTTTAGCAGTTGCTTTAAATTTTTTCATAGAGCGTTTATGGCTGAAATATTTATAAATACCTATGATGAGTGTAACAGCAAGTATTGAAAAGGACGTTAAAAATAGTAATCCTATGGCAAAGCCGTATTTATTTCTGAAATCAACCATATACATCTTGGCAACTATATTGTCTGGAAGAAATAGAACCATACCAGAGGCAAGAGCAAGGGCAAACATTATTTTGGTTGGCAACTTAAAGAAATCAGCAAGGTTAAAATCAAATTTCATTTTTTCACTCCTATCGAAAAGATATGGTTTGATTATACCAAATTACGATACTTAAGGCTATTAAATATTTTTTGAAAGTGAAAGCAAAGGGGGTAAATGTTATTTCAATATTTAGAATTAAAGGACACCGTATCAGAGCCAGCGATAAACACCTTGTCTACCACTTTTCCATAGGAACGCTTCTGTTTGTATTCGTGGCGGTTCTTCTGCTACTGAATATCAAACAGCTCATGCGTACCGATTGGGAGCATTTCAGCCTATTAGACAATGGCTTGACGCTTTCCACTTACAACTTCATAACGATTTTGATAGCGACTGGTGTTTGTGCATTGGTCGCTTTTCTGTATTACCACTTCTGTTACGACAGTTTTAAGAAGTTCCTGCACCGTCAAAAGCTGGCAAGAATGATACTGGAAAATAAATGGTATGAAGCTGATACCGTACAAAACAGCGGTTTTTTTACTGACCTGCAAAGCAGATCAAGGGAAAAAATCGTCTGGTTTCCCAAGATTTATTATCAAATGGAAAAGGGACTGCTCCATATCCGCTGTGAAATCACGCTGGGGAAATATCAAGACCAGCTTTTACGGCTAGAGGATAAGCTGGAAAGTGGCTTGTATTGTGAGCTGACCGACAAGACCTTACATGACGGCTATATCGAATATACCCTGCTTTATGATATGATAGCGAACCGTATTACCATTGATGAAGTACGGGCAGAAAACGGCTGTCTTAGATTGATGAAAAATCTAGTCTGGGAGTATGACGCACTACCCCACGCTCTGATTGCTGGTGGAACTGGTGGCGGTAAAACATACTTTCTGCTGACGCTCATTGAAGCCCTACTGCATACAAACGTTGTTCTTTACATTTTAGACCCAAAGAATGCTGACCTTGCGGACTTGGGAACGGTCATGCCGAACGTCTATCACACCAAAGAAGAAATGATAGATTGCGTCAATGCTTTTTATGACGGCATGGTACAGCGAAGTGAGGAAATGAAACAGCACCCGAACTATAAGACGGGCGAAAACTACGCCTATCTGGGACTGCCACCCTGCTTTCTTATCTTTGATGAATATGTGGCGTTTTTTGAAATGCTGGGGACAAAAGAAAGCGTAAGCCTACTTAGCCAGTTAAAGAAAATCGTCATGCTGGGACGGCAGGCAGGATATTTCCTTATCGTTGCTTGTCAAAGACCAGACGCAAAGTATTTCTCGGACGGGATAAGGGATAACTTCAACTTTCGTGTAGGACTTGGGCGTATCAGTGAACTTGGTTACGGTATGCTGTTTGGTTCTGATGTGAAGAAACAGTTTTTCCAGAAACATATCAAAGGGCGTGGTTACTGTGATGTGGGAACAAGCGTCATAAGTGAATTTTACACGCCTTTAGTGCCAAAAGGACATGATTTTTTGCAGACAATCGGTTCTCTTGCACAAACAAGGCAGGACGGGACGGCGACGTGCGAAGCGAAAGGCGACGGCACGGACTAGCCGTTGCTGGTGTGGCGTTAGCCACGCCAGCAGGTAAAACCCCTCGGTATCTAACAGAGGGGTACGTTTGCAAATAGACAATAGACGAAAAACATAGGAAACATGGGCTTTATCAAGTGTTTTCCATGTAAAAATCAGTTGTGAAGTCGCCTTAAAAAACTTCACACTTGACAGATTGGGGGTATGGTTCTGAATGAAGAACAATGGATAAAAGAATTACGGGAGAAACGGATTGCTTACGGTATCTCACAAGGCAGGCTGGCGGTGGCTTCTGGTATCACAAGGGAATATCTCAACAAGATAGAAAGCGGAAAAATGAAGCCGTCAAAGGAACTTCTTCATACTCTGCATAAGGAACTGGCAAGGTTCAATCCAGAAGCACCGCTTACCATGCTGTTTGATTATGTGAAAATTCGTTTTCCCACGCTGGATATACAGCACATCATCAAAGATATATTAAAATTGAATATCAATTATATGCTCCATGAAGATTACGGACATTACAGTTATACGGAGCATTATTCATTAGGGGACATCTTTATCTATACGTCGGCTGACGAAGAAAAAGGTGTCCTTTTAGAATTAAAGGGGCGTGGTTGCAGACAGTTTGAAAGTTACCTGCTGGCACAGCAAAGAAGCTGGTATGACTTTCTCATGGACGCACTCATAGACGGTGGCGTGATGAAGCGTATCGACCTTGCTATCAACGACCATACGGGCATTTTGGATATTCCAGAGCTTGCGGAAAAATGCAGGAAACGGGAATATATCGGAAAGTCCAGAAGTTATAAGTTTTACCAGTCGGGCGAGCTTATCAAGCACAGAGAGGACGACAGAGAATATATGGGGCGTACCCTTTATCTTGGTTCGTTGAAATCAGATGTGTATTTCTGTATCTATGAAAAAGACTATGAGCAGTACGTCAAGTTAGGGACACCGCTGGAAGAAGCCGACATTATCAATCGTTTTGAAATACGGCTTCGCAATGAACGTGCCTATTATGCAGTACGAGATTTGCTGACCTATTATGACGCAGAGCAGACCGCCTTTTCTATCATCAACCAGTATGTGCGGTTTGTTGATGAAGAACCAGACAAGCGAAAAAATGACTGGAAACTCAATGACCGCTGGGCTTGGTTCATCGGCGATAACAGACAGAGCTTGAAGCTGACGACAAAGCCAGAACCTTATACCTTAGACCGTACATTGCGGTGGGTACAAAGGCAGGTAGCACCGACCTTGAAAATGCTGAAAAAGATTGATAAGGGAAACGGTACAGACTACATGGAAACGATTGAAAAGCAGGCAAAGCTCACAGAAAAACATGAAATGATAATCAAACAGCAGACGACCCCTGCAAAAGATTTAGTGAAAAGTTAGGAGTGATGAAAAATGTGGGAATTATTTAAGAACTTACTGCTGGTATCACTTGGAACGGGTATCGGCGTGGTTCTGATGTGCATTATGAGTGTCGGCAAAGAAGCTGACAGATACATGGAAGAAATCAAAGAAAGAGAGGACAAATAACATGAATTTCGGACAAAATTTATATACATGGTTTTTAAGCAACGCACAGAGCTTAGTGCTTATGGCGATTGTGGTTATCGGTATCTACTTAGGGTTCAAGCGTGAGTTTTCAAAGCTCATTGGCTTCTTAGTAGTTGCTCTTGTTGCTGTCGGATTGGTATTCAATGCTGGCGGTGTGAAAGACGTACTGTTAGAACTGTTCAATAAGATTATCGGTGCGTAAGAATTTTCATTGTAGTGCTTTTGAGATAATGATATAATTTGAGTATGACAAAGAGCATTTAAAAATTTGTGAGGTGGGAATATGGAAAAGTTTTCTATGCCAGAACAAGTATCTGCAACATTAGAACAAGATGAAATAATGCGACTTAAACATAGTTTAGAAACCACTATATCGAAAGTGGAAGCTGACAAAATAATCTCGGAATTATCATTACCTCTAAACTCAACACCAGATGTTCGTGCTGAATGGGTTGATAGAATGTCTGCTTTGCTTGAAAGTAGATTTGATGAAAACACCGTCAAAGCTATTCGTAAGAAATGTTATTGTAATGAAAATGGCAGATTGGAAGATACTGCACATTTCTTAAAAGACCTTTATCTGTCATTTGACAGAGATTTACATAGTTTTGTTAATGCTCTAAATGAAAATGGGGCTGGTTGGTATATAAAAGATAATCAGTTATACACAAAGATGTTTTCATGTGAATGTCCTATGCTAGAAAAAGCTAAGGAAACCAGCTCATTAACATGGTGTCATTGTACGGCAGGCTATAACAAAAAGTTGTTTGAAATTGTTTTTGAAATGCCTATTGACGTGGAAGTTATACACAGCATACGGCAAGGGTTTGACTGTTGTTTGTTGAGAATTACATTTAAGTAGACTTATTTATAGGTTCACTCTTATATATTTTGCGTAGGAAGAAATAGAAAAAGGGTCAGGTGGTACAAGATGAATAATAAAGACATTGTAAAATATTATTATGAGGTAATTGTTTCGCAGAACTTGCTAAATGAGTTGCCAAATTATGTGTCAGAAAATTGTATGATAAAAGTAGGCGATAAAATATTCCCTTTAGGTTTAAATGGAATGAAAGAACATCTGATAGATGTTAAAAAAACATATCCAGATTATACTATGAAGATTATAAAGCAGTATTCAGACGGGGATTATGTTATTTCTGAATTTATTATGCAGGGAACACATGAGGGCGAATGGATAGGAATAAAACCCACACACAAAACATTACTATTTACTGGTGTTGATATTGATAAAGTAGTAGACGGTAAAATTGTTGAACATGGTGGTGCTGTCAATACTTTTGAAACATTGTTTGAAGAACATTTGATTAAGCCTATATAAATATCATAAGTACAAATTACAACTTCATACCCACATACAAAGCAGTCATTCTGAAAAGATCGACTGCTTTTTTCATACTAAAATTAGATTGGAGTGATACATTGAACTATATTTTTAAGGATATGCAGGCAAGGATTGGCTGTCAATATATATCAGATTTACCCTTTAAGCGAAGTGCTGTCTGGTTTGAATTGAAGCACTTAAACCTTGCCGACTATCCTATGAAACAACTAGAAGATTTTTCACATTATGTCTTTGGTGTCCCGTACACCGTCATAGCGGAAGTTTTAAAAAGAAAGGACGTGATAACCTATGCAGGAAACAAGGGTGCTGGTGGAAACGAGAAGAACAACTGGCGAAAAAACAATATCGTACTGGTTCGACCTGCCGATAGATGTTGCCGAGTTTGAAGAAAAGTTAGGTATCGGTGCAGAAAGTGGGGATTACCGCATTATCGAAAAGGTACTGCCCTTTTCTGATGAAGTTCATGAGCATACCAGCGTGTACCAGCTCAACGAATTAGATTTTATGTATCGCCAGCTTTCAAGCGATATGCAGGAAGAATATACAATGCTTCATACGGTGTATGAAAATTTAGAAGCACTTTATATTTGCAGGAACGTGATTACCATTTATCCAGACTGCAAAAGCATGATTGATGTTGCAAGGCAAAAGCTGATGAATGACCCGACATTCAAACATTTATCCGAGGACTGTCAAGAATATTACTTTGACTTTGAAGCCTACGCTTCGCACTTGCAGGAACACGGACGTTATCTTGTAACGGAACATGGTATCTTTGAACTGCCAGAATAGGAAATGAGGTGGTGCTTATGATTGATGATATGGCAGTTTATATCGCTAATCTTGGCAAGTACAATGAGGGCTATTTAGTCGGTGCATGGTTCACATTTCCTATTGACGAGGAAGATGTAAAAGAAAAAATCGGTTTGAATGAACAATATGAGGAATACGCAATCCATGATACCGATAACTTCCCCATTGCGATTGGCGAGTATGTTTCTATTGAAGAACTCAATGAGATGTATGAAATGATAGAGGAACTTCCTGACTATATCGTAGATTGTCTGGACGAATTTATCAGCCACTACGGGACGCTGGAAGAAGTCGTGGAACATAAGGACGATATTTATTTTTATCCAGACTGTGATACCATGACGGACGTTGCCTATTACTACATAGACGAATTGCAGGCGTTGGGCGATATTCCCCCTAGCTTACAGAACTACATTGACTATGAAGCCTACGGGCGAGATTTGGATATGGGCGGTTGCTTTATTGCAACAAGCCGAGGTATGTGTGAGATACCATATTAAAGCTGAAAGATCAGCAACAAGCATTGTTGCTACTGACAGCGTATTTATTAAGGGACAGTCTGAAAACGGCTGTCCTTTTCCATTGGAAGAAAGGAGCTGAAACGAATTGAAGAAAATCAGAAGTTATACGGGTATCTGGAACGTGGAAAAAGTCTTATATGCAATCAATGACTTTAACTTACCCTTTCCCGTTACCTTTACACAGATTACATGGTTTGTGATTACAGAATTTCTCATCATTCTGTTTGGGGACTTACCGCCACTTTCCATGATTGAGGGGGCATTTTTAAAATACTTCGGTATTCCCGTTGCTCTCACTTGGTTTATGTCGCAGAAAACCTTTGACGGAAAGAAGCCATACAGCTTTCTAAAATCACAGATTACTTATGTGTTGCGACCAAAAATCACTTATGCAGGAAAAGCCGTAAAACTGGATAAGCAGATACTACATGAAAATATTACGGCAGTTAGGAGTGTGAAGTATGTTCCCGATTAAATATATTGATAACAACCTTGTCTGGAACAAGGACAATGAGGTGTTCGCTTACTATGAGCTGATACCCTACAACTATTCTTTCTTATCCGCAGAGCAGAAATTTATCGTGCATGACAGCTTTCGCCAGCTCATTGCACAGTCCCGTGAGGGTAAAATTCATGCCTTGCAGATAGCGACGGAAAGCTCAATCCGAAGTATGCAGGAACAGTCAAAGAAACTGGTTACGGGAAAACTTCGTGAAGTGGCATTAGAAAAAATAGACGAACAGACCGAAGCGTTAGTATCTATGATTGGGGACAATCAAGTGGACTACCGCTTTTTTCTTGGCTTTAAGCTCATGGTTACGGAAGAACCATTCAATCTGAAGAACATCAAAAAATCGGCGTGGCTGACGTTCACAGAATTTCTCCATGAAGTGAACCACACGCTGATGAATGATTTTGTTTCCATGCCGAATGATGAAATCAACCGTTACATGAAAATGGAAAAATTACTGGAAAATAAAATATCCCGTCGCTTTAAGGTGCGTCGCTTGGAAATCAATGATTTTGGGTATCTCATGGAACATCTTTACGGCAGGGACGGTATTGCCTATGAAGATTATGAGTACCAGCTACCAAAGAAGAAATTGAAGAAAGAAACGCTGGTAAAATACTACGACCTTATCCGTCTGACAAGGTGTGTGATTGAGGAAAGCCAGCGATATTTACGCTTGGAACATGAGGACAAGGAAAGCTATGTGTCCTATTTTACCGTCAATGCGATTGTCGGAGAGCTTGATTTTCCGTCCAGCGAAATCTTCTATTTCCAGCAACAGCAATTCACATTCCCCGTTGATACGAGTATGAATGTAGAAATCGTGGAAAACCGAAAAGCACTAACGACCGTCCGCAACAAGAAAAAGGAATTGAAAGATTTGGATAACCACGCCTATCAAGCTGGAAGTGAAACCAGTTCAAACGTGGTAGACGCATTAGACAGCGTGGACGAGCTGGAAACAGACTTAGACCAGACAAAAGAAAGTATGTATAAGCTCTCTTATGTGGTGCGTGTATCGGCTGACAGTCTGGACGAATTAAAACGTCGTTGTGATGAAGTCAAGGACTTTTACGACGACCTCAATGTCAAGCTGGTACGTCCTGCTGGGGATATGCTGGGGCTTCATTCTGAATTTTTACCAGCAAGTAAACGATATATCAATGATTATGTGCAGTATGTAAAATCAGATTTTCTAGCAGGGCTTGGCTTTGGTGCGACACAGCAATTAGGCGAAACTACGGGTATCTATATGGGCTATTCCGTTGATACGGGAAGAAATGTATATCTGCAACCGTCCCTTGCCAGTCAAGGCGTAAAAGGTACAGTTACAAATGCCCTTGCTTCTGCTTTTGTTGGTTCGCTTGGCGGTGGGAAGTCATTCTGTAACAATCTTCTAGTGTACTACTCTGTTCTATTTGGGGGACAAGCAGTTATCTTAGACCCAAAATCAGAACGTGGAAACTGGAAAGAAACACTTTCAGAAATCGCCCATGAAATCAATATCGTAAACCTAACCAGCGATAAAGATAATGCAGGACTTCTTGACCCGTTCGTGATTATGAAAAATGTCAAAGACGCTGAAAGTCTGGCAATCGACATACTAACCTTTTTAACTGGTATTTCCTCTAGGGACGGCGAAAAATTTCCCGTATTACGAAAAGCGGTGCGAGCCGTTACCCAAAGCGACAAACGGGGCTTGCTTCATGTGATAGAGGAGCTACGCCGTGAAGATACGCCAATATCAAGAAATATCGCAGACCATATCGACAGTTTCACAGACTACGACTTTGCACATCTGCTGTTTTCAGACGGAACGGTGGAAAATGCTATCAGTCTGGATAACCAGCTTAACATCATTCAAGTAGCTGACCTTGTACTGCCCGATAAGGACACGACCTTTGAGGAATACACGACCATTGAATTGTTGTCGGTGTCTATGCTGATTGTGATTAGTACCTTTGCATTAGATTTTATCCATTCCGACAGAAGTATTTTTAAGATTGTTGATTTGGACGAAGCGTGGGCGTTCTTAAATGTGGCACAAGGCGAAACCTTATCAAATAAGCTGGTACGTGCTGGACGTGCTATGCAGGCAGGCGTTTATTTTGTTACACAATCTTCTGGCGACGTGTCAAAGGAAAGTCTGAAAAACAATATCGGCTTAAAATTCGCTTTCCGTTCTACTGACATTAACGAGATAAAACAGACATTAGAATTTTTCGGTATCGACAAGGACGACGAGAACAACCAGAAACGCTTGCGTGATTTGGAGAACGGACAATGTTTATTGCAGGACTTATACGGACGTGTTGGCGTGGTGCAGATACACCCAGTCTTTGAAGAATTGTTACACGCCTTTGATACCAGACCACCCGTACAGAGAAATGAGGTGGAGTGATGAAAGAAAGGATACAGAGTGCGTTCACAAAAAAGAAAATTTTCCACTTTCTCAAAATGGCTCTGTTCGTGGTGGCACTTTCCCTTACCCTGCTTTCACTTTTGGGGACGGTGGCTCATGCGACGGGGCTTGTGGACGATACCATAAACGCAGAAAATCTTTATTCCAAATATCCCCTTTCCAACTACCAGCTTGATTTTTATGTGGATAATAGCTGGTCGTGGTTGCCGTGGAACTGGCTGGACGGTATCGGGAAATCGGTACAATACGGGCTTTACTGTATCACTAATTTTGTCTGGACTATCAGTTTATATTTAAGCAATGCAACGGGCTATGTGGTGCAGGAAGCCTATAAGCTGGATTTTATTAACGATATGGCAGACAGTATCGGGAAAAGCATACAGACCTTAGCAGGCGTAACCGAGAATGGCTTTTCTTCTACGGGCTTTTATGTGGGATTTTTACTGCTGATTATCTTAGTGGTGGGAATGTATGTTGCCTATACGGGATTGATAAAAAGAGAAACCAGCAAGGCACTTCAAGCTGTTATCAACTTTGTTGTGGTGTTCATTCTGTCCGCTTCGTTTATTGCCTATGCTCCCGACTACATAAAGAAAGTCAATGATTTTTCATCAGACATCAGCACCGCTTCGCTGGACTTGGGAACAAAAATCATGCTCCCGAACTCTGACAGCGAGGGTAAGGACAGCGTAGATTGGATACGGGACAGCTTATTTTCTATTCAAGTGGAACAGCCGTGGCTACTCTTACAGTTTGGAAATTCCAATATCGAAGAAATCGGGTCAGAACGTGTCGAAGCTCTCGTATCGGCAAGTCCAGAGGACGAGGACGGCGAAACAAGAGAGGAAGTCGTGAAAACAGAAATCGAGGACAACGACAACAACAATCTGACGATACCGCAGGTAGTAAATCGTTTAGGTATGGTGTTCTTCCTCTTGTTCTTTAACTTAGGTATCACGATATTTGTATTTTTGCTTACGGGAATGATGATATTTAGCCAGATACTTTTTATTATCTTTGCAATGTTTTTACCTATCAGCTTCTTACTCTCCATGATACCGAGCTATGAAAGCATGGCAAAGCAGGCAATTGTGAGGGTATTTAATACCATTATGACACGGGCAGGAATTACGCTCATTGTAACGGTGGCGTTTAGTATTTCCAGTATGTTTTACAACATTTCCACAGACTATCCATTCTTTATGATAGCGTTCTTGCAGATAGTGTGTTTCGCTGGTATCTACATGAAGTTAGGCGACTTAATGAGTATGTTCAGCTTAAACGCTGGCGACAGTCAAAGCATAGGGCGACGTATTTTCCGCAGACCATATCTGTTAATGCGACATAGAGCTAGGCGTATGGAAAAACGGCTTGCTGGTGCTGTTACTGCTGGCGGTGTCGCTGGTGCAGTGGCTGGTGGTGCAATTTCTAGCAGAAAGTCCGCAAGAAGAAATACCGCAAAGGATAGTCGGGGCAATACCACTTCCAGCATGGGACAGCGTGCAGGTTCAAAGGTCGGTGCAATGCTTGATACGAAAAATAAAATCAAAGACAAGGCAAACGCCGTCAAAGAGAATATCAAGGATATGCCGACACAGACCGCTTATGCTGTCCATTCCGCAAAAGAAAAGGCAAAGTCCAGCGTATCTGATTTCAGGCGTGGTATCGTGCAGGAACAGAAAGAACGACAATCGAGACATTTAGAAAAGCAGGAACAGCATAAGAAAAATATCGCTGACAAACGTATGGAGCTTCAAAAGGCACAAGAAGCAAGGCATAGAAAGACGGACGGATCAGCGACAACGGGAGCTACCCGTCCCCATGAGCGACCAGCCACAGCTTCAACTATTCCAAAACCGAGTGTTGAAAAAACGCAGGAAATCAAACGCCCTGCCACAGCGACCACCGCAAAAACAAATGAGCCAGTCAAGACAAATGCTGTGAAAGAGCGTCCGTTATCTTCGGGTGGTGCTGACGGGAAAACTCCACAGATAAACCATAGGAATGTAGAAAAGACCGTATCGCAGGAAACACGCCAGAATTACACGAAAGACCGCAGGGCAAAGGTTCAGCAGAACACAGAGAAAAATCGTAACCTCATAACGAAGAAAGGACAGAAGAAAAAATGAAATTGAAACATATCGCTCTCATTGGCAGTCTGTTTCCTATCCTCTTTTCTCTGGTGCTTTTCTTTGGTGTCTTGATTAGTGCGGACAGCGACGACGAAAACAGCAACTTTTCTTCTGGCATTACGGGTATGAATTTATCCGCAGAAGTCTTGAAACATCAGCCTATGGTAGAAAAATACGCCAAAGAATACGGTATTTCCGAGTATGTCAATGTGCTACTGGCTATCATTCAAGTAGAAAGTGGCGGTACAGCAAAAGATGTCATGCAGAGTTCGGAAAGTCTTGGTTTACCGCCTAATTCCTTAGATACGGAAAGCTCAATCAAGCAGGGGTGTAAATATTTTGCGTCCCTGCTTTCTTCCTGCAAAAATCAAGGTATCGACGATTTGAATGTAGCGATACAGTCCTATAACTATGGCAATGGTTATGTGGGATATGTGGCAGGAAAAGGAAAGAAACATAACTTTAACCTTGCAGAGAGCTTCGCTCGTGAAAAATCGGGCGGTAAAAAAGTAACCTACACCAACCCGATAGCCGTTGCGAAAAATGGTGGCTGGCGGTATGGCTATGGAAATATGTTCTATGTGGAATTAGTCAATCAGTATTTAACTGTTCCGCAGGTATCGGGAGAACTGGCACAAAAGGTAATGAATGAAGCGTTGAAATATCAAGGCTGGAAGTATGTATATGGCGGTAGCAATCCCAACACTTCCTTTGATTGTAGCGGACTTGTGCAATGGTGCTTTGGGAAGGCTGGTATTTCCTTACCGAGAACCGCCGACTTGCAGTATGACGCAACACAGCATATCCCCTTATCGCAGGCAAAATCTGGTGACTTGGTATTTTTTCACTCGACTTATAACGCTGGTTCATATGTAACACACGTCGGTATCTATGTGGGAAATAACAAGATGTATCATGCTGGCAATCCAATGGGATATGCAGACCTAAGTAGTAATTACTGGCAACAGCACTTAATCGGTGCAGGACGAGTAAAATAAAAGAAAGGACTTAGAAAATATGTTTAAGAAGAATAAGAAACAGACAGAGAATGTCAAAGAAAAGAAAGTGCGTACTGTGAAAGTCGGTACACATAAAAAATCTGTGATTGCATTGTGGGTGGTGCTTATCGCAAGCGTGAGTTTTGGGGTATATAAGAATTTTACCGCTATTGATATGCACACCGTACATGAAACAGAAACCATACAGTTAAGACTTACTAATACTAACGGGATTGAAAATTTCGTAAAGAACTTTGCGAAGTCTTATTACACATGGAATAACAGTAAAGAAGCGATTGAAGCAAGGACGCAGGCAATCAGGGGTTATCTAACAAAGGAATTGCAGGACTTGAATGTTGATACCATTAGAACCGATATACCGACCAGCTCCACGGTTACAGATGTGATTGTATGGCATATCGAGCAGTCAGAAACAGACACTTTTTCTGCTACCTACGAAGTAGATCAGCAGATAAAAGAGGGAGAACAGACAAGCAATGTCAAGGCAACCTACATCGTAAAAGTCCATGTAGACGCTGACGGGGATATGGTAATCGTTCAGAACCCTACCCTTGCACCAGCAATCGAAAAATCAGACTATGAGCCTAAGACACCAGAAGCAGACGCAAGCGTGGACGCTGATACCGTAAATGACGCTACCGCTTTTCTGGAAACATTCTTTAAGTTGTACCCGACAGCCACAGAAAAAGAGCTTGCCTACTATGTAGCTGGAAATTTGCTTGAACCTATCGGCAAGGACTATCTTTATTCTGAATTGGTAAATCCTATCTTTACTAAGGACGGGGACAATGTAAAAGTCAAGGTTGCCGTAAAATTCCTTGATAATCAGACAAAGGCAACGCAAGTATCGCAGTATGAGCTTGTATTGTATAAAGATAGTAACTGGAAAATCATAGGATAACGATTGAAAGCGTGCATTTCTCTATGGATTTGCACGCTTTCTTATTGACAATCACGTTAGAAATATAATATAATCTCAATAAAGAACATACGTTATGTAACAAACGTTTTGAATGAGAGGGATTGATTATGCCACCTAAAACAATAGTATCAAAAAAAGATGTATTAAAGGCTTCAGTAGAACTTATAAAAGATGAGGGTGTAGAACAGTTAAATGCGAGAAATATCGCAAAAAGATTGAATTGTTCAACCAACCCTCTATTTAGGATTTATAGAAACATGGAAGAATTGAAAAAAGATGTCTATTTAGAAGCTGAAAAATATTATGAGAAATATTTGTTTTCACGCACATTTGAAAATGCTTCGCCATTTTTACAAATGGGATTGAATTACATCTATTTTGCAAAGGAAGAAAAAAATCTGTTTAGATTTATTTTCCTATCTGACAACATTGAAATAGACAGTTTTCACTCTGTCGCAGATATGGCTAATAGTCCAGAGATTATTTATGGAATAGCTAGTGCTACGGGTTTAGATGAATGTGCAAGCAAAGAATTGTTTTCTAATATATGGTTGCTGACACATGGAATAGCTTGCACGATTGCAACTAATCAATATCCGTTTAATGAAGATGAAATACGACATATCTTGATAAATTCATATAAAGGAAATTTAATTGTGTTGAAAGGAGAATGACATGAAAAAAGATTTAACAGTGGAGCAAAAAAGATTAGAAATAGATATTTGGATTGTTGCCTTGACAACATTAGCGGGCTTTATTCTATATATGGCTTTAAGCGATAATCTCGTACACTTTATTGATAATGATGAAATCCCTATTTTGCTACGTGCCTTAGCTACTGGCTTAGTTCAATTTTCTATCGCTGGTCTGGGAAGTTCGATTGTATGTATTGTTCGTAAGGACACATTCTCAAGAATGGGATTTAAGAAAAAAGATACTTTAAAAACGATTATTGGAACTGTTGCATTTTTTGTCCCTTATTTAATTTATCTACTTGTATCTGGACAGTTGAATGGATATATGCCACTTTCTGTTCTGGTTACTAAGGACATACTTGTTAGCGGTATTTTTAATAAAGTGGTTGGAATGTTGATTGTTGGAATTTTTTGGGGATTTTTTGAAGGATTTAATTACTATATCATTAGTAGGATAATCAATGAAAGGTATCCTAGTAAGCTTAACTTAGGGGCTATTTTATGTGCTTTAATCTGTGTCTTAATTCACCCTTTCAGCACATCATTTTGGGGAATAATTGAGATAGTTGTTAACTTTATATTTATTTATGGCATGGTAAACTGTGCTAATAAAACAAAAAATGTGTGGGGTTGTATCTTTGCCTTTTTGTTTCTTTGGAACGCCTTTTAAATTAACATGAAGGAGAGCGAAAACGTGATAAAATTAAAAAAGCGAGATATTAAAAAAATCCTAAAACAAGGTGCGAAATTAAGCGGTGTTCCGCTATCGGAAATGCAGGAAAATATAGAAGCTACCATTGACGAAGCCATGAACAGCACCGCCCCAGAAGTGCAGGCGAATTTTAAAAGGTATTTTGGAAACAAACGCCCTACACCAGAGGAATACATTTATAAGATTACGAAGAAAACAAAAGTTTAATTTCTTTAATATTCATTTGTTTTGCAATTTAAAAAAGTTTTTGCTAATTTAAAAAAGTTCTTGAAATTCATTTTAATTGCCCTTACGATTACCTTATCAAGCTTGATATTCATTTTAAGAAGGAGGTAATAATTTGAAAATTGAAGAATTTGAAGATATTGAGATAGCATATATGCGTAGAGTTGGTAAGTATGGTTTGGAGAATAAACACTTAATGGAAACCTTTAAAGCGTATTTAAAAGCGAAAGGTTTACTAAAAAAAGAAACCATTATACTTGGTATAGCTTTGGATAATCCTATGTACATTTCAGAAGAAAGACAACGATATGATGTAGGTATTATTATTTCTAATAAAGAGAGTAAATATGATTTACCTGTCCGTAATATTGCTAATGGTTGCTACGCTATATTTGAGGTTGAACATACTGAGGAAAGTGTATCAGATTTTTGGAAGAATATTCAGACATTAACTGCTGATTTATCAATAGATGTTTCAAAGCCTATTATTGAACGATATGCTTTCTCAAAAATTTCATCACATTTATGTGAATTTTGTATTCCTTTAAAATAAAAGGTGGTGTTTCAATGGAAATGCAGTCATGGGTATTATGCCCCATTTGCAATAATAAGACAAGAACTAAAGTGCGAAAAGATACGGAACTGGTAAATTTCCCTTTGTTCTGTCCAAAGTGTAAGACGGAAACTTTAATCAATATAGAACATGGAAGAGTAACTATTATCAAAGAGCCAGACGCAAAGACGCAGAGCCGATAATTTGTAGGTTATTGTAACTTATAGATTGTCGGCTCTTATTTGTTACCTGCGGAGCAGATCAGCAAATAAGAGTGTCTAAGCTATGAAAAAATAAAACAAAAAGCTGATTACTTCTTGCTCTCTCTGCTGTTTAAGATACCATCAATCGTACCTTGAATAATTTTTAATTCGTTATCACTCAATAAATCAAGTGAAGTTTCTATCTGACGATGAACTGTACTTTTTTCAACTTTCTCTGCTGGATAGAAATATTCATCAACTGATATATTGAACATGGTAACTAAATCATGGAATAATTGAAAACTTGGGTGCGACCCGATATTTTCAATATCTGCGATATGGCGTTCCCCATAGAATACCTTATCGCCTAAATCATTACGAAAAAGTCCTGCTCCCTCACGGGCTTCTCTGATTGCCAGCCCTAGCGGTTTGAAATCAAAAGTATGTGTTTCTTTTGTTTTTCTCATTTTAAATCACCTATCATGAGTTTATACTTCATGATGTATATTTAGAATGTGTTAAAATTGCATATAGTATGCAGTAATAATTCAAAAGCTGTTATCGTGTGCGGTAAATAAAAAAACCGTTCCTAGATAATATACTTTTGTGTGTCTTGAAAAATAACGGGGCGGTTTTGGATATGACCAGAACTGTCCTTTTTCATTGGAAGTATAAAAGGTATGGCTCTGGTTAAAGGGGGCTTATACCATGATTGCATACGAAAGAATGTTCTGTCGTTCCCAACTGGATAAATATTTTACTCTAGTATTACAATCATCATACCCTTTGCTAGAATTAAAATTTCATATCAATAGAATTTATAAAACAGTCTGTTTGTGTAGTTACATTCAAATGGGCTGTTTTTGCTTTATTAAAAAGTTTTTTCAACTTTTTTGTAAATTTAGTCAGCAAATCACACCTTTCATTCCCTATATGGTGCGGAAAGAGGGATAAATGCTTTTCATGTCATAACGGGAAAGGGGGTGAGATTGATGAAACCGTCTGACTTCCAAAAAACTGTTCAATGCCGTTTTGAAAGTTGTTTGAAGAAAGTTGTCCGTCATGTTGTAAAGGACTACCAGCAGGGATTGAAACGACGAATAGATAAAGAAATTCCATTCTGTGAACTTCCAGAAATCGTTGTTGAAAAACTGGCTGTCTGGGACGAATACGAAACAGACTATACGATTTTTAATGTATGCGGTAATGATATTCGTGTTTATGATGATGAGTTGGCAGAAGCATTGAAGAAACTTCCAGAAAGAAAACGAGATAACGTTTTAATGTACTATTTCTTGGGATTAAGCGACACAAAGATAGCAGACATCTTAAACATTACAAGAAGTGGAGCATTTAGAAGTAGATACCATGCTTTAGAAGCTCTGAAAAAATCACTCAAGGAGGAAAAGTAGAAAATGAAGCAGACTTTTAAGAAACCGTCCTACTATTTGCTTTCGCAGGCTATGGACGGGGACGAAAAAGCGATTGAAAAGATACTGGCATTTTATGACCCATACATATCAAAGTGCTGTCTGCGTCCTCTCTATGATGAATATGGAAATGTCTATATTGTTGTAGATATGGAATTGAAAGGACTTATCAGAGAAGCACTTATCAAAATGATTTTAGGGTTTGATATTGCCTTAGAAATCGAAGAAGAATAACAAGCAGTAACCGCAGAGCATGATTTATTCAATCCCCTCTTTCCTGCTCTGCCACCTGCTTTTACATGAAAGCAACACGCTTTCGCCACAGCTCTTTGACAACTGAATAAAGCAGACAGATACGTTTGTGAGATAGCGAGCCACGGGGACTGTACGCCACGACCTTTCCAAAAGAAAGCGAGCGACCCACGCAGTGATCCGAGAGCGACTGTTGGAAAAGTCGCTTTGCCACGACCTATCCTCACAGAATAATGATACGTCCGCATGGTGCGGTTTTGCCCACAAGAATGGGAATAGTTGAGATACTAACGGAGCTTTCCAAAGCCGTCTGCCTGCTTGCAAAAAATGACACACAGTAAAGGGGGTGCATAGATTATGAACAATACTGATGTGCCTATCTGGGAAAAATATACGCTGACGATAGAAGAAGCGTCCAAATACTTCCGTATTGGCGAAAAGAAGTTGCGTAAATTAGCCGAAGAAAATCTTGACGCTGGCTGGGTTATCGTGAACGGTAATCGTATTCAGATTAAGCGAAAACAATTTGAAAAAATCATAGATACATTGGACGAAATCTAATGTCATTGAGCCGTAAATATGGTATAGTAAATGTAGCGTATCACGGCTCATTCCATGACGGAAAGGAGCTTTACACTATGTCTAATGTGAAACGAAAAGACAGTAAAAATCGCAATTTGCGTAATGGAGAGAGCCAGAGAAAAGACGGAAGATACGTTTATAAATATACCGATATATACGGAAAGCCACAGTTTATCTATTCTTGGAAACTTGTACCGACAGACAAGACACCTGCTGGAAAGCGTGATGATATATCGTTGAGGGAAAAAGAAGCACAGATAAAAAAAGACCTTAACGACGGTATCAACACAGTCGGCGGTAAAATGACAGTCTGCCAGCTCTACGAGAAAAAGAACAGTCAAAGAAAGAACATCAAGAGGGCTACTGAAAAAGGACGACAGTATCTTATGAACGCTCTGAAAAATGACCCGTTGGGTATGAGGGCAATTGATACCGTCAAACAGTCAGACGCTAAAGAATGGGCTATCAGAATGAGTGAAAAAGGATATGCCTATAAAACGATTGATAACTATAAGCGTTCCTTGAAAGCGTCATTTTATATGGCGATACAAGACGACTGTATCAGAAAGAACCCGTTTGAATTTAAGCTAAGTGATGTTCTGGAAGATGATACGGAGCAGAAAGTTATCCTTACACCAGAGCAGGAAAAACACCTGCTTGCCTTTATGGAAACGGACAAGATTTATAACAAGTATTATGATGAGGTTGTACTTCTGCTGGACACGGGACTTCGCATTTCTGAATTTTGCGGACTGACGACGCATATTGATATGCAGAACAGAATACTCAATATAGACCACCAGTTATTGAAAGATAGCGAAATCGGCTACTATATTGAAACACCAAAGACCAAAAACGGAAAACGGGAACTTCCATTGACAGAACGGGCTTATCAAGCAATCCAAAGAATACTAAAAAACAGAGGAAAGGCACAACCGCTGATTGTAGGTGGTTACAGCAATTTCCTATTCTTAAACCGTGAGGGCTTGCCTAAAGTTGCAGGAAACTATGAGGGCATGGTGCGAGGACTGATTAAGAAGTATAACAAGTATCACACGGACAAGTTACCGAACATCACACCACATTCATTCCGACATACTTACTGTACGAATATGGCAAACAGAGGAATGAACCCAAACACTCTGCAATATCTCATGGGACACGCTAACATAACCATGACACTTGGCTATTACGCACACGGTACATTTCAATCTGCAAAAGCGGAACTGGAAAGACTGGCTTGTTAATATCGGAGCTTATATTTACTACTCATTTACTACTTTTGGTTGCATTTTCATGCTGGTAAATGCCAGCTTATGCAAGGTATCTTCCAAAAAGAAAATACCGATAAAGCCCTAAAATACGGGATATATCGGCATTTACCAACTTATGAAAAGATAATCAGAAATTTAGTAAGTTTTTACATTGAAAATGATTGCTTTCAAATTCATGTTCATGTAAAATGTATCAGCGAGGAGATAAATATGGATAGAACAAAACAAATAGAACAATCAATTATAAAAAAATATAGAAAAAATATTTGGAGAAAGTTTGTTAAAGGTGTACAAACTTATGATTTAATTCAACCAGGAGATAAAATAGCTGTTTGTATATCTGGAGGAAAAGATTCAATGTTGATGGCTAAATTGTTACAAGAGTTAAAACGTCATGGTAAATTTGATTTTGGACTTGTTTTTCTATCTATGGATCCTGGATATAATGAAAAAAATAGAGAACGAATTGAAGAAAATGCTAAAATATTGGGTATACCATTAGAAAGATTTGAATCAGATATTTTTCAAGTTGTAACTCATATAGAAAAATCTCCATGTTATTTATGTGCAAGAATGAGAAGAGGTTTTTTATATGCAAAAGCAAAGGAATTAGGATGTAATAAAATTGCTTTAGGTCATCATTTTGATGATGTTATTGAAACAATATTAATGGGAATGTTTTATGGTTCACAAATACAAACAATGATGCCTAAATTACATAGTACTAATTTCGAAGGAATGGAACTTATTAGACCAATGTATTTAATAGAAGAAAAGGATATTATACAATGGATGACATATAATAATTTGAAGTTTATACAATGTGCTTGTCGTTTTACAGAAGATATGGAAGAACGTGGTGAAGTAGAACATACTTCTAAAAGAGAAGAAATGAAAAATTTATTAAAATATTTAGAAGCAATGAATCCAAATGTTAAGAAGAATGTTTTTAAAAGTGTAGAAAATGTTAATCTTGCTACAATTATTGCATATAGTGATGAAGTAGGAAAACATCATTTTTTGGATACATATAATCAAGAGGGAGAATAGTTTATGTTTTCACGATTTGAACTTTTAGTAGGGAATGAGAATATAAAAACACTAAGTCAAAAGCATGTTATTGTTTTTGGTGTTGGTGGCGTAGGAGGATATGTTGTTGAGGCACTTGTAAGAAGTGGTATTGGACATATAACAATAGTGGATAATGATGTTATTTCATATACTAATCTAAACAGACAAATCATTGCAACACAAAATACAATAGGATTGAAGAAAATTGATATCATGAAAAAACGTATATTAGATATTAATCCTCAATGTGTAGTCAAAACAAAAGAAATTTTTTATTTGCCTGAAAATGCAGATCAGATAAATTTACAAGAATATGATTATGTTGTAGATGCTATTGATACAATTACTTCTAAAATAGAACTAGCTGTTCGTTGTGAATCTCATCATATTCCTTTAATAAGTTCAATGGGTACAGGGAATAAATTGGATCCATCAAAATTAGAAGTTTCTGATATTTATAAAACATCAGTATGTCCTTTAGCTAAAGTTATGCGAAGAGAATTAAAATTAAGACATATTAAACATTTAAAAGTTATATATTCTAAAGAACTACCTATTAAGCCAAATAGTCAGAATA
>OFHP01000520.1_pt1 | contig 23141 bp, 24 predicted proteins | sample 1521651 | NCBI WGS metagenome assembly OFHP01 (sample SAMEA3504105, study PRJEB24116) | mouse gut metagenome | biome: mouse gut; feature: mouse-associated habitat; material: faeces | place: Denmark | collected 2011 | reverse complement strand
TGCGGACACGCCGCGCGGCCGCGAGATGTACGCGCTCATGAAGATGACGCCGCGCCCGGCCATCAACGGCCTGTCCATCGGCTTCCGGGCCGTGGAGTGGACGAAGCGGAGCAAGCCGGATGAGCCGCGGCGCACGTTGAAGCGGGTTGATCTGGTGGAGCTTTCCCTCGTCACCTTTCCGGCCAACGGCAAGGCGCGGGTGACGGGGGTGAAGGGCGAAGCGGGCGGCCCGTCCGTGCGCGACGCCGAGAAAGCCCTGCGGGACGCCGGGTTTTCGCGGGTACAGGCAAAAGCCATCCTTGCCGACGGCTTCAAGGCCATGCCTCTGCGGGACGCCGAGGAAGGCGCAGACGAACTTGCCGCGCTGGTGCGGCGCAACATCACGGCCCTCAGAGGGTAGGAGTTTTGCATGGACAAGGAATTGAAGGAGCTTCTTGAGGAGCAGGGCAGGGCGTTCGAGGACTTCAAAAAGTCCAACGACGAGCTTTTGCAGGCCAAGGCCGAAGGCAAGGCCGTTTCCGAGCTTGAGGCCCGAGTGGAAGCCGCCGACGCGGAGATCGCCCGGCTGTCGAAGGCGCTGGACGAAGTGGCGAAGAAGGCCAACCGTCCCGGCGCGGCGGGCGACGGGGAAAAGGCCCGCATCGAGGCCGAGCACAAGGAAGCATGGCTCGGCTGGGTCCGCAAGGGCAGCGACGCCGGGCTTGCCGATCTGGAAGCCAAAGCGATCAGCGTAGGCACGCCTTCGGATGGCGGTTACGCCGTGCCCGTCGAACAGGACCGGGAAATCCTGCGCCTGCTGCGCGAACAGTCGCCCATGCGTCAGGTCTGCCGTGTGGTGACCATCGGCACGGAAGACTTCCGCAAGCTGGTCAATCTCGGCGGCACGGCTTCCGGCTGGGTAGGCGAAAAGGTGTCCCGTTCCGAAACGGCCACGGCGAAGTTCGCGGAACTCAAGCCCGTGTTCGGGGAAATCTACGCCAACCCCGCCGTGACCCAGAAGGCGCTGGACGACCTCTTTTTCAACGTCGAATCCGAGCTTGCGATGGATATTGCCCTTGAATTCGCGGAGCAGGAAAGCAGGGCGTTCCTCACGGGTGACGGGACCGATAAGCCCAAAGGACTTTTGGCGTATCCGCAGGGGGAAGAGGATGACAAAAGCCGTCCCTTCGGCACGCTGCAATGCCTCAAGACCGGGGTGGCGGACGGCTTCAAGGCGTCCGGCCCCGCCGACGATCTTATCGATCTCATCTATGCCCTGAAGAAAGGCCATCGCACCGGAGCGCAATGGATGCTGAACAGCAAGACCCTCTCCGTCATCCGCAAATGGAAGGACAGCGACGGGAATTATCTGTGGCAGCCCGCCCTGACCGCCGGGCAGCCTTCGCAAATCCTCGGCTACGGCATCGTGGAGAACGAGGACATGCCGGACGTGGGAGCCAACGCCGCGCCCGTGCTGTTCGGCAACTACGCCCGCGCCTACTGGATTTTCGACCGCATCGGCATCCGCAGCCTGCGCGACCCCTTCACCAACAAGCCATATGTCCACTTCTACACCACGAAGCGCGTGGGAGGGATGCTGGCCGACTCCGAGGCCGTGAAAATCCTCAAGTGCGCGGCGGCGTAAGGGGCATCGCCATGAAGGTCATGCTGACGCGGCCCTTCCGCTACTGGCGGCACGGCTACGCCCCGGAGGATTATCCAGCCGGGGAAGTGGAGATGGACGCGGAGTCCGCGAAGTCAGCCGGGCAATGCGGCGTGACGGCGCGGCCCGACCCCAAAAAGAAAGAACGCAAGGACGCCTGACATGGACGCCATCCGCCTCCTGACCCCGCCCGTGTCCGAGCCCGTGACGCTCGAACAGGCCCGGAACTTCGTCCGCGTTGACAGCGACGATGACGACGCTCTCCTGCGCGGGCTGATCACGGCGGCCCGGCAGGAGGCCGAGGCCGTCACCGGGCGCGTGCTCGGCGATTCGGCATGGGCCGTGGCCGTGCCCCCGCTGTCCGGCCCCTTCGAGGTGCCGCTTGTCCCCTGCACGGCGCTGACAGCGGTGGAGGCGGAGGGTATGGCCGTGGCGCCCGGCCTCTACGCCTTTGCGCCCTCCGGCCTCTCTCCGCAGGAATCGCCGCTGCGCGCCGTCTTCACGCCCGGCCTGGACTTCCCGCAGGGGGAAACCCTGCTCACGGTGCGGGCGGGCTACCCGGTGGACCGCTTCCCCGAGCCCATCCGCCAATGGATGCTGGTACGGATCGGCACGCTCTACGAGCAGCGGGAGAGCTTCGCCGTGGGGTCGAACTTCAACGAATTTGGGCGGTCATTCGTGGACTGCCTGCTTGATCCCTATGTCGTCGCGGGAGGTTTCTGATGACCAATAGTGAAGTGAAAAAATTCCGCGAATTCAAGTGGACCCCCCTGAGGGTGGTGAGGCTTGTCCTTATGAGCCTGTTTCTGGTGTGCGGCCCGGCCTATCTCTTCTGCTCCCTTGCCGCGTGGACTCTGAATTTTGCCCTCTGGCACTGGTCCCTGCGGGGGATGTTTGGGGCTTTCCTTTTTCTGGGCGTTCCACTGTTCGCACTCGTCGTTGCTGGCTGGATTGAAGCCAAACGGAAAGAAGCCCTGAAAGCGTGGAGAGTGTGATGCGCGCCGGGACCCTGCGCCACCGGGTGACGCTCCAGCGTTTTCAGCAGGGGCAGGATGCCTATGGCGGGCCTGTAGCGCAGTGGGAAGACGTAGCGACCGTCTGGGCTTCGCTGGAAGCCATGAGCGGGCGGGAGTTCTTCGCCAGCCAGCAGGCCCAGTCCGAAGTCACGCAGCGTATCCGTATCCGGTACAGGCCGGACGTGACGGCGGACATGCGCGTCATCCATCAAGGAACGGTGTTCAACATCGTTGCCCCATTGCCCGACAACAGGGGACGGGAACTGATGTTGATGTGCAGGGAGGCAAGCTGTGAGCAGGAAGCCTGATGCGTGGCTCGTGGGCTTCGATGTGAACGCGATAACCCGGGAGGCCGCGGGATTCATCGACGGCGAACTGGAAAGCATCGCCAACAGGATCGCGGACGAGGCGAAGGGAGAGGACTTCCCTACCTCCAAAACCGGAAAGCTCGTGAAGGGCATCCGGCCCCGTGTCTCCAAGTTCGAGAACGGTGGCTGGATTGTGCTGGTCCGTGTACCGCACGCCCACCTTGTCGAATACGGCCATGCGATGGTGAACCATGACGGGACAACGGCAGGACATGTCCCGGCTCATCCCTTCCTGCGGAAGGCCAAAAACAAGGTGTTGGTGGAAGTGGTAGCCGAATTCAAGAGCAAGTACGGAAAGGGGGCGTGATGCCGAGCGCCGTTGATTTTGAGCAGGTCCTCCTACGCACGTTGCTCGACGATGCCGGGTTGTCCGCGTTGGTTGGGGATAAGGTCTTCGCCCTGTTTATTCCCGCCGGGATACAGCTTCCCTGCGTCACATTTCAGCGCATCGGCGGAATGCCCGCCAATACCTTGGCTGGACACTCCGGGCTGGAAGAGATCGACCTCCAGATCGACGCGTGGGGAAGGCGTTACGACGAGGCAAAAGCCGTCGCCAAGGCCGTGCGCGCCGCCATGCCGCCAAGCGGCCCGCAGTTCAGCGCGCATCTGATCGAGGATCAGGATTTGTACGAGGACGGGACCAACTACTTCCGCGTGAGCATGGAATACACGGTCTGGTTTCTGGAAACCGAATAATCAGGAGATTGGAAATGCCCAACAAGCAGATTGCGGTCGGCGCGAAAACGACCGTGCTCATGGACGTGGAAAAGTCCTTTGGCGTCCCGCCGGACGTGCGCGGCGGCGTGAGGCTGCCCATCAACGCTTTCGGCCTGAAACCCTCCCGCGCCAAGAACAGCGCGGCCACACTGACGGGCCGCTATGATCCTTCGCAACCCTTTGACGGGAACCTTGACGTTTCCGGTGCCGTCACTGTGCCCGTAGACGCACGGGCCTTCGGGCATTGGCTCAAGGCCATGTTCGGCGCGCCCGTCACCAGTGGGGAAGCCGCGCCCTTCACCCATGTCTGGAAGTCGGGACAGGACATGCCCTCGCTCGTCATGCAGGCCAACTACGGGAACATCTACGGCCAGTATTCCGGCTGCCGGGTGTCTTCCTTCTCCATGCAGGCTGGCGGCGACGGCGAGCTTACCGCTACGGTCAACATGGCCGGACGCGAGGCGGACTATGCCGATGCGGACTACAATGCCTCCGCCGCCTCCGTGGTCATGAAACGGTTCAGCAACTTTCAGGCGGCCCTTCTCAGCGGCGGTCAGCCTCTGGGCGTGGTTACGGATTGCAGCCTGAACATTGATTTCGGGCTCGACTCAACCATCCGGGCACTCGGGGATCAGGGCCGCGTCTATGATCTTATTCAGGGCCTCATGTCCATCACGGGCAGCCTGACCGTGTTCATCACGGACCGGGAACTGCTCATGAAGGCCAAGAACAGCGAGGAAATCAGCCTCGAAATGTCCTTCTCCATCGACGAGGCCAACAAGCTCACCTTCACGTTGCCCGAAGTGCAGCTTTCCTATGACGGCCCCACGGTGGACGGGCCGACCGGGGTCAAGATGGACCACAGCTTCACGGCCTACTTTAACGACAGCGCGGACAACGCCGCCGTAGTCGTCACCCTCGTCAATGATGTGGAATCCTATTAACCACCAATCATCAAAAGGAAAAACACCATGCGTACCGTTACTCTCTCCGGTCAGGACTTCATCGTGACCCCGCTCAAGGGTAAAGACCTCAAGGCGCTCAAGGCGCAGGGCTTCGACCTCATGGGCGGCGGCTACTCCATCTCTGACGGCATGGACGCGGTATTCACCGCCGCCGGGCTCGATACGGCCCAGACGGACGAATTGCCCTTCCCCGACATTCTGGCCCTGCACAAGGCCATCGTGGGCGAAACCTTCGGCGTGGCGGAAGAGGAAAAAAACTAGCCTCGGTCTGGGAGTGGCTTTCCGGTGACGGCGCGGCCTACTGCGACGCCTGCCGGAAGGCCGCTGGCCAGAATACGGGTTCTTTGATCTGTGAGGACTGCGAAGGGCGTTGTCCCGATCTCATGCCGGGGAACGCCGCCGCATGGGAACTGCTCCAAGCGGGCGCTACCCAACTCCGCATGTCAGGCATGGGCGGCCCGGTGGGGTTCGACTACAACGCGCTGGCGCTGGTGGCCGACTCCCTCGGCGTGGACCTGACGCCGGGCCTGTGGAAGAAGGTACGGGCCGTTGAGACGGTCATCCGCGCCAATGCGGAAAAGCACGCGCAGTCGGCGCAGAAGAGCCCATGACGGGCAGGAGACAGAGCATGGCAAGGAAACCTGAGGGACTCTACATTCCCATTCGTGCCGATCTTTCGGCTCTTGAAGCTGATTTGAGCCGTATCAAGGGAGTGGCGCAGGAGCACGCAAAGGTCATGGCGGACAGTCTCCGCAAGGAGCCGGGCACACAGGCTCACGTAGCCGTCATCGCCCTCGTCTGCATCCTTGTGGTGGCCGTCTTGGGTCTGGTTGCTCTGGCAGAATGAACCGAAACCGCTCATGTTCAGAATAGACGTTCTTTGACAACGGCATAGCGATTTTTGCGGATGGAAGGGGCCGGAAGCCTTCCGGTTCCAGGCCCTGTTTGTCTTTTGGGTAAAGATTGGTTAGACATCTGCCGTGGGGCACGCCTCCCGTAAAGGAGGTTACCCCATGAAACACTTCCTCCGGGACGTTCTTGCCGGATTTCTGGCAAGCGTTCTTGCGGCTCTGGTTCTCCACATGATGAACCTGTAAACGCAAGTGCCCCGTAGGAAGTGGCATTCCTACGGGGCGCAAACTTGTGAATCCTGTATTCACGGGGGACGTGTCCCACAGGGCGGCGGGTGTTGACGCACCTTGCCGCCCTCCTTTTTTCAATAGCTATTCATCGTCCGAAAAGCAAGCCCGGTGGAGTCCGCGGACGGCTTCGGCCATCCAATGGATTTCATGTTTCGTGGCCTGTCCCATGAAGAGGAAGGGCAGGGCGTTACGGGTGAGGTGAAAGAAACGGTGTTTCCTGCCCTCCGCGTCAATGCGGGCGGCGGGGATAAAGGCCGCCGCCGCAAAGCCGGGCGGAAGGATGGAACGCACGCGGTCAATGTCCCGCATGAGCTTGGAGTGCTTGCGTTGCAGGCCATGGGCGGCGTCGAGGGTGGTGAGCATATCCGCCTCCTACCATGCGTTCAGTGCGCGGGCGTATTCCAGCAGGAGCATTGCCGGATTCTTTTCGTCCGGCAACCTGTCGTCAAGGGAGTGCAAGGCAGCGATCATGCGCTCGGTGAAGTACCGTTCCCATTGCGCTCCGACGCGGGTGTCGGAAAAGGGGCGGTCGGGAGCTTGCTTGTAGACGCGGCGTTCCAGCACGGTGAAGACGGGGATGCTTATGGTAATCAGCCTGCTGCACAGGCGACCGAAGGTGCGGGAGTAGTTCTGTTGGGCCTCCCGGATTTCGGCGGCGAGTTCCAGTATGGCGGCTTCATCAAAACGCGAAGCAGCTGGCAGGGCGGGGCGATTGCGCTTGCGGGCGGCTGGGGTGGAGAGGGTGACGGGCTGCTCAACAGGCACCCGGTCCCCGTACTTCTCGATCACGTCAAGTACCCACCTGCGGAATGCCTTAGCCACGGGCGTGCGGGCGAACATCGCGAGCAGGTGGCAGCCGCGCAGGGAGAAGATGCGGACCCGGACGGTCAAATTGACCGTGTCGAAGTTTTCAACCACTTGCGTCATGTTTTCGGTGAATTCATCGGCGTTTCGCTCATAGAGACGACGTACGGAATTTTCGTCTCGATACCCTAAAGCGCGGGCAAGTTCTGAGGAGCGAAACCAAGGCTGATTGTTTCGGATGACGGGGGAGAAGGTGAAGTCGTTGAAGCACAGAGAAGCGGTCATAATGACCTCCGAGAGTTGGGATTTGTGGAAATAAAAAAGGCGACCACAACGCTCCCCAGCTCTCGAGCTGCCGGGGCCTCACGGACACCCGGACGTTGTGATCGCCAATATCTGCCTGTGTATAGCAGTAGGCTTCTTGATGTTCAATCTGCAAAGTCAGTGCTTGGGGCAGAGACAGGCGGCAGACAACGCCTCGAGAGTAGGGAAGTCCAGAAAACACGAAACGTGGGGCGGTGTCAAGGGTGACTGTTTTTATAGTGAATCCTGTTCATTTTTCTTTTGTTCTTCTATGTACTTATCAAAATTAGTATATTCATATGATAATAATATCAATGATGAGTCAGATGATAAAGCAATTGTTTTAAGCATAATGCTTTCTATGTTGTCTTTATTGTCTTTTGGATTCCAAAAAGCGGTAAGGATTCTTTCTTCTTTATATAATCCCATTGTCCAATATTTATCCTCTTTCCATACACTTCCATTCATAATGAAATCATTTTTTTTACCTATTCCATATTTCGAGTTAATTTGATCATATAATTTTTTGAATAATGATTTTACATTAATTCCGTATGCATCATTATGTATTGATTTTGTTATTCCTGAAATTTTTACAAGACCATGTTGTGGCGAAAAAGTAAAAAGGTAGTTTTCAAAGTCTGAATGCGGCTTTGGGACAGATTGAGAAATAAAATTATCTTTATTTTTGCCACTTACGGTAATGTTTTGGTATTTATCTACAGTGTCTCCCATGTTCGTTCCAAAAGGACCAGCAAAGGCGTTTCCCCCACACATCACCACCACAGCCAACGCTACAATCAGTTTTCTCATAATCTAATCCTCCTACCCACCCCACATCATAGCATTCCGGGAAAGTCAACTTCCATCCGCAAAAATCGCCGTGCCGTGCAACATAGGAAATGAGACATGGCAAAGAAAACCCCCGGTATTTATATAGCTATTCGCGGTGATGTGTCCGCCTTTGAAACTGATCTGAACCACGCCCGGCAAATAGCGAAGGCACAGGGCGAGGCCATAGCCAAAAGCATCGGCAACGCGGTTTCCAAGGCGGACCTCACGGGCGGAATAACCAAGCTCACCCGCGAATTGAAGACGGCGCAGGCCGCCTTGTCTGCGGGCGCGTTTAAGACGCAGGTGTCCGGGCTGGAAGACATTGCCAAGGCTGCCGGGGTGTCCTCAAAGCAGCTTGAGGGTCTGACAAACTCCATGCTCAAGTCGCAGGCCGCCGCGACAGCAAACCGGGCTTTCGAGTACCTGCAAAAGAACGCCGGGCTTTCCACCATCCAGCTTGCCAAGCTGCGGGCGCAACTGGGGGACACGTCTGGCGCGCTCTCTACGCTTTGGAGCGGGGCGAAGGCCGCTGCCGTTCCGGTCATAGCCGTAGGCGCGGCGGCGATTTACGCCGGGAAAGCATGTTTTGACGCTTCATTGCAAATGGATAGGCTGGTGAAGTCCTATACCAGCATCGAGGGCTCTACAGCCGGGGCCATTTCCAAGCTTGATTACATCTATGAGGTAAGCGCAAAGCTCGGCCTCGAATTTCAGAGCACGGCGGAGAGCGCCAAGGGATTTTTTGCCGCGGGCAAAGGCACAACGCTACAGAAAGACTTGAACAATATCTTTGAAGGTGTGGCGCAGGCAGGGACCGCGCTTTCCTTGACCACGGATCAGATGGACGGCGTGTTCCTCGCGCTCGGCCAGATGATCAGCAAGGGCAAGGTGCAGGCCGAAGAATTGCGCGGGCAGTTGGGCGAACGGTTGCCGGGATCGTTCAACCTTGCGGCCAAGGCAATGGGCGTCACCACCGCGCAGCTCGACGACATGCTCAAAAAGGGACAGGTCACAGCGGAAGACATGCTTCCTAAGCTGGCGGCTGTTCTCAAAGAGGAGTTTGGCCCGGCAGCGGAACAGGCCGCACAAGGAGCGCAGGGTGCGGTCAATCGCCTGAGTACGGAATGGAATCTGTTTAAGGCCACTGTGATGGACAATAAGGGCATTATTGCGGCCATCAATGCCATAACTGAAGCCTTGAAAAGAGATCAGGCTTTAATAGATGCGGCACGCCGGGAGGCTGCCATTAAGAGCCTTGCGACTGATGGTGTCATTAAGCGAGGAGAGAAACAAGTCACTGATGTGGATATGGCCTCGGGTGCAGTGACTGTACAAAAGGTTAAGTTTTATACGGAAGAACAGATTCAGGCTCGTATAGGGCTAGAAAAGGCATGGGAAGCACATAACAAGATTTCCCTACAGCTTCAGGAGGAAGAAACCAAGATCATCTCGGATGGCTCTGCTGCGGTAAAGGAGTATCTTAAGAATACTCTTGAAAGCAAAAGGGCTGCTCTGAAAGAAGATTATCACAACACACTGGAAGCTCTCGACAAGCAGGTTGCCGTCTACAAAAAACAGGGGCAGGACGTTTCCGGGCTTGAAAAAGAGCGAGTGAAAGTTACTGCGGAGTATCGTCGACAGCTTGAGGCGTTGAACAAAAAGGGTGCTTCTTCCGCCGAAGCTGCGGCCAACCGTGCGGCGACCGCTCTAGCGGCCTACGATGCGGAACTCGCCAAACTCATGAAGTCCAGCCGTGATGTTGAGCAGGTCAAGATCGAGGAGAAGCTGAGGAAGATCGCCAAGGATGCCAAGCTTCCCGCCGAGGCTTTGGAAGAACTGCGCCACGCGATGGAGCAGGAAACCGACTTCAAGTGGATGCAGGGCATCTTGTCGTATGCCGATCCTGCGGCCGCCGCCATCGCCAAGGTGGATAGGGAGTATCAGGGCTTCCTTCGGGATGTGCAGTCTCTGAAAAAGGAAGACCCGGAAAAGTACGCTCGGCTCATGGCGAAGGCCGAGGCGGAACACGAGAAAGCCATCCGCAAGGCCAACCGGACCAGCAAGGAACAGAATGATCACACGCAGGAAAAGCTCGCGTTCTACAAGGAACTGGAAGAACTGACGGGCCAGTACGGGCTTTCGCTCAAGTACCAAAACGACTTGCTCAACGAACAGGTCGAGCTTTGGCGCGATGCGGATATTCCCGAGGAGTACATCAACAAGATGCGGGAATTGCGGGAACTGCAAATGTCCCGCGATTGGGTGGACGGCGCAAAACGCGGGCTGCTTGAGTATCGGGCCTCTGCCTCCGATACGGCCAAAGGCGTAGAGGAATCGTTCAAGGGCCTCTTCGACGGCATGGACTCGGGCTGGAAGTCGGCATGGCAGCAGATGATCGAGACGGGCAAGGTGTCACTTTCGTCGTTCCGCTCGCTGTTTGCGTCGTTCCTTGCCGATCTCCTGCACATTGCGATCACCCGGCCCATCACGGTGCAGATTGCGGGCGTGGTGTCCGGTATGCTCGGCACGGGCGGCGTGGCGTATGCTGCGGGCGGGGCCGGAGGGTCGGGCGGCGCGGGCGGGCTGCTCGGGAACATCCCCTTTTCTTCTTTGCTTCCTGATTCGATAACGGGCGGCGTGTCCGGCCTTTTGGGGGCCACTCTACCGGGCACGACAGCAGTACTGACGACACCGGGGGCGTACACGGCGGGGGAAATCCTGCTCATGCAGGGCGGCGGTGCAACGGCTGGGACCGTGGGCGGGCAGGCGGCGCTCGTGTCCAGCGGCCTGTCCCTCGGTTCCGCACTCACGTACGGCGGCTTTGGTTCTCTCGGCTATTCGCTGCTCGGTGGGGCACTCGGCTTGCCGCAAGGCAAGTATTCCGGCCTTACCGCTGGCGTGGGGGGCGCACTCGGCGCATGGGGCGGTTCCGCCCTCGGCAGCGCAGCCGGCATCGCTGCGGGTTCAACGCTCGGCTCAGTCGTGCCCGTCATCGGGACGGCGCTCGGCGCTGTGGCGGGCGGGCTCATTGGGAGCATGTTCGGCAAGACGAAGACACATCCCACAGTCTACACGAATGTGCCCGAGGCGTCGCTTGTCGGGACGGACTGGGCCGAGGCGTTCAAGCAAGGGGCATGGGGCCACCGCATGAGCGCCGGAGAGATCGACTCCTTCTTTGACGAGATCGGCGGCTACGCCAACAACACGGCGCAGACGCTCCTCTCCTTCGCGCAGTCGTTGCCGGAAGCCTATGCCGCCGGGGTGACGGAAAACCTCAAAAAACAGACCGTGGGCATGGGTCGGGGCACCACAGCGGGACGCGGCTGGGTGGGCAATCGCGGGCCTTCCGCGTGGGACTTGCAGTTTTATGACGACGAGCACGCGGAGCGGACCTACCGCACCACGCAGCAGGACATCGCCCGCGTTATGCTGCAAGGGCTGGCGAAGTCGATGGAGGCCGCCGGGACAAGCATCCGGGACATCTTCCCGCATCTGAACCTGCGTGCCAGCAACGCCGATCTGTCCGAGTCCGACGAATGGACCAACGCTGTGGCGGGGCTCACGGCGATTCAGGGCATTCAAGAGGCCATCAAGGGCATCGACGGCGCGCAGATGACGCAGGCCGAGCAGCAGGCGCAGGCGTTTGTCGAACAGCTTGAGGCGCTTTCGTCAGCCGTGGCGTCATACGGCGTGGATAAGGGCTATGCCGACAAGCTGGTTGAAGAGTACCGGGCGGCGTATGTTGACACTTACGTCAAGTCGCTGGACGAGATGCTTCATCCCCTGTCGCAGGTCGAGCAAGAAGCTAAAGGTTATCGGGAGGCCATCGACGGCTACGTCAAGGCCCTTGAGACGATGCAGGCGTCGGAGGCGCAGCTTGCCAAGGTCCGTGGCTACACACAGACGGCCATCGACAACATCATTTCTTCGTTGGAGTCCTCTCTTTCCCCCATGGCCGAGATCGAACAGGCCCAGCAGAACGCCAACGCGGTCATCGACCAGCACATCGCCGCGTTGCAACAGCTTGGAGCTTCGGAAGGCGAGATTGCCCGCGTGGAAGCCCTGCGCGCCGAGGCTGTGAAGCAGGCCACGGAGGAATTGCTGCGGTCGTTTGAGCAGAACGTCGCCCAGAGGTGGGCGGCCATCGACGGAACCAGTGACGAAGTGGGCCGGGCCATTTCGCAGGAAAACGAACTGCGGGAGGCGATCCAGAAATTCGGGGAAGGCTCGACACAGGTTGCGGAGCTTTTGAAGCTCCACGCAGCGGAAACGGCCAAGGCCGCCGAGGAAGCGGCAAAGGCGGCGCTGGAAGCCGCCAAGTCGGAGTATGAGGCCCTCAAGTCTCAGATGGACGCGCTGGAACAGCAGCGGGTGCAGCTTCAGCAGCAGGCGATCCAAGAAAAGATCAGCGCCCTCAACGAACAGCTTTCCGCCGCAAAGACGCTCAAGAGTACATGGGAAGGGCTCGACAAGAGCCTCGGGCAAGCCCGCTACAACCTGTTTGCCGGGGCCGCCAATATAGACGCTATGAGCCGTCTAGGGACAGTGCAGGCCGAATTCAGACGGCTGTCCGGGCTGGCGTTTGGCGGGGACTCCGAGGCGGCGGGCCAGCTTGCGGGCGTTGGGTCCAGCCTGCTCGACCTCGTGAAGCAGACGGCGGGGACGGAAGATGAATACCTTGACGCTTTCTGGGCCGTGAACGCGCAGTTGAAGAATGCACAGGATGCGGCGGGCGCGCAGGTATCATCCGCCGACAAGCAGCTTGAGGTGTTGCAGGGCCAGCTTGATGTGCAGAACGCCGCCCTTGCACAGCTTCAGGGCCAGAGTGCGACGCTGGAAGAGATCGAGAAGCAGATTGCGGAATTAAGGCCCCTCCTTGAAGCGGCCGGGCAGAAGGCCGGGATCAAAGCGTTTGCGAGTGGCGGCCTTGCCCTGCCGGGATGGGCACTTGTGGGCGAGAAAGGGCCGGAACTGGTGAACTTCTCTCAGCCCGGGCGAGTCTACACGGCCGCGGACACGGCGGCGCTCTTTCGCAGCGCGACGCCTCGGGCGGCTGACGCCGGAAGCAGCGAGGAAGTCCGGGCCCTGCGGGAAGAGGTTTATCAGCTTCGCCGGGACATGAACATCCTCCTTAGCGAGGTAGCGAAGTACGGGCGTCGCGTGTCGGATTTGGTTGAACTCTGGGACGTCGAAGGAGTACCGACGAAGGTGGGCGCATGAAGGTCATAGAACCGCAGGCGATCAGACTGTTGTCCAGTTCCGTGCCGGAAAACGACGCCCCGGCGTGGAGCGCGGGCACGGCGTACCAGATCGGGGATTCCGTTGTGCATGACCACAAGGTCTACAAGGCCGTGGGAGCCAGCACGGGCAGGCAGCCGGACCAGAACTGCGAGGGTACGGACGCCGCGTGGCGGCTCATTGGGCCCACGAACCAATACGCAATGCTTGACCAGTACGTCTCTACCCAGACCGTCGCTCCCACGGACGTCGAGACGTTGACCTTCACAGTGTCTTTCAACCGCTGCACAGCGTTCGCATTGCTGAACTTCAAAGCAACGGGCATTCGGGCTGTGGTGAAAGACGGCGACGGCCTCGTCATGTATGACCGCACGGTGAACACACTGAAAGACGTTGACGGGTATTGGGACTACTATTTCAGGCCGTTGGAGCGAGTTGTAGATCAGGCCGTGACCGAAATCCCCGTCTCACCCGTCGCCACGCTCGAGGTCACGCTCACGCAGAAGGGCGGTCCCGCGCTCGGTCACGTCGTTGTGGGGCAGGCGTGGCCTCTCGGCCTGACGCTCTACAATACGCAATGCTCTATCCGCGATTATTCACGTAAAGATACTGACGAATTCGGCAACACGCGGCTGGTGAAGCGGGCCAACGCCAAGCGCACGAGCATTCCCCTCTACCTGCACCCATCCCGGCTCGACACCGTGCGTGAGCTTCTCGCCCGGCTGCATGGCCTGCCTGCGCTCTGGCTTGGCGATGATAACGAAGGCGTGGGCTCATATCAGGCCCTCACCGTCTGGGGCTGGTTGGAAGACTGGCGGGCAACCTTTGCCGGGCCGAATGAGATTTCTATGAACATCGACGTACAGGGGTTGAAGTAATGGCAGTGAAGCAGCTTCCCAAACTCTCTGAGCTCCCCGAGCCCCCGGACAGGCTGGTGGGCGATCAAGAACGCTTTGACGTACTGACGTTCAACAGTCTGAAAGCGCAAAAGAAGATGGTCAACGATGACCTGAACAAGACGTTCATCCCAAAACTCAATGAGTTTGCTGTGGACGTCAATGCCAGCGTGGATGCCGCCGCGCAGAGCGAACGCAATGCGGCTGCGGCGGCAACCACTGCGGGGAACAAGGCGAACGAAGCCGCCTCCTCCGCAACCACGGCGGGCACGAAGGCCGGAGAAGCGTCAAAGTCAGCAGCGGCGGCGAAGACGAGCGAGACGAACGCGGCAGCCTCGAAAACCGCTGCGGCCAAGTCCGCCACAGATGCGCAAGCCGCCCAAAGAGGAGCGGAAGCGGCCCGCGACGAAGCGCAGGACCTCGCCAACGTCGGCTATGCTTCGGATGCTAAGGCCGGGCTTGCAAAAGTCGACGGAAAGACAATGCAGGCCGATGCAGGCGGCATGATCACCGCGAAGGATGTCGCCATTGGCGGCGATAAAACAGACTTGGCTTCTGACCGTGGGCAGATTGGCAATATTCCTACGACACGCATCGCGGATTTCAATACTTTTTTGGAATCTGGCGTTTACCGGGCAACGTGGGGTGGTGATAATCCCGGCTTGAATACACCTCCAGGCACCGTCAATGGTATGGTCTATGTTGCTTCATGGAAGAATGCCGTCGGTGAAATCATGGAATGTCGTCAGATTGTATACCGGTTAGGTACGCCGGGTAGTAATGACTGGAATATTTTCACTCGTGAGATGATGTCGGGCGGTACGTGGTCCCCGTGGCGATGGATGCTGACGGATATATCTCTCGGTGATGGGCTTCGTTTTACCTCCGGCAAGTTTTCTGTTCCCGAATATGATGGTGCTACGTCTTCAGCAGACGGAGTGAGCGGTCTTGTGCCGGCAGCGACCAGCGCTCAGGCAGACCATGCACTCACCGGGGACGGAACGTGGAAGTCGTTTTTGTCTACGAATGGAGGCACCGTATCGGGTGCTGTCACCGCAACAGGCGGTTTTAAGGGAAAAGCGGATACCGCCACCAAACTTGCCACCGCCCGTACCATTGATGGGGTTAGCTTCAACGGCTCGGCCAACATCACCCATTACGGCAGCTGCGCCACCGAAGCCGCGACTGCGGCCAAAGTCGTCGCCTGCACGGGCTTCGCACTCGCCACGGGTTCGCGTATCACCGTGCGCTTCACAGTCACGAATACGGCCGCAAGCCCAACCCTCAACGTAAACGGCACCGGGGCCAAAGCCCTCCGCTACCGCAACGCCGCCATCTCTGCGGGCTATCTTGCAGCCAACCGCACTTACGAATTCGTCTATGATGGCACCTACTATCAGCTTGTAGGCGACATCGATACGAACACCACCTACGCCGTGGCCACCCAAGCCAAAAACGGCCTTCTCGCCGCAGCCGACAAAAAAGCATTGGATTATTGCGAGGCTTTCCGTTTGTCGATGATCGGCGTCCCGCGCTACTGGCGCTCCACGACCCTGCCCGCCGGGCACGTCTGGGCGAACGGCGACCTCGCGCTGTTCACGGACTGGCCCGAACTGAAAAAAATATACGATGCCGGAGGCTTCGCGGGGATGTTGCTGGCGTATAACGCGAACTCCGCGACCATCGCCGCCAACCTTGGCAAATGGCGACCGAATGCCGCTAACCCCACAGGATTATACGTTCCTAAGCTAGGCGACCAGTTTTTCCGAGCTTGGACGGGCACTGGTGAGGCTGGAGTATACAGAGCATCTGGATTGCCCAATGTCACGGCACGATGGGTCAACTGGAACACGCCCGTCATGCGAACACCTCTCTTACAGGATGACATCGATGGAGCTCTTTCTCTTAGCACCTCGGCACAAAGCGCAACTGGATTCACATCGGGCGGGTCCGGACGCATGTGGGACGCACTGACCTTTGATGCGAATCGAAGCAACGTTATATATGGGGCCGCCGCCGAGGTCCGTCCCCCTAATATTCTTTTACCTGCTGTTATATATTTAGGTGTTTCTGCTTGACTTTTTTTCTTCCAGTGCGCCTTTCCGAGGATGGACGCTGGGGGTGAACCGGGAAGCCGGGAGTTGGCAGGGTGATACGATACGAGAAATTACGGGCTTAGTTGCTAATCTCGTGCGTACCGTACCAAGTGTAGATCAAGGTCCATTCGAAAATCATCCATATGCTAATTTGCCAGTAGCATTCGGGGGAGACAATTTTGGCTCGGAGGGTTTATATTTTAGGGTTTCCCGTGCTGTCCCGACCGCCGATGAAAACCGCCCGGTCAATGTATCTGTACCTGTCATTTTCTATCTTGGCATCCCTGCCTAGGCGTGAGCGCCGAGATAAATACAGGTGGGTAAATTAATGCTCGGCGGCATGACGGTTTGAGATGATCCATAAATTTCGGAACAGAGAGAAGCATCAAAAATAAACCCATCGGAGAGAACTTTGTTACTTAGTTGTCCATAGCCTCCATATTCTCCTCTTTTTTGAGTAGAAAAACATCCTTCGCAAAGTAAATTAGCTTCAGAATCTTGCACAGCAAAGTTGCCGACAGAACCAGTAATGTTTGGCAAACCCGGCATGTTGGCTCCACCGGCCCCGGCTGCCCCTGCACAAGCTCGGAAAGGCGCGGGATAAAGAAAAAAGTCATGCGTGAGTGCCTAGATAGATGAGCACAGGAAGCTGCACAGAATCCGGGAGAACAGTAGAAGAGCGACCGTAAATAGGGCTACAACGGGATGCGTCAAAATCCACTAAATAACGTCTATTATTTACAACGTCTGAACTATTGGCGGGATAACGAGTACGCACGCCCCCTAAGTTTGCAAAGGCTCCTTTTTGGCTGGAAGCATAAAAAATACCGAGATCACCCTCTTTGTCTGACACACCATTCCCAAGCTGCCCCGTAACGTTTGGTAGACATGCCGGAGTGTACGTCCCAGCCCCGGCTCCTCCCGTCCAAGCTCGGAAAGGCGTGTGGTATTAGTAAAAATCATGCAGCTTGACCAAGATACAAAATAACAGGGAGTCGAATATGAACCGGAGCAAACTCCACTCCGGCGTGTTCACTCCAAACACGAGAGAGATCAAAGTTCATGAGATACTCACCTGAATATGTACTTGATGAGCGTGCAGTTCCTTTAGCATTTTTGGAGATACCAAAAGGCCCGGAAGTTATACCCGTGATCCACGTCAGCATTTGCGCATCCGCACCAAAATTGCCCGCTGCCCCTCTCCCGGTATCAGCAGTCCAGCTTCCGGCGTTACCCTCTCCCGTGTAAGCTCGGAAAGGCTTTTTGTGACAAAAAAACCATAAAGAAAGGAACAAGATATGAACACTCCTCAACTCCATATGTATGACCTGAAGACCGGAGAATACACGGGCAGCCGTGATGCAACCCTGCGCCCGAACGGCGAGCCGATTCTTGAAGCCACCGGCGCGACGCCCGTTGTTCCGCCCGCCGCCATTCCTACGGGGCTCGTTGCCCGCTGGAACGGCGATGCGTGGGAGACGGTTGAGGACCACCGGCAAAAAATGGACGAAAAGGGGCGCAAGGAAGGCGGGACACCGTACTGGCTGTCGGAAGATACATGGCAATCCCAACCGCGATACATGGAAGAACTCGGGCCGCTCCCCGAAGGGGCGTTGCTCGAAAAGCCGGAGCGCCCGCTCGACGAATACAAGGCAGATAAACGGCGGGAGATCGCCGCAGGCTATACGGCGGCGCTGACGGCGACCCTGACGATGCCCGCCGAATCCCCCTCGGCGGCAGACGTGGCGACGGGAGCCGCACTTTTTGCCGCTGACGACGCTGTGGGGCTCGCCGACGTGCAGACGATTTTGATCGCGAGGAGGAACGAGCTGCTGGCGGCGGTGGATGCGGCAACCAGCAGGGAAGCACTCGGAAACATCGTTATCGATTATCCGGTTTGATCACATTCCTCTCGTACTGTAGAGCCGCCGTAACCAGTACGGGAGGAATACGAATGGCCTTGCGATATGTTGAGTACAAACGGCGGCAATGGGTTTTGAAATTTCGTGATCCGTGGTCAAACAAACCGCGTGTAAGGAGCTTTTTTACGGAAGCCGAAGCCAAGACTTTTGAAACCGTACAAATGGAGCTCTATGCCCGCGAACGCGAGCTTATCCGCCGCGCGCGTCGGCGCACGTCTTCGGCGTCGGCAACGCGCGCGACAGTCGCGGAGCTTTTGGGGCGGTACATGGAAACCCTTGAAAATCCGATGACCCGGAGCACGACGGTGCAGCATATCGAACCGCTGGCGGCCATTTTCGGCCACCGCCGGGCACACTGCCTCACATGTGACGACGTGCTGGCATGGTGCGAAGTGCAGCGCCAGCGCGGCGTCGGGCAATCAACAATCCATCGGCGCGTCTCCATCTTACGCGCGGCATACAGTTGGGCCGTAAGGACGCGCGTGCTGACGGGAAATCCGCTCATGGCGCTACGCATCGCGAAACCCACAACCCGGCGCATCACGCCGCCGTCAACGAAAGAGGCCCGGCTTCTCTATAATGTGGCCGCGCCGCATATCCGCCGGGTGATCGTTCTCGGTATGGCGACCGGGGCGCGCATAGGCCCGAGCGAGCTTTTCCGGTTAAAATGGAGTGACGTCGACATTGAAACGGGGATCATCAGGATGCCCAACGCGCATAAAGGCGCGTTGGACGAGGCACGGGACGTTCCAATACGGGACGACGTGCTTGCGCTGCTCAGGGAATGGCAGGAAGAGGATGCGCGGACCGGATATGAATATGTCATTGCCTATAAAGGACGGCCCGTCCGTTCCATTTCGAGCGGCTGGCATAATGCCCTCAAGCGGGCGGGCATCACGCGGCGCATCCGGCCTTACGATTTGCGGCACGCCTTCGCCTCTCTTGCTCTCATGCATGGGGCCGACATCAAAAGTGTCGCGGAAACAATGGGACACCGGGGAATCACCATGCTCCTCACCGTTTACCAGCACACGCGGTTTGATCAGCGCCGCCGTGCCGTAAACGCCGCGCCAGGGCTTTTTTCAAGCTCCGGCGCGAAGGACAGAAAAAAACGAATTTCAGGCAGAGGCGGGGGAGGTGCAAACTCCCCCACCGGCCCGGCGATGACACGCCGGACCACGGCCCCACACGACGAAAGGGCATCGTGCGGAGTGTCCGCTTGCGTTTATGCTCATGACGAGCGCGTAAACGCATATCAGGACGGATGCGGGGGCGCAACCCAAGGACAATCAAAAAATGACGGGAGCACACGACAACGAAATCAGATGCGGACACTGCAACAAAATGTTGGCCAAAGGGACGGCCCTTGATCTGAGCATCAAGTGCCCCCGCTGTGGGGCAATCAACCACGTGAGGGCCACGCGCCCCGGCTCCGAGCCGCGAGACGGCCATGCGGAGCAATCATTTGCAAGTAGGTAGTTTGTTCTCGGGCGTCGGTCTTTGCGATCTCGGCCTTTCATGGGCGGGGATGCGGCACGCCTTCTTTTGCGAGGTCGATCCATTTTGCCGATCGATACTTGCTAAACACTGGCCGGGCGTACCTCTATATAATGATGTAAGAGTACTCGAAGGTTCGAAAGTTCCGCACATAGACATCCTGTGCGGCGGCTTTCCATGTCAGGATGTAAGCTCGGGAGGCAAACGTGCGGGAATCAAGGAAGGGACGCGGAGCGGGCTGTGGTATGAATACGCAAGACTTATCGGGGAAATCCGTCCCCGTTACGCCATCATCGAAAATGTCCGGGGCCTGCTCTCCTGCGGAATTGAGATCGTCATGCGGGACTTGGCCGCGCTCGGGTACGATGCTGAATGGGAAGTGCTCCCCGCAGCCGCCCTTGGCGCCCCGCACCATCGTGAAAGAGTGTTCATTGTTGCCTACCCCCATAGTCAGCGGGCTGACGGAAGGGCTCGGCTTCTTGCTCCGCTCGAACGAATCATGGGAGAGCACCAGCAATCTGTCCGCGTATCTGATTGGCTTGGAATACGGTTTGACCGGGCGCGAAAAGCGTCCGCACGGGAAGCATATCGCGGACCCGTCATTCATAGAGTGGATGATGGGAGCGCCGAAAGGCTGGACAGACCCGGCGGCGTAGGATTACTCCCGCGTGAGCTGGTACCGATCTGGACACAACGCCTCAAGGCCCTCGGCAACGGCATTGCCCCGCAGCAATCATACGCCGTCGCCGCCTGCATTCTGAAAGCCGAAGAGTTGGCGTCGAACTCTTGCCCGAGTATGCAAGGATAGCGGCGGAGCGCATAAAAACGGCATAAATAAAAAGGCGGGAACACACTCCCGTCTTTTTATTTATGCATACGGTATGCCATAGTGTACTCTTCCCCAATTCTCTTATACCAAAACTAAACGGCGTTGTACACAAAACTGTCTGGCGCGTTACAACGGCGGCCCCGTCCGACGGAGGGCTGGCTTTTTTGTATGGTGGCGGTGTTTCCGAAAGCTGTTGCCAAGGGCAGCTTGTGGTTGCGGAAAAATTTACATAATGTAAAATGCATTATGGGATAATGGGAATGCAAGAAATCCCGGAACCTTCGGAAGAAGCCCCCCTGCCCCAAAAGGGATACCCCTGTCCGCCGTGCTGCGCGCGGCCTCCACGAAGGTCTGGCGTTTCAGGGCCAGCGTGTTGCCGCGCACGAGGCGCACGAAGGTGGGGATGCTGAAGATGGCCACGGCGAGACGGAAAGGGGAGCGCGTACCCCCGGAGGCCCAAACCTCTCGACGGGTGCTCTCCCCATAGTGGCGGATCGGCAAAAGCGGCTGGAAAACGGCCCCGGCCTGCGTTTCATCACCGACGGCCCATCCCAGACGGCCCACCACAGGAGGATGGCCGCCTTTACGGGAAGAACCGACGCCATCGGGTGGATCGCGTGGAAAGGCCGGAACGTCCGCGACGAGGGCGGGCCCGCCTGCGTCATCGGCTGGCTTCAGCGGCGACGGCATCGTCATCAGCCTGAGTCAACGGGGCCGCCTGCGCCACCGGATGGATGAAAGACGGTGTGCTGTGCCGCAGGCCGCCTTTCTGTGCATCTTTTCCATGAAGAAGCACCGGGGCAAGGACGCCGGGCGCGTTCCGGCCCTGCGTGCGCCGCCTGCCCTTTCCAGCTCGAAAAGGGAAAAACGCGGCCCCTCAAGGTAACGACATTCCCTCAAAAGGGAAAAATGGATGGCTTCTCCCCTTGATGTCCGTGCGCGCCGGGCACGCCGCCTCTTCCGGGGGTAAAATCCAGAATATATTGTATGATAGCTAGAAAGAAGCCGTTAGGAGACGTGGGAGCGGCTCCGAAGAAGGCCGCCGAACGGAGGCTTGAGAAGACCATGAGAAAGCGCGCCGACAGCCTTTTATTTCCCAAAAGCGCGCTAAGATAGCAGATACGTGAAAGATGAGGCTTGCACAGGTGAAAAAAGATGATATAATTTACAAAACCGTGCGCCTTCTCTCAAAGTCCGGGCCTGCCTTTTCCGCAACGTGGAGCGTTCCCTTCTTACGGCAAGCCTCTTTCCGTTCCGGCGACGCTGCACGGGGAAGCCCCGCCGGAAGGTCATCATTGCGTATCGGGAACAAGGGCGAGGCGCGGCTTGGGTCCACGCTTCAGGCGAGGCTTGACGGGCGGCAGAAGCTCTTCGGGAATGCCGAGGGAGAGCAGCCGGGAGTGACGTTCCTCCGTCATTCTCTTCCCGCTGAGAGTCATGGACAGCAGTTGCGCCGATATTCCCATTTCTTTGGCTAAAGTCGTGCCATCCCAGTTATGGAGTATAAGCCAAGCCTTGAGTTGCGCTTGACGTGTGGGAGAATTATCGTTTATCATTTAACGGTATTCTGTAAAGTTAAATGTTATAGTAAGCACGCGCCGTTACATTTTATTAGTTAAATTTGTATAGCCAATTTAGCTAAAATAACAAGAGGAGTCAAACATGAACATGGAGACCCCCATGGAGACGCCGGTGGAAGGATTTAAACAAAGATTACGAGAAGTTATGAGCGAACTAGGAAAAAGAAACAGCGAACTCGCCCAAATATGCGGGGTATCCGACGCTACATTCTCCAATTACAAGACCGGGAAAAAACTTCCCAGGGTGGAAACTTTAGCTAAACTTGTCATCACTTGCCGTCTCAACGCCAATTGGCTGCTCATGGGCGAGGGAAGCATGTTTCTGGACAAAAAGAGCGGGGCCGAACTGGTACCCCCCCTTGCCGCCGAGGGCCTCGTCCAGTCGGACGCCGTCAGCCAGAGGCTGCAAACGGCGGTCCACCTCCTGAAAGAGGCGGGCGCCAGCGGCGAATCCATCGAAAAAGCCATATTCGCCATTATCGAGAACAAACCCTGAGGCCCCGCCATCCCCGCGACGGATGGAGACGGCTTGGCTTCCCTTTCTGAAAATCCTTTTTCCTTGTCGCATCTTCTTTTATATTCCGGTATGTAAAAGGAGGTACAGCATGAACGAGAAATATCTGCCAGCACACGTTCCCGCCCCCCGCGTTTTCTCCCCGCAACAAACGGCCTACCGCGACCCTCCAGACAGAGAAGGCCGCACGTCAGCGCCCGTTTGGTCTTGACGTTCGCCCCCTGCCTTTGTGCGTCTTGACGCGCTGACGGGTCACTTTCCGTCCGGGCGCGCCTTTCGTGCGGCCCGCACCCCGCCACCCCCGGCACGGCCTCGGATGCTTTTCCGGCATGGCCGGCAGGCCCGCTTGCGCGCAACGCCCCGTTCCGCCTGTTCCGCCCGGCCCCGGCAGGCCCGCTTCCCACGGCTCGGCGCTCCCGTCGCGTCCGCCCTTCACACCGCACGGCGTCCCGAGGGCCGCCCGCCCCGCAGGACCATCCCGATACCGACGGCAACCCCTTGTTCCATTCACGTGACGATGCCCGGAACGTCGGAAGAATCTCCTACAGCAGCCTTGCCTCTTTCGGCCAGGCGCCCTATGGTTGCGCAGTGTTGCAGCGGATGGCCGGGACCGCCACCGCCCTGCCCCAAAGATGCCCCCTCCAGCGTCACGGGCTGCCCGAAGGCGAAAATCCGTAGCTCTCCGGGAAAGCGAAGCTCGGTCCGTGGAGGACTGGACAGCCACCCCGGGACAGCATCGCGGGAAGGCCGGGACAGCGGCTTCCGGCCCTCGGCCCTG
>OFHP01000500.1_pt1 | contig 23831 bp, 28 predicted proteins | sample 1521651 | NCBI WGS metagenome assembly OFHP01 (sample SAMEA3504105, study PRJEB24116) | mouse gut metagenome | biome: mouse gut; feature: mouse-associated habitat; material: faeces | place: Denmark | collected 2011 | reverse complement strand
TGCGCCCCACCACTCCATCCTCTTCGTTACCCGGCGGTTCAATCCTCTTCCGTGCCCTGCGGCGGCAGCGTGCGGAATTCTTCCATTTCCACATCTTCCAGCCGTTCCGCCTCGCGCCTGGCCTCTTCCCGCCAGATATCCCGGTGGGCCAAAATCTTGGCCGTCTCGTGCTGCGCGCGCCGCGCGGCATCGCGGGCCTGCGAAAGGGCCTCGCGGCAGCGGCCCGCCTCTTCCTCGGCCCGGTCCATGGCTTCGCGGCGCTGCAATTCGCCGTCCGCCAGCGCGCCGAGGCCCGCCTTGAATTCGTCCACTTCCTTGAGGCTCAGCGACGCGCCCATGATCGCGGCATAGCGTCGTTCCGCCTCTTCCTCGCGCCAGACCGCGTAGCGCGCCAGTTCCGCGCGCCGCCGTTCCGTTTCGGCCTCGGCCTCGGCCACGGCGCGCTCGGCCGCGCGTACCGCGTTCTTGGCCGCCTCTTCCCGGAATTCCCGGACCCGCAGCAAAGGTGCCAGCGGATAGCCCACGCTCAGGCCACAACCTTATAGAGGGCCTGCAAGGTCTCCTCAAAGCTGCTCTTTTCGTCGAGCCCCTGCTTGAGGAAGGTGTTCACGGCGTCGATACGGGCCAGCGCGTCGTCGGCTTCCCGGTCCGAGCCTTTCTTGTATTCGCCGATCTGCACCAAAAGCTCCACCTCGGCGTATTTCGCCAGCACCTTGCGCAGCTTCTGGGCCGCCTGCTTGTGCTCCTTGCTGACGATGGCGTTCATGACGCGGCTCACGCTGGCCTGCACGTCGATGGCGGGATAGTGGTTGGCGGCGGCGAGCTTGCGCGAAAGGATGATGTGCCCGTCAAGGATGGAGCGGGTTTCGTCCGCGATGGGCTCGGTCATGTCGTCGCCTTCCACAAGCACGGTATACAGCGCGGTGATCGAGCCCTTGTCGGAATTCCCGGCCCGCTCCATGAGCTTTGGGAGCGTCGAGAAGACCGAGGGCGGAAAGCCACGCCGGGTAGGGGGCTCTCCGGCGGCCAGCCCGATTTCGCGCTGGGCGCGTCCGAAACGGGTCACGGAATCCATCATCAGCAGGACACTGCGCTGCTGATCACGGAAATATTCCGCCACCGCCGTGGCCGTATACGCGGCCTTGAGGCGTTCCATCGAGGAGCGATCGGAGGTGGACACCACCACGACCGCCTTTTTGCGGCCTTCCGGCCCGAGATCGTGCTCGATGAATTCCCTCACCTCGCGCCCGCGTTCACCGATGAGCGCCAGCACGCAGACATCGGCGGAACAGCCCTTGATGATGCTTGACAGGAGCGTACTCTTGCCGCCGCCCGCCGCCGCAAAAATGCCCATGCGCTGCCCTTCCCCGCAGGTCAGCACGCCGTCGAGGACGCGCAGCCCGAGGGAAATGGGGCGGTCGATGATCTTGCGCGTCATGGGGTTGGGCGGTTCGGCGTAGACGGGATAGCGCGTCTTCGGCTTCAGAGGCGGGCCACCATCAAGGGGCTCGCCGAGGCCGTCCAGAACGCGGCCCAGCAAATCCTCGCCCACGGGCACGGAATGGATTTCCCCGGTGGGGATGACTTCCGTGGCCGGGGACACGCCCTGCAAGTCGCCAAGCGGTGTCAGCAGGGCCACCTGCTTGACGAAGCCTACGACCTCGGCCCGCAGCGTCCAGCTTTCCCACGGATTGCGCAGGAGGCACAATTCCCCGACCTTCACGCCGGGCACGACGGCGCGGATGATGGTGCCCACCACCTGCTCCACGCGGCCCCGCACCTCCACGGAGGCGGTCGTCTGGACGGCTTCTTCCAAAAGCGCGCCGATGTATTCAAAGGCCATTGCTTCCGCTCCTGTGTTCCGAGGCTCTTTCCGATAAACGGCATTCCCCCTGTCCTGCGGCGAGAGGCGCTTCGTTGAGACAGAGATTGCGCGGTCAGAGAAGCTCCATCCTGGAGGCCCCGGATGCCCGCCAAGCGCCGCACGCCCGACGCCTGCGCCCCGCCGTCTGGCCGTCCGGGAAAAAGAGGTCCGGCGAGCCTGCCCGTCGCCGGGCCGGACTCCCTCGGCCGCTGCCGCCCACCGCCTTGTTACGATGAGCCATATAGCACAGAGGGAAATATTTTAAAGAGCGCCGCCCCACCTTCGGGGCCTCCTGCCTCTGAAAAAAACGATGCTTACGGCCAACGATGGAAAGGAGGCCGGGCCTAGAGCCATTTCATTTTGAAACGGCTCTGACCACACGCAGGTGTGGCCCGCCACAACATGGCGTGGATTCTGCCAAAAACGATGTTTTTTGGCTGAATGCCAACGTTGGCTTTTGTAAAAAGTCAACGTTCATCTGCTCTAGGACGCGATTTTGGCGCGGAAGGCGTTTTCAAGCGCCTTCAACTGCGTCTCAAGGCTGGCGTCCACCACACCAAGCTCGCTTTCCAGCAGGCAGGCCCCGCGCTCAAGGCGGGCATCCCCCACCACGTCCACAAAGCTTGTCGAGCCCGGCACGGCGGTGAGCATGGCGGCCAGCGCCTCGCGCACGGGCTTCTCGTCCGCCGGGGCCACACGGATAAGCACGCGCTGCTGGTTGCGCACCGTGGTCAGGGCGTTGCGAACAATACGGACGATGCGCTCGTTCTCGTCCACTTCTCCAATCACCTTGCGTATCGCCTCGCTGACCACCCGCACCAGCGTGGATTCGATGCCTTCGATATATTCCACCGAGGAAAGGACGGTTTCAAGCACCTTTTCGGCGTGTTCCAGACGCCCTTCCTCCTGCCCGTCGCGGTAGCCTTCCTCGCGCCGCCGCTCATAGGCCGCCTGCGCTTCGCGATCCATCTCCGCCGCCCGCTCCCGGGCCGCGTCAAGAAGGGTCTGCGCCTCCAGCAGCAAGGACGCCTCGGACGCCTTCAGGACGCGCGTCCCCGCCGCCGGGGTCACGGCGTCGCGGCCTAGTCGAAACAGGGTGCCCATTGCGGCGCGACCTCCTTCAGCAACAGTTTCTTCAGCCCGAACCAGACGGCCTTGCGCACCTCGGGCGGCGTTCCTTCCACTCCCTCCGCCTCCACCGCGGCCCATGCGCCCGCGCGCCCGCGCAGGACGGGAGGCCATCCGGCGCAGCAAAGGGCCAGCGCCAGACGCCCGTGCCGCCGCATCCGCTCAAGCAGAGGCTCGCGTACGTCGCGCCCCAGAAAAAAGCGCCGCACGCCGCCAAGCTGGTATTGGCCGCGCTGGATGCCGTAACGGTAAAGGCTTTCGCCAAGCTCCTCGCGCAGGGCCAGCACCTGCTCGCGGGCGATGATGCGCGCCAATTCCGGGGCGTGGACGCACACGCCGAAGGTCAGGCCAAGCCGCTCCGCCTCCTCCGCCCCCACAAAGGCGAGCCGCCGGGACTCGTCGGCAAAATCCCAAAAACCCTCTTCCGCTACGGAAGAAGGCCGACGCCACGGCAGGACGTTCGCCCCCCGGATTCGCGCCAGCCCCTCGCCGAGCGCAGCGGCGTCGAAGCCGGGCACGTCCCACGCCGGAACGGGCGGCGCAACGGGTGCGGTCACGCCGTTGAAGGCCAGCATCGCTTGCAGCAGCGCGGGTTTGCGGACGATCACATCCGTAAAAAACGACGTCTGCATGACTCTCCGGCCTACGCCGTCCCTTCGTCCCGTTCATTCTTGCCGCGTTTCCGGGCGCGCAGGGTATCGCGCAGGGCAAGGGCGAAGAGGATGAGGCCGGCAACCACGGTCACGAGCACCAGCCCCGCGCCGATGAGCGCGTAGGGCGGCCCGTTCTCGGGCAAGAAGGGCAGGCCCATGAAGGTGGGAGCGGGCTGGATGGGGACGGATACCTGTTCGCGCACCGGCACAAGCATGACGGAAACCCGTTCGTAATCCAGATCGGGCACGGCCTTGGACGCCAGTTCGCGGATTTTGGGCACCAGATTGACCACGGGCGAGTCCGGGGTGTGGCGCAGGAACACGGCGGCGGAAGGCAGAATCCGGCTTTCGCCGCTCTCGTCGGGGCCGCCGAGCACCACATGGACCCGCGAGGTCAGCACGCCGTCAATGCGTGAAAAAGTGTCTGAAAGCTCCTGCGAAATGGCATAGGCCAGCCGCGCCTGCTCCTCCGAGGCCGAGGAAATCATGCCCTGCCCGGAAAAGACCTTGCCCAGACTGTCATAGGCGGGCCGAGGCAGGTTGTTCTCGTTCAAAATCTCCAGCGTCTGCACAAGCTGGCGCTCGTCCACGGCGAGACTGAACCCGGCCTTGCCCGCCGCGATCTTCTCCGCCTGAATGCCGCGCTTGAGCAAGGTGGACAGCATGACGTTGACCTGCCCCTCGGTCAGGCCCCGGTACACCTCGACCTGACAGCCGCACAACAGCACGCACAGCAACGCCGCCATGAGCGGCCAAAGCCACCGCCTCGACCTCGCGCCGGAAGGCCGCGCTTCCGTCCTCCGTCCCCGCCCCTCGTTCGCCACAGGCTACCCCTGCTGCTTCAGCAGCGATTCAAAACCCTGATTGACCTGCTGCGACAGATGCGAGCCGCCGCTCGCCTGCAAACGCAGTATCCCTACCATATATTGCAGCCGGTACAAATCCGTCATGGACGCACCGCCGCTGCCCACGCGCTCCATCAGGCGGGCCACATCGCGCAGGACATCGCTTTCCGACCGTTCCGCCGTGATCTCCGGCCCGCCGGTCCGGGAAAGAGCCTCCGCCGGATGTGTCTCCCCGGCCCCGTGGACCTTCATCCGCGCCGCATCCGCTTCTGGAACCGAAGAAACGGGGCCTGCGGACAAGCCCTCCGCTTCCGCCGGGGAAGGCATGGCCTGCGCGGGGCCCGGCAAGGCCGTCTCCGCAGGCGCAGCGGCCTGCGTCTCCGAAGGCCCGTCCTTGAGAGCCTCTTCAAAGGCACGGACCACGTCGGGAGCGGGACGGCCCTGCGGACCTTCCGGGCTCCTGAGGTCCGCGCCAGGCGAAACGCCCAGCCGTTCGAGCGCTTCCAAAAGCTTTGAAACGCCGAGCCCGGAAATATCCATACCGCCTCCGTCAGGCGGCGCTAGGCCTGCCGCGCCTTTTCAAGGAGCCCGGCGGCAAGGGCCGCCGCAGGGCCTTCACCCCCGGCAAGAGGAGCCAGCACGTCGACGGCTTCGTCGTAGCGCCGCGCCAAAAGCCGGGACAGGCCGAGCACGGCCAGTCCTTCGGGATCGTCGGGACGCACGGACAGAACTTCCTCCTTGAGGATGCGCTCGGCCTCGTCAAAATCGTCGACGACGACGTGGCTCAGGGCTTTGCCCACAAGCGCGGGCGCAAAGGCGGGCTTGAGCGCGAGCACGCCCTCATAAATGACGCGGGCGTCTGCGACGTTTCCGGTATGGCAGGCGGCATTGGCGACATCAAGCAGACGGCTGATCTGGGCATCGGACAGCATGGCGTTTCTCCGGTACGGACAAAGGAGGAAAAGAAGTTGCACGCAAGGCACGAGAAGCGCCGCGCGGCTTTGAGGCGGCGCGCCTCGCGCGCTCAGCCGCTCCGCTGGGCAAGGCTCTTCATGGTGTCCGTCAGGCTCTTGGTGACGGAAGAGAGCGATTCCAGCATGGCGTTGTACTGGCCCATCTGAAACTGGATGTTGAGCATGTCCTCAGGGCTGACCTCATCCTGATTCATGAGGTCGGTCATCTGCTTTTCCAAAGCCTTGCCCTTGCTCTGGATCGAATCCAGACCGCTGTTGAAGATATCGCCCAGATTCAGGCCCGGGGTACCGCCTGCGCTTCCTACGTTCATACTCGCCTCACTTGCTCGAAAAAGTCTCTTTATCCGGCCATCTTGTCCACGGTGCGGCCCGCAGCGCGGACGGCTTCGCGGACGGCCTCGGCCACGGCCCACTCGTCAGGCCCCAAACCGGTATCCATATGCCGTTTGACCGTCATATCCATCTCGAAAAGTTCGTCGCGGATACCCTGCCAGCCTCGGCCGGTGGGGTCGTTCTCCAGAATATCCAGTACGGAAATCATCGTCTCATTCATGGGGACCTCTCAGGGGGTACAAGATGACGCGGCCATCCTTGCGCAGCTTCAGTTCCTTCACGCCGACGGACTCCAGCACATAGCCGCCGGGAAGCTGGCCGCCCTCGAAAATACGCTGGCCACTGCCAAGGCTTATGAAGCGCATGGGCGTCAAAGTAACGCTCGTCACCCGGATGGAGGAAAGATCGTCCGCCGGAGCGGATGGCCCCTCCGCTTGGGGGGCGGACGCCAGTTTTTCCGGAACTTCCCGCCGCCCGGTCTGCCGCGGCTTGTCAAAGGAGGCGGCCACCTCAAAGATTACGGGCACGCCGAGGTTTTCGCGCACTTCGTCGAGCAGGGCGTCAAGCCGTGCCCGTTGCTCGGTGTCGAACGTCCCCGCGACCTGCACTTTTCCGCGTCCGCAACGCACCTGCACGAAGGAAAGCCCGGCCTCGCGCAGACGGGGCAGCAAGGCGGCCTCCACGTCGGCGGCGTGACGAATGGTCCGCTTCAGGGTATTCCAGACCGCCTCCGCGCGCAACGCCGGGATATCCTCCCGGACCGAGGAAAAGGTCTGCTCCTCCACCGCGCCGTCCTGCATGTAGCCCGCAATCTCAAGGCCCCCACGGGGATCATCGGCCTTTTCCTGCACGGCCACGGCAAAGCCTCGGCTGGCAAAGGCGGAGGCCACGGCCTTCACGCGATCCCCGCGCACCTTTACGTCGAGGTACACGGGATAATGCACGCTCCGTGCCAAATTGAGCAGCGCGGCCCGGTCCGTGTCGTCCTCCAGCATCCCGCTCAGACCAACGCCCTGCCCCATCGGGACAACCTTGATGCCGTCAAAACCCTGTTTCTGGATAAGCGCCCGCATTTCTTCCACTCTTATGGAATGATCCGGCAAACGCCCTTCGTAGGAAAAGGTCAGCCCGGCCAAGGCGATCAACACGAGGAGCAGAAGCGCCATGCGACGGGGAGGCAGGCGACGCAAACGCCGCCAACCGTTTTCGCCAACATCGTTGGCAGGGCTCCCGGCAGACACTTCGGCAAGGTCATCCAGAAGCAACGGCTCTTCGGCATCAGGGGAAACATCCGCCTTTTCGGGAGACGCTTCCACCGACGACCGCTTTTCCTGAAGGCCAGTCGCCACTTGCCGCCACGCCTCCGCGGACGTTTCCGGAGGGGCCCACGCAAAGCTTGTCAGGCCCAAAAAAAAGGGGGTCCGTTCCGGGATGATCGCCCCGTCCGGGGGCAAAGGGCGCTCGTCCAGCAGGACTTCGCCGTCCAGCGGCGTCACCCGGACCGAAGCCGTCCCGTCCGCGTCAAAGGCGATATCGAGCACGGCATGACGGGACGCGACCGAACCGTCCTGCAGGATGACGTCGCAGGAATCATCCGCGCCAATCACCTGTTGCCCGGCCGGAAGAACAAGCTCAGCCCCCAGATGGGGGCCGGAAAAAAGACGGCAAACAATGATGCCCGCCGCACTCATGAGGCCTCCGCCGGACGGATGGAGACGCCGGGTTGCGGCGCGGGAGGTGCGGACAGCGGGACCGTCCGCACGGGAGATGCCGGAGCCGTCGGGTTTTCGAGACGGGGCCGCTTGCGTGAGCAGCCGCTTTGCGGGGCCGCCGGGACCCGTTCCTCATAGTCCGGCTGCGTCGGGGACCTGTGGAAGGTCGGCTCGTCCACGCGAGGCGGCGTTGTGGGGATTTCGTCCAGATGGATGACCTTCGGCGTGATCAGGATGAGCCGCTCCATGCGCTTGGTGCCCTTGCTGGTCGTCTTGAAGAGATGGCCGAGCACGGGGATATGCATGAGGATAGGGATGCCGCTGGCGTCCGTGGACTTCTGCTCGTAATAGTAGCCGCCGATGAGCAGGCTCTGCCCCGCCCCCACGATGGCCTGCGTGTTGATCTTGGTCTGCTTGATGGGGGGAACGCCCGTGGTCGTGGCGGGCTGGGAGTTGCCGTCGTCGTTCTGATCGTCCTGCACGCTCACGGCGAGCTTGATGGAGGTTTCGCCCCGCTCGTTACGGATGATGTGCGGGGTCACGCGCAGAACCGTCCCGGCCTCGACCTTGAAGAGATCGACGGCCTGATAGCCTTCGACCTGAATATAATAGGTGCTGGTATTCTCCAGCGTGGCCTGCACGTTGTCCACGGTCAGCACCGAGGGACGCCCGAGCATCCGCGCCTCGCCTTCGGCCTCAAGAGCCTGCACCCGGGCGAGGAAGTAGTCGGAACCGTGCGTGTAGATGGTGGAAAGGTCCATCCCCGTGCCGGAAGGCTTGCCCATCGAAGGCAGGGGCGAGAAGCTGTTGCCGTCACCCGAGAACTCGCCGCCCACGCTCCAGCCCTTGTCACGCCTGTTCGCGCCCTGATAGGTCACCCCGAGATCGCGCTTGAAATTGGTGTCGATATCCACGATGGCGGCATGGATTTCCACCAGTTCCACGGGCTTGTCGAGATCGCTGATCACCTTGGCATAATAGGGCATCCGGTATTCGGCGTCGTTGACGAGCACGGCGTTGACGCGGGGATCGGCCATGATGTTGACCTGCGTGGCGGGAACGGGGGCGGCCTGAGGCGGTGCGGCCTGCTGCGTGACGGGGTCCGGGGCCACGGGGGTCATACGGCCCTGCGCCACGAGCCCCGTGCCGGAGAGTTTGTCAACAGTGGCGGTTTCCTGCGTCACGCGCGTAGCTGAAACCGGGGAACCCGTCACCATCGCCCGCAGGATGCTCGCCACGCCGGGAATGGTCACCGTCTTGTCCATGCTGCTCACGGACATGTCCTCTGCCCATGCGTATTTGAGCGGAAAGACCTTCATGACGAAATGGGTGAGCTGCGATTCTTCAAAGGCGGAAACCGCGGCCATGACTTGCGAAAGGTAGGAAGGCGGCCCGGAGACGACGATCATGTCGCCACCCGGCGCGAGGGTGGCCGGAAGCTGCGCCGCGAAGACGGCTGATTGCCGCAGCATCTGATACAGCCGTTCGGCGGACATGGCCCGGGGCGTGATGAACGTCCGCGAGATTTCGGATTCGCTGTAAAAATAAAGCGTTGTGCCGAGACGGTACCAGGAAATACCAAAAGCGGCCTGCATCCCTCTGAGGAAGGTGTCCGGCGGCACGGCGTCGAAGCGGCCGCTGACCTTGCCCACCACGCCCGGCGAAAAGGCGGCGCTGAACCCTTCGGCGCGGGCGAAGGCCGTCAACACCACGGGCAGGTCCTCATCGTCAGCGTAATGGGTAAAGGGCCGGGAAAAGCCTGCCGGTGCGGCATACGACAGGGAGGGGGCCATGAGCAGGCCCACAAAAAACGCCGCCAGCGCCAGCAAAAGCAGACCACGATGCCGTATCAACGTCCTATTCCCCATCCTTGCAGGCCCGCAAACGAAAAGGGGGAAACCACGGAGGCAGAGCCCATCTGCGCTTTCCACCAGACCAGATCATTCAAAAAATCACGTACATGGCGCGGCACGTCCGCGACGCCGTCCTCACGCGGCACAAAAGCCGGTGCAGCGTAAGCGCGCCGCCGTCCAGCGCCAGCACGGAACGGCGCTTGCGGCCAGCGGCCACCGCGCGCGAGGCGCAACGGCGCAGCAGGTCGTCGGCATCGCGCTCGACCGGAGGCAGCGGCCCCACCTCGGCGCGCAGGACAAGCGTCCGTCCGTCCGGGGAAAGCATATCCATGTCCAGATCGTCCTCAAGGTGAAAACGAAAGATTCCAGCGGCATCGGGCGAGGTTTTCCTCCAGCCCGCGGCGGACGTGACGGCGTCAGCGGCTTCCTGCAAAAACGACATACGGCCTCCCTGGGGAACTATGCGGTCTTCCGCGTCGCCTTGTCAATCATCAAACGCGGATGCCCCAAGCGCGCGGCATGGGGCCTCCGCCACACGGAGACGTGTCCTTCAGGCACTCGTCAAGCTGGCGGTCACAACGCTCCACACGCTGGACAATGGCCTCGACATCCCGCCACTCGGCATCGGTCAGGGCGTCCAGAGGACGCCCCTCGGCTTCAAGCTTCTCCGCGATGGCCGACAACGCCGCGGAACACGCACACAGATCATGCAAAAGACGATCTTGCGGTTCACTGTTTTTCTTCATGGATGTTCCTAATTGTATTGCAGCGCGGGAACGGCGACGCCCCGTCTGGAACAAAAGGACTCAAGCTGCTCGAACTTGAACGGTATATGCGAAACGATGCCCGACGCCGAGCGTCTTTCCAGATACACCATCTTGTTGCCGTCGTGGTCATGATACGGGGTGAAGCCGTAGATCGTACCCTGACTGTCCCGCTCCGTCACCGTGGGCCCCGCAGGGGTGATGCCCTTGTTGGCCGCAGCGCTGATGGCATTAGAAACGTTCTGGATTGAAGTGCCCCTATTGGCGGCAACGTCCGTAGTCTGGGAAACTCCTGAAACCTGATTGGCGGCAATGCCGTTGATGTCCATACGAAGACCTTATCTTATCCCAGAATCCGCGCACGGGTCTGGTTCATGTTCTGCTGGATAGCGTCCTGTGTGGAGATGGCCTTCTGGATGAGTTCGGAAAGGCTGTCGGTGACGCTCTTCAAGGCATCCCTGTTGGCGCGCATCTGTTCCTGCGCGGCATCCATTTCCTTAATCACCGCGTCGTACTGCGCGCCCACGAAATCCCCTACGGACCCGATGATCCCGCCCACGCCCTGACCGAGCTGGGACATGGACTGCCCCATGACGCCGTAGGCCTGCGACTTGGCCCCAATGGCACTCGCTTCCGTCCCGATGGCTTCGTGCATCTTTCTGGCATTGCCGAGCGTCTTGCCGCTCATTTCGTTCATCTGCGTGCTCAGCGTCTTTTGCTGCTCGGCCACCTGAGCCTGCTGCCGTCCCAGGTTCAATTGCTTGACGCCCATGCCGAACTGGGCAGCGCCCATGCCGATGTTGATCGCGCCGGAAACTACGCCGCAGGCCAGTTGAGCCACGGCCTTCTTGCGGATTTCGTCCGCTTGCTGTTCCATCGACATGACGATGCTGTCGGTCTGCGCCTTCATGACCTCGCGGTTTTCCTTGCGCTGTTCGGCGCTCAGCTCCGTAATCAGCGCGCTGAGCCCGGCGAGGGGAGAGGCCACGCCCACCCACTGGTTGAGCGTTCCCGCAGACGTGGGCTTGGGCTCCGAAAGCCTGGGCTTGACGGCGGTCCACGCGTCGGTAAAGTTCTTTCCGTTCTGCCCCTCTTGAAGCAGGAGCGCGGCAAGCTCGGTTTCGCTGATGTTGTGCTGTTTGGCGACGCCCACCATCTGCTGATAGGCTTCAGTGGTGTAGCCCGACATTTGCGTGACGTTATTAATTTGGCTCATATTCCCCCCTAGGCCATGCTCGGCGCGATGTTGGTCAGAATGGCCGTCTGAGACTCGGTGCAGTCTTCCACAATGTTGTTGACGTCCTCAAGGAGCTTCTGAGCGCGCTCCATGACGCCCTTCAGGAAGTCAAGCTCGATGTCCTGCGCCTGCTGGATGCGTTCGAGAATGGCCTCCAGCTCCTTGGTGTCGGCGTAGCTGGTGGATATTCTGTAATCGTAGACGGCACCGGCGATGCCGGTCGCGCCCGAGCCCATCTGCACGACGCTGTTGGTGATGTTGGCGGCCTTGAGGGTCAAGTCCGCAGCCTTTGACAGGGTAGCCTTGGCGGCGGTCGCAGCGGACCCGAAGGAACCGCCGAGGGTGAGGCCCACGCCCACCAGGGTTATCGTCAGCTCGGTGCCCAGGCCGATATAATTGGCGACGGTTTCATCCACGCCCATAGCCTGAAACGCCTCACTTATGCCAGCGCCGATGCTTACCTTGCCGTCCGTGGCCTTGCTCACGATGCTGTTGACGGACATGGTCATCAGGATCGCTCCGCCCGCGATGAGCAGGGGGTTGCCCGTGGCGATGCCCGCGGCAAAGGTGGCCACGCTGGCGATGGCCCCGACGACCATCCCAACCCAACTGAAGATTTCCTTGAAAATGTCCAGGACGCTCTTTGACTTCATGGATTCGAGACGTTCCATGATTTCTTCGAGCTTCTTCTGGTTGGCCTCTGCCCGTTCCTGCCCCTTGGCCTCAATGGAGGCAATGCCGTCCTTGGTGGCCTGCGTGCGGACCTCGTTGCTGAGCATCTGGGCGAGCGTTTCCAGCGACAGGCCGCCCGCCGTGGGCGGGGCGAGCGTCGGCAGATCGGATGTCTTGCCCGTAGAGCCTGTGGGCACGTCGGAAACGTCGGGAAGCGTTATCTCCTTCAGGGCCTTGCGGATGGCGGCCTGCAGGTTGTTTACCTCCATGCCTCCGGCCAGTTCCGTAAACTTGGCGACGCCGACAAAATCAACGGGATTGGGCATGACGACCTCACTTTTCCCCTTGGTCGAGGATGGCGAGCATGGCGGCGGCCTTGTTGCGCGCGGCCTCGTGTTCGGCGTTGCCCTCCTCTCCCATAGTAACCGCCGTCACGAAGGACCCCCTGGCCTTTTCACGGTCGCCCATCTTCAGGTAGCACAACCCCGCCTGCATGACGGGGACGGGGCTCGACAGCGCCTCCATAGCCGCGCAGAACCCGTAGGCTTCCACGGCCTCCTGCCATTTGCCGTTGGCCTGACGGCACCCGGCCAGCCCCATCCAGAAGCGGGGATCGTTGTGATCATAGAGGCACAGGCCGGAAAAAACGGTTTCCGCGTCTTTGTAATTGCCCGTGGCGTAAAGATTGTAGGCAAGGCCGTAAAGGGCTTCCAGCATGTCCTGCGAAACGTTGCACACATCGCCAATGGTCGCGCCCTTCATGACGGCTTCGACCATCGTATCGATTTCCTCCGGCGTGTATTCCATCTGAACCTTTTTTTGCTCAGCCATAAGAATCTCCTTGGGAAGAGCGGGCCGCCATCGGGCGACGGCGGCGAAAGGATTACTGGCCCCGGGCCACGCTGGTAAGCGTCTGCATACCGGACTGGATCGCGGAGTTCGCGCCCTGCGTGTAGGAATTGTACTGGCCCATGAAGTCCTGCACGTAGACCATCAGCGTCTGGATGTCCGTTCCGATGGTTTCCTGATAGGCTTGCAGGGACTGAATCGCCACGTCCCATTCATCCTTGTTATGCTTGCTGTCCGCCGTTTCCCTCGTAGGGTCCTTGACTCCGCCGGTCGTAAAATCATAGGCAAGCTCGTTCTTGTCCATAAACTCCCGGATATCCGCAGGCATCTCGGTGCAGCCGCCGTTGGCCTTGGCCTGATTCTGAAGTTCGCGGCAACGCTGGAGCATGTCGGCCACTTCCTTCTGTTCGGCCTGAGCGTCCTCGACTTGCCCAATATAGTCGAGGGCCGCATCCTTGGCCGCCGCTGCCAGTTCCATCTGCAGCTTGGCGAAAATAAAGTTGACGCTCGTGCACGTGCCGAGGCTATCCACACCGCTGACGCTTCCCGAATTCCTGGTTCCACTAACACCCTGAGTCATCGCTTTGCTCCTTAGAAAAAAGATGAAAAATTACAACCTGACGACACCCCGGCGTCCGGCGCCTGGCGTGCGGCCCGAAGAAACCTTGTCCATCTGCGCCTGCGCCTTGCGGGCTTCGCCCGCGCGCTTGGCCTCTTCCTTGGCCTTGGCGATCAGCACCTCGACTTCGGGAGTGACGGGGGTGGGTTCCTTCAGATCGGCCTCGCTGAGCCCCATATCCTTTAACTGTGCGTCGAATTTCTGATTCAGGCGGGAAAATTCTTCCTTCAAGGCAGTGAATTGCGCTTCCTGAGCTTCAAAATCTTTCTGCGTCATTGTCATGGCGTCGCTCCTGTTGGCTTGCTGATTGAGTCTATGCACTTTACATGCCACAGCCCAGATACGCGGCAATAACACACGCTGAGGGCTTTTCCCTCGTCTGTTGGCCCGTGCTGCCGCCAACGCCGTTGGCAGAAAGAGGCAGGGCCACAGCACTGATGTTGGCATTTCCATTTTACCTTATTGGAGAAGTACTACAGGCGCTTGCCCAAAGCAATCGAAATGTCGCCCCTTGTAAGGAGACGCATAATATGATAAAAGTTCAATACATATTGGCATAATTTTAGCATAGTCTCTGGCGTATCGGCACGGCGTCGGCCCACGGTGGTATGGCCCCGGCAAGGGCCGGAAAAAGGGGTTGCCCGGCGCGCGGCCGGTGAGGAGGAGGCATGTCCATCGATTTTTCCGTCCATAACCAGATGGGGCAGATGGCGACCGGAGCGGCGACCTCGGCAGCCGCCGACGCCCTCAAGGGCTCGCTTATGGGCAAGGCCGCCGTCATGGTGGAATCCCCCCAGTCCCTTCTGGCGGACGCCGCCGAGGAGCTGACCTTCTCGGTGGACACCACGGATGAGTACGAGCTTGAGGACCGCAAGGAACGCGACAAGGCCGAAGAAGCTCTCAATGCGCGCGTGAAGCTCTATCAGGAGCTCATGCACGAGGCCGGGGCCGCCGAGGACATCGACCGGCTCAAGGACAGCCTGCGTTCCCGCGACGGGCGCGAGCGGGCCGCCCGCGAGGCGCAATACCGCTTCCCGGACCCGAGCGACGCCTACGCCGCCCTTTCGGAGGCGCTGGAAGAACTGGAACGCGACGGCTCCCTCGGACCTTCCGAACTGGAGGCGGTGCGGCGGGGGCTCGCGGAACTTGAGGCCGAACACGGCCCGCAGATACGCGCGGGCATACAGGGCAAGCTCGCGGCTGCGGGCTATGCGGAACTGGACAGCGCGGACAACCTGCGCGACCTCTACCGCCAGACGGTCTGCGATTTCGAATCCGTCAACGCCGTGTTCGCGCACATCCACGAAACCTACGGCGATGCGGGCTTCGACAAGGCCATGGACTTCCTTTTCGGCGCGCTCGGCAATGATCTGGCGACGGACGTCCCAAGCATGGAAACCACCCATCTGGAAAGCGTCTACGCCAACCTCGAACAAGTGCGGCTCCTGCAAAGCACCCATATCCAGTGCGAGCGCCTCATCGGACGCTGGGAAAGCGTGCACGGCGTCACGGCTCACGGCCTCACGCCCATGAGCCTCCTTGGGGATATTGTGGCCCTGCGCAACGAAAAGTTTCTCGGCTCCATGCACATCGACCGTATCGCGGCCAAGGCCAAGGCCCCGGACATTGAGCGGGAAGTCCTCTTCCTTCAGGAACTCCTCGGCGTGGCCCGCAATCTCCCCACCCTGCTTTTCGACGGCGAACAGGGCCGCATGAAGATGCTTGACGCGGTACAGGAAGCCGTGGACAACGCCATCCAGCGCGAAGACGAGTACCTCGCCGCACAGGGAGACGCCTGATGATCGAACGTGAAATCGCCGAATTCGGCCGCCGCATGGGAATGCCTTCCTTCGCGCTCTCGGCGGACGGCCTCGCCGCCCTCGATGTGGAGGGCCTCGGACGGCTCTATCTCGAACGCGGTCCCGACGACGCGCAGGAGCGGGAACTCCTCGTTTATGTCGCGTTGCCCGTGCCCGACTACGACACCGGGGCGCCCCGCCGGGTGCTTGAGGCCTGCCACTACCGCCACGCCCACCCCCTGCCCCTCGCGGGCGGGCTGCACAACGGAAACATCATCCTGATCACCCGCCTCCCGGAAGGCCGCGCGACCGCCGCCGACATTGAAAAGGCGGTCCTTTTCCTCGGCACCATCCGGGATCAGGTGGGTGCGGCGCAGGAAGGCAGGCCGTGAGGCGGGCCTTTTCCCACAAGACAGACGGCGCCCCTCGCTGGGGCCGCGAAAACGCCGCCGGACCTGCGGGCCATGCCCCTCCCCCGCCGGACGTCCTGCGGCGCGGCGGGACCATACCCGCTGCCGGGGCCGGTGCGCCGTCCGCACGTCCTTTTAGCGACTTCCGCCTCAGGGAGGGCCTATGACCAAAGTCAATCTCTTCGACGCCTCGGTAGGCATCCAGAACGTCATGGACAGCCCCGCCACCGCGCAGGGTATCCCCACGGCCCGGCCTCTGGCGGCCAACGTCCTGCGCGAGGCCGGACTTGAGGAACTCTATTTTCCCAGCAACGCCCGGCACCTGCTCGAACAGGCGCTCTGCCCCGACGCGGGCGACGGCGACCTCCTGCGGCCGGAAATCTTTTCCGCCAACCTCGCCGCCTGCCGGGATGCCCTCAAGGACAGCGCCGATCCCGCCGTGCGCGCGCTCGTCGAGGACGAACTCGGGCCGCTGCTTGAAAACCAATCGCTGCTCAAGGCCTATATGGGCCTGATGATCGGAGGCTGAAGCGTGCCGCTCGCTCAGGATCAACGCGCTACCCTTTCCATTCTGGGGTATCTCTTCTACCGCATGGGGCGGCTCGACAGCGCAGCCAAGGTTTTCGCCGCGCTCATCGCCCTTGCTCCCGCCGAGGCCGACGACGAGACGACCCGCCGGGCCTGCGCAACGCTGGCCGCCATCGAAGTGGAACGGGGCCGGGGACAGGAGGCGCTGCCCCTCTTGCGCCGCGTGACCGAAGGCCGCGTCCTGCCCTCCCGCGAGGCCGTCCTGCACCTTCTGCGGGCGCGGGCGCTGTGGCAGCAGGAACGCCGCGAGGAAGCCCGGGCCGCCGTGGACGACTACCTCTACCTCGCGGGCGGCCGCGCGCTGCTCGCCGCTTCCGGCAAAGGCAACCCCGCATGAGCCTCTTCGCAACCGCCCGTTCCACCGTCGGCGTGGTCACGCGCCACAACGACATCAACATCGTCTTCCTGCTGGTCGTCGTCATCGCGCTGATGATCATTCCGCTGCCCACGCCCCTCGTGGACACGCTCATCGGCGCGAACATGGCTCTTTCCTTCATCATGCTCATGATGACCATGTACGTACGGACGGTGCTCGACTTTTCGGTCTTCCCGACCATGCTCCTGTTCACCACCCTCTTCCGGGTCGGCCTCAACATCACCACCACACGCCTCATCCTCCTGCAGGCGGACGCGGGCGAGATCATCTATACCTTCGGTGAGTTCGCGCTCGGCGGCAACTTCGTGGTCGGCGCGGTGGTCTTCCTCATCCTGACCATCGTCCAGTTCCTCGTCATCGCCAAGGGCGCGGAACGCGTGGCCGAAGTGGGCGCGCGCTTCACCCTCGACGCCATGCCCGGCAAGCAGATGTCCATCGACGCGGACATGCGCGCCGGGGTCATCGACATGGAGGAGGCGCAGCGACGCCGCGAGCGCATCAATCAGGAAAGCCAGATGTACGGGGCCATGGACGGCGCGATGAAGTTCGTCAAGGGCGACTCCATCGCCGGGATGATCATCGCCGTGGTCAACATCGTGGGCGGGACCATCATCGGCGTGACCCAGAACGGCATGACCGCCGGGGAAGCCCTGCACACCTACGGCATCCTGACCATCGGCGACGGCCTCGTCTCACAGATTCCCTCCCTGCTGGTCTCCATTTCGGCGGGCATCCTGATCACCCGGGGCGGCGACTCGGACGACAACATCGGCGCGCAGATCGGCTTTCAGATTTTCAACCAGCCCAAGGCCCTGCTCATGGCGGGCGGGCTGGTCTTCCTCTTCGCGCTCATCCCTGGCTTCCCCAAGCCGCAGCTCTTCACGCTGGCCGCCCTGCTCGGCGGGCTCGGCTACATGCTCAAGCGCATCAAGGAAACGCCCGAGGCCCCGGACGCCAAGGAGGAGCTGGCCAAGTCGCTGACGCCCACGGCCCGGCCCAAGCCGCGGCCCGGCGCGGCGGGCGCGCGCGACGAGTTTGCGCCCACGGTGCCGATCATCCTCGACATCTCCGAGGACATGGGCGCGTCCCTCGACTACCATTCGCTCAACGACGAGCTGGCGAACCTGCGCCGCGCCCTCTATTTCGATCTCGGCGTGCCCTTCCCCGGCATCAACATCCGGCCCCATCCCGGCCTCCCCGAACTAAGCTACGTGCTCAACGTCAATGAAATCCCCATATCCCGGGGCAAGCTGGAAAAAGACATGGTGCTCGCCCGCGACAGCGGCGACAACCTCGCCCTGCTCGGCGTGGAGTTCAAAAAGGGCGAACGCTTCCTGCCCGACGTAGACCCCCTGTGGGTGCCCGGAACCAAAGCCGCCATGCTGGAGCGGGCGGGCATCAGCGTGATGAGCCACCCGCGCATCCTCGCCTATCACCTCTCGCTCGTGCTGGCCCGGCACGCCTCTTCCTTCCTCGGGATGCAGGAAACCAAGTACCTGCTCGACAAGATGGAGGAGCGCGCCCCCGACCTCGTGCGCGAGGCCACCCGGCTGCTGCCCACGCAGCGCATCGCGGAAATCTTCCAGCGGCTGGTGCAGGAACAGGTATCCATCCGCGATCTGCGCAGCATCCTCGAAGCGCTCATCGAGTGGAGCCCCAAGGAAAAGGACACAGTCATGCTCACGGAGTACGTGCGCAGCGCCCTCAAGCGCCAGATCAGCTACATGTACTCCAAGGGGCAGAACATGCTGCCCGCCATCCTCATGGACCCCTCGGTGGAGGAAACCATCCGCAAGGCCATCCGGCAGACCTCGGCGGGCGCGTTTCTGGCCCTCGATCCCGACACCACGCAACGTTTTCTGCGCGGCGTCACGCAGGCCGCCGGGGACTACCAGTCCAACACGCAGAGGCCCGTGCTCATGGCCTCCATGGACATCCGCCGCTACGTGCGCCGGCTCATCGAGGCCGAGCACTACGGCCTCCCCGTCGTGTCCTATCAGGAAGTCACGCCGGAAATCTCCATCCAGCCCGTCAGCCGGATCAGGCTCTAGGCGCGCCTCGCGGACGTTTCCGAAGCGGAAGGCGGACGCGAGACGGGGAGAAGGCACATGTTTCCGGGATGCTCTGATCCGCCCGCAACCTTTTTTCCCTGAAGGGACGTATGGAATCAGCCGCCGTCGATTATGCCATGAAAGCCCTGTATCTGGTGCTGATGCTGTCCATGCCGCCCATCGTGGTGGCCTCGCTCATCGGCATCCTGCTCAGCCTCATTCAGGCCATCACCCAGTTGCAGGAGCAGACGCTCACCTTCGGGGTCAAGCTCATCGCCGTGGTCCTGACCCTGTTTCTCATGGGCGGCTGGCTCAGCGGGGAAATCCTCCGCTATTCAAACGAAATCTTCAGCCGCTTTTACATGATCTAGGTTCCCGCCCGCACCCTCCGCCCAAAACGGCCCTCACCGCCGCAGGAGGATGCGAACCCCTTCCGCACCGCCAAGGAGCCGCCCCGTGGAATATCAGGCCCTCTTTCAGGAACTGCACGTCTACCAGCACCTGCTCGCGCTGCTCGTGGGGATGCCCCGGCTGTTCATGCTGGTGCAGGTCGCGCCGTTCATGGGCGGCAACATTCTCACGGGCCAGTTGCGGACCACCGTCGTCTTCGCCTGTTACCTCGTGCTCCATCCCGCCGTCGTCGCCACGCTGCCCGAGGTGCGGGAGGTCACGGCTTCCGGGGTGGCCCTCTACGGCCTCATCCTCGTCAAGGAAACCTTCATCGGCTTTGTGCTCGGCTATCTGGCGGGCCTGCTCTTCTGGACCATCCAGTGCGCGGGCTTCTTCATCGACAACCAGCGCGGCGCGTCCATGGCTACGGAAAACGATCCGCTCTCCGGCGAACAGACCTCGCCCCTCGGCTCCTTCTTTTTCCAAAGCGCGGTCTACCTCTTCTTCTCCACGGGCGCGTTCCTCTCCCTGCTTGGCGTGGTCTACGCCACCTATGAAATCTGGCCGATCACGAAGCTCCTCCCCCTCAACGTCTTCGCGGACATTGACCTCCCCCTTTTCTTCGCCGGGAAGGTGGGCTGGCTCATGCTCATGATGCTTCTGCTCTCCGGGCCCATCGTCGTGGCCTGCCTGCTGACCGACGTCTCGCTCGGGCTCATCAACAGGTTCGCCTCCCAACTCAACGTCTACGTGCTGGCCATGCCCATCAAGAGCGGTGTGGCCGCCTTCCTGATGCTCTTCTACTTCATGATGCTGCTGTCGAACGCCGCCGGGCTCTTCGACGGCTTCAAGGCCGATCTGCGCGAACTGGGGCGGCTGCTGCCATGAGTGACAAAACCGAACAACCGACACCCAAACGCCTGCGCGAGTCCCGCGAAAAAGGGGACGTCTGCAAAAGTCAGGACATCCCCTCGGCCCTGACCGTCTTCGCGCTTTCCGTCTACATCATGGTCATGGGACGGCAGCTTCTGGAAACGCTCCTCGCCATGATGGAAATCCCCATGCGCCTCATGGCCGTCCCTTACGCCGAGGCCGCCCCCCGCGCCGCCGCAGCCACCTTCGATATGGCCTTCTCCCTAGTCGCCCCGGCGGTGGGGCTGGTCATGGCCGTGGCGCTCGTCGCCAATCTGGGGCAGGTAGGCGTGCTCTTCGCCTTCAAGGGGGCCGTGCCCAAGCTGGAAAACGTCAGCCCGGCCAAATGGTTCCAGAAAGTCTTCTCCCTCAAGAACCTCGTCGAGTTTCTCAAGAACATCATCAAGGTAGTGGTCCTCGGGGCTACGGTGTGGGTGGTCATGCGCGATCATCTCCCCACCCTCTTCGCCATCCAGAACGGGACCATCTGGACCATGTGGGACGTGCTCGGGCTGGCGGTCAAGGATTTGCTGATCATGGCGGGGGGCGTTTTCTGCATCATTGCCGCGGTGGACTATCTGTTTCAGAAATGGCAGTACACCAAGAACCATATGATGTCGAAAGACGAAGTGAAACGCGAATACAAGGAGATGGAGGGCGACCCGCAGGTCAAGGGCAAGCGCAAGCAGCTCCATCAGGAAATGATCAACCAGAACTCTCTCGGCAACGTCCGCAAGGCGAAGGTGCTCGTGACCAACCCCACCCATTATGCCGTGGCGCTCGACTACGAAAAGGACCGTACCCCCCTGCCGATCATCCTCGCCAAAGGAGAAGGTTTTCTGGCGCAGCGCATGATCAAAACGGCGGAGGAGGAAGGCATCCCCATCATGCGCAACGTGCCGCTGGCGCGCAGCCTTTTTGAAAACGGGACGGAAAACGCCTACATCCCCAAGGACCTCATCGGCCCGGTGGCTGAAGTGCTGCGCTGGGTCCAGTCCCTGCAACGCCCCTGAACGAAAGACGGAAAACGAAGTGAAGCAAGAGCCTGTTTCCGAAGAAACGTTTCTGGATACGCTGATCGATTTGTGCGATGATCTGGCGTGGGGCCGCCCCGCCAACGAGGACGCCCTCTTCGCCCTCACCCGTGAGGGCTGCGGCCCGGAACGTTACGTCCGGCTGGCCGAAGCCTTCGGCATGATGCTCGTCAAGGTGGAAAGCCGCGAATACCACCGCACGCAGCTCATCGCGGACCTCAAGGCCCGCAACGCCGAACTGCAAGAGGCCCATCGCCTGCTCGCGGAGCGCAACAGCCACCTCATGCGCACGCTTCAGGAAAACTACCAGGCGAAAAAAATCGTCGGTCAGTGCGAGGCCATGCGCAAGATCATTCAACTGGCCCTGACTATCGCCCGCCGCCCCATCAATACGCTCATCCTCGGCCCTACGGGATCGGGCAAGGAAGTCATCGCCAAGCTCATCCATTTCAATTCCCCCCGCTGCCAAGGCCCTTTTATCGCCGTGAACTGCACGGCCATCCCCGACTCGCTTTTCGAGAGCGAGATGTTCGGCATCGAAAAAGGAGTGGCCACCGGCGTCAGCGCCCGCAAGGGGCTCATCGAAGAAGCCTCGGGCGGCACGCTCTTCCTCGACGAACTGGCCGATATGACCTTGCCCAATCAGGCCAAACTCCTGCGCGTCCTTGAAGAACGCGAGGTCATGCGGGTAGGAAGCTCCAAGCCCATCAGCGTGGACATCAAAATCATCGCGGCCACCAACGTGAATCTTGAGGAGGCAGTGCGCAAGGGGACCTTCCGGCAGGATTTGTATTACCGCATCAACGTCGCGGAAATACGCCTCCCGCCCCTGAAAGAGCGCGGCGACGACATCCTGCTCTTGGCGCAGCTCTTTCTGGAACGGCATTGCGCCTACATGGGACGCCCCCGGCTGACGCTCTCCCCGGGGGCCTGCCGCCATCTGCTCGACTACGAGTGGCCGGGTAACGTACGTGAACTGAACAACGAAATGGAACGCGCCGCCTCGTTGACGGCAGGAAATCTCGTCGAAGTAAACGATCTGTCCACACGACTCGTGCCCGAAGAAGCCCGCCGCCCAGAAAGTCCGGCCCCTCTGGACAGAAACACCCCGGCCGACGGCGAAACGCCGCCGTTCCCACCCAGCGGCGACGCCCGCTACAACCTGCAGGAAATGGAGCGGCGCCTTATCCTTCACGTCCTGAACATGACGGAAGGCAACAAGAGCCGAGCCGCGGACCTGCTCGGCATTACCCGGGAGGGACTGCGCAAGAAGCTCCTGCGCATGGAGACGGAAGAAAAAGAGCCCACCCGTCCCCTCTGAGCACCCGGGACTTGACATCTTCGGGCCGAACCCCCTAAAAGAACACGTCCACACGCGCTCGTAGCTCAGTCGGATAGAGCGACAGCCTCCTAAGCTGTAGGCCACAAGTTCGATTCTTGTCGGGCGCACCAGAAAATAAAAAGGGGCACATCATGAGATGTGGCCCTTTTTTTGGGTTCATACTACTGCTCTGTTACCCCCTCCCAAATCTCCCCGTTTGTACTGGACTACTATAGTCGCTTAAGCAACTTTCCCTTCCTGCTTTCTTTTTCTTCCTTCTTATTATAGAGCTGAACATCTTGTTCTCCTCTTTCTACCGTTAGTCCTTACAAAACAGTAACGCGCCCAAAAAGGTATTAGTTATTTACTGAACTATTTCAAAAACATATTGATGAATAATAAATATATAAATATGATGATTTTTAATCTTGTTATAACCACTAAGATTATCAAATTTCCATAATACGATCATTCGAAAACATCCTGAGGCACAGGCTTCCCCCTCCATGAAACCAGCCCCATCAGGCGCAGACAGTCAAATTTTTCCTCACACTCCACGCCTTCCAGACAAACATTGATGTTCACATGATGGCAGAGCGCCGCCATAAAATGGATGAATGCGACGTCCAAAGGGCTGATCAACATGTCCAGAACAAAAATTCTAAGCTCTTGTCGTATCATTCGTTGCCGTGCTTGAAGCCATCCAGAACGAGGGCGAACAGGTGGGATGCTTGAGGCGCTTCTCCAGCATAAATTCAATGTCATCTTATAGGTGAGAGCGCCGGTGTCGTCCGTATCACGGTCCGTAGGGTTGAGTATGTTCCTCACCCGAGAGTCCGCCTCAACAGGGCGTTGCCATCGTCGCCACGCTCTCGACGCCTGTTCCTTGACGATGCCGTTCCAGCCTTCCACTTTGTAGCGGGGAATATCCCGTGCCCGCTATGGTCACGTTGACGGGGTGCGTAGTTGATCTTGAACGTGCCGCCGTACTGAGCGCTCGGCAATCACCGTCTGGTGGCTGTCGGTACCCGCCCTGTTTTCGAACTTGGCGACTGAACGGTGCTCATTGAGCTGTTCGGCCAGTCTGTAGACAAGCCCATCCTCATCCTTGTTGTGGTTATCCCCATCCGCCGCACCCATCCGGCCAAACGCCGTGATGAGGCCATCGGCCTTGCCGTTCAGCTTGAAGGTTATAGGTGCCAGTGGGGGATCAATTCACTTCATCGACGAGAAACAAGCAAAGCCCCGCCCGCTTCCGGGTAAGCAAGGACATGTCTCTAAGAAGCCCGCAAGTCGGGACCGCTCGCCCGAAGCGCCCCGCCCGAGGCCGCCCCTTTTCGCACCCGCTGAAGATTCCTTGTGCCTGAGCAGGACCAGGCGGCCTTCCCTCTCCCCTGCACCTCGGGAAATCGTCGTCCCCTCACCAAAGCGAAAACCGGGCCGGATC
>OFHP01000482.1_pt1 | contig 24527 bp, 20 predicted proteins | sample 1521651 | NCBI WGS metagenome assembly OFHP01 (sample SAMEA3504105, study PRJEB24116) | mouse gut metagenome | biome: mouse gut; feature: mouse-associated habitat; material: faeces | place: Denmark | collected 2011 | reverse complement strand
CGTTGCTGCTGGCCGTTGTTGCGTGGCACAATGGGAGGGGTGTGGGGGATGTGCAACCTCCCGCATTGCCTTCCGAAGTGCGCAGGGCTGCTGATTCGGCTGCAATATCGGTTGACTCCTGCCGTATGGATTCTCCTGTCACGGGTAGGAATGAGGTGGGGGAAAACACCCGTCCCGCCTCTGCCGGGAAACGGAAGAGGCGGGACGGTGGCAAGGTGGTTTCGGATAAGCCGGATGGACAGGCGCAGCCCGCTTGATGAGCCGTTGTGATGCGTCAGCGTCGGCGTGTCGAGCGCTGGCTTTTCCCTTTCTTATCTTTTTCAGCTTTCTTTTTGCTTTTCTTTGCTGCGGCTTTGGCTTTGTCGTGGCGTGTGGCCGGGAGTTCGGGCGCGCCATGCTTTTTCCGGCCGCCACGGTGTTCGGCGCGTCCGGCCAGTTTGGCGGCCGAATTCGACAGGGCTTGTGCCACGGTGACTGTGGCTCCCATATCGTCGGAGCCTTTCTGCCTGCCGCGAGGGTCTACGATTATGAAATCGAGCTGTTTGCGGTCGAGGTTTGTGTTGGCAACGCGGACGCGCACATTGTCGCCCAGCCTGTAGACGTTGCCGCGTTTGCGTCCGCGCAGGCAGTAGTTCTTCTCGTCAAAGTCATAATAGTCGTCGGCAAGGTCGCGCATCGGCACCAGTCCTTCGCATTTGTTTTCGTCGAGTTCCACATACAGCCCCCATTCGGTCACGCCTGAAATCATGCCGTCGAATTCCTCGCCGAGGTGGTCGGCCATATATTCCACCTGTTTGTATTTGATTGATGAGCGTTCGGCGTTTGCCGCTAGTTGCTCCATTGCCGAGGAGTGGTTGCACTGTTCTTCGAGTTTGTCGAGGCTTACGCTGCGCCCTCCGGCCAGGTAGCGTTCAAGCAGGCGGTGCACCATCATGTCGGGGTAGCGGCGTATGGGTGAGGTGAAATGGGTGTAGAAGTCGAATCCGAGCCCGTAGTGGCCGATGTTCTCGGTGGTGTAGATAGCCTTTGCCATCGAGCGGATGGCGAGCACCGACAGGTAGTTTTCCTCGCCTTTCCCTTTCACTTCCTGCAACATCTTGTTGATGGAGCGGTTGATTTCGGCAGGTGTGCCGTGGGTCTTGACCTTGTAGCCGAAAGCGCGTGCAATCGCGGCAAGGTCGGTTAGCTTGGCCGAGTCGGGCTGGTCGTGCACGCGGTAGACGAATGCCTTGCTTTTGCGGCGTTTCTCGGTTTTGCCTATGGTGGCGGCAACTGTTTTGTTGGCCAGGAGCATGAACTCCTCGATGAGTTTGTTGGCATCTTTCGACACTTTGAAATATACGCCGACAGGGTGACCTGTCTCGTCGATGTCGAAACGCACTTCTTCACGGTCGAAGTCGACCGAGCCGTTCTCAAACCGGCGTGCGCGTAGGGCTTTGGCCAGGCGGTCGAGGGTGAGTATCTCCTCGTTGAAATCACCCTGCCCGGTTTCGATTACCTCCTGTGCTTCCTCGTAGGTGAAGCGGCGGTCGCTCTCGATTACGGTGCGGCCTATGCGGCTTGCCAGCACGTTGGCATTGTCGTCAAGCTCGAACACGCACGAGAATGCGAGTTTCTCCTCGTTGGGGCGCAGCGAGCAGATGCCGTTGCAAAGGTGCTCGGGCAGCATCGGCACAACGCGGTCCACGAGGTAGACCGATGTGGCACGGCTTTGCGCCTCTTTGTCGATTACGGAGCCAGGGGTGACATAGTGGGTTACGTCGGCGATATGTACGCCTACCTCCCAGTTCCCGTTGCCTAGGCGGCGGATTGACAGGGCGTCGTCAAAATCTTTGGCGTCCTTGGGGTCGATAGTGAATGTTGTCACGCTTCTGAAATCCTCGCGGCGTGCTATTTCTTCAGGTGTGATTCCTGCGTCGATTTTGTCGGCGGCTTTTTCAACATTGGCCGGGTATTTGTATGGCAGCCCGTATTCGGCCAGGATGGCATGGATTTCGGCATTGTTCTCGCCGGTTTTGCCGAGTATGTCCACCACCGTCCCGCGAGGGTTCTTGGCCTCTTCGGACCAGTCGGTGATTTTCACTATGGCCTTGTCGCCTGTGTTGCCCCCTTTGAGTTTGTTGCGCGGGATGAATATGTCGCAGGCCAGGAATTTGGAATCGGTGCGCAGGAACGCCACGTTTTTGTCGACCTGCAGCGTGCCGATAAACACCTGGTCTTTCTGTTCGATGATTTCGATTACCTCAGCTTCCGGCTCCTGCCCGCGGCGGCGGGCTGCGATGTTTATTTTCACCCTGTCGCCGTTGAGCGCGTGCATGGAATTGCGCTCGGCCACGAAGATGGCTTCGTTGTCATCGTCGGTGATGACGCTGTTCTTGCCGTTTGAACGGCGCACAAAGGTGCCGGTTGCAACGTTGTTGCGTTGCAAGGCGCGGTATTTCCCGGGTTCGGTTTCGAGGATGTCGCCGTCGAAGGCCATTTCGGCCAGCATCATAGCTACGGCGCGTTGTGCCTGGGGCTTGTCTGCCCCGATTCCGGCTGAAACCTGTTTGTAGTTAAATGATTTGTTGTCTTGGCGAGAGATGAATTCCTCAACCTGACGGCGCAGTTGCGCTGCTGAGTTTTTGTTAGAAGTCCTTGGCATGGGTGATGCTGTTTGAAACGCGTGTGGCGCGGGGGCAGCGCCCTATGGTTGCGTTTGCCCCCGCACATTGATATAACATGCGGGGGTGGGTTATTGTTAGCGCCTTTTTCCGGCACGGGTGTGTGTCGGGTGTCAGGCGTCGATGTTGGCGTAGTTGGCGTTGGTTTCGATGAAATCGCGGCGCGGGGCCACATCCTCGCCCATCAGCATGGAGAAGATGCGGTCGGCTTCGGCGGCGTCGCTTATCTGCACCTGTTTGAGGAGGCGGTTTTCGGGCGACATGGTGGTGTCGCGCAGTTCCTGGTCGCTCATCTCGCCAAGACCTTTGTAGCGCTGAACCTTGGTTTTGTCGCCATGTTGGGCGATGAAGTTCTGCAGCTGCTGTTCGTTCCAGCAATATTCCTCGATTTTACCTTTCGAGCATTTATAGAGCGGCGGGGTGGCGAGGTAGAGGTAGCCTTGCTCGATGATGGGGCGCATGCGGCGGAAGAACAGAGTCATAAGCAGGGTGGCGATGTGTGCCCCGTCTACGTCGGCATCGGTCATGATGATAACCTTGTGATAGGCCAGTTTCGAGAGGTTTGCCTCCTTGGGGTCGTCCTCGGTTCCGATGGTCACACGCAGTGCGCGGAATATGTTGGTAATCTGCTCTGAATCGAACACTTTGTGATCCATGGCCTTTTCCACGTTGAGCACTTTGCCTCGCAGGGGCAGGATGGCCTGGAAGCGGCGGTCGCGTCCGCTTTTGGCGGTGCCGCCTGCGGAGTCTCCCTCGACAAGGAAGATTTCGCACTCTTCGGCCACACGGCTCGAACAGTCGGCCAGCTTGCCGGGCAGGCCGCCGCCACACAGCGGTGATTTGCGCTGTATCTTTACGCGGGCGTTGTAGGCGGCATGACGTGCCTGGGCTGCAAGCACCACCTTTTCCACGATGGTCTTGGCCTCTTTGGGATGCTCTTCGAGGTAGGTGCGCAGTGCGTCGCTCACGGCGGTCTGCACGGCGCCTATCACCTCGCTGTTGCCGAGTTTGGTCTTGGTCTGGCCTTCGAACTGCGGTTCCATAACCTTGACCGAGATGACTGCGGTCAACCCTTCGCGGAAGTCGTCGCTGGCGATTTCCACCTTGCTCTTTTCGAGAAGGCGGTTATCTTCGGCATATTTTTTCAGTGTGGATGTGAGGCCGCGTCGGAAGCCGGTCAGGTGCGTTCCCCCTTCTATCGTGTTGATGTTGTTGACAAACGAATAGATGTTTTCGTTGAACGAGCTGTTATATGTCAGGGCCACCTCGACGGGGATTCCCTGGCGCTCGGTGCAGAGATGGACAACGTCGTTTATCAGCGATTCTTTGTTGCTGTCGATATATTGCACGAACTCGCTGAGGCCGTTGGCTGAATAAAACACCTCCCTGCGCGGGTTGCCTTCGGCGTCGGTGCTGCGTCGGTCGGTCAGGGTGAGCGTGATACCTGCATTGAGGAAGGCCAGGTCGCGCAGGCGGTTGGCCAGCGTCTCGTAGTCGTAGACGGTTACGGTGAAGATTGTTGCGTCGGGCTTGAAGGTGACCGAGGTGCCGGTGGTGTCGCTTTCACCGATAACCTTGAGGTCGGAGGTGGGCTTGCCGGCCGAATATTCCTGCATGTAGACCTTGCCGCCTCGGCGCACCTCGGCACGCAGGTAGGTTGAAAGTGCGTTGACGCAGCTTACGCCCACGCCGTGCAGACCGCCTGAAACCTTGTAAGAACCTTTGTCGAACTTACCGCCTGCATGGAGCACTGTCAGCACCACTTCGAGTGCGCTTTTGTGTTCTTTCTCATGCATGTCGACGGGGATGCCTCGGCCGTTGTCGACCACGGTTATGGAGTTGTCTTCGTTTATGGTTACCTCGATATGGGTGCAGAAACCGGCCAGGGCCTCGTCGATGGAGTTGTCGACAACTTCGTAAACCAGGTGGTGCAATCCTTTGACGCTGATGTCGCCGATATACATGGCCGGGCGTTTGCGCACGGCTTCCAGACCCTCCAGCACCTGGATGTTGCTGGCGCTGTACTCCTCTTGTTTCTTCTCTTCCAAATCGAATATTCCTTCTGACATAAATTCGCTTAAATCGTTATCATTTAAATTGTTACCCCTTCATTTGCCGGTGTGCCGGCCTGTTGCCGCCAAAAAGGCGTTAACCCTACAAAGTTACGAAAAAAGAGGCTAACAGGCAAATAAATCCTCCGTAAACTGGCTCTGCGCCCCGACAGTGTGCCGTGGGGATGCCGGTTGGATTAGACTTGCCTGGATGTCAGGTGGTTGTATGGAATATGACGCTTGCGGGAGTTGTGCGGTGTGGTGGGTGGCCTACTCTTCCGGCAAATCAAACATATGTGCCGCCTCAAGCATTACATGTTCCGGGATAAACGAGCTGAACAAAGTGTATAGTTCATGGCGCGGTGTCCCTTCCTTTACAGCGGCAAACACGGTGTCGGCACCCGGTATGGTGCCGAGTACGAGGTCTGATTCAAGAGTGTCGATGTCATAGGCCAGGCCTGAGGCATAGCCGTTGCGTGTTTTGATTACGATAAGGTTGCCGGTAATGGCTATTGACAGCACTGAGGAATGGCTTACCGGTTGTGGCGATACGCGGCTGCGGTTTCGGCGCGTTGTGGCTAAACTGTTGTCCACAATATAGCGGTATCCTCCGCGGTCATCGGCGATTTTGTTGGCCTTGAGCAGCTTGAGGTCTCTCGATAATGTGGCCTGGGTGATGATATATCCCCTTATGGCGAGTTGTTTCGACAGTTCTTCCTGTGATGATATCACATTGTTTGTGAGGATGTCGATAATTTCGGGTAACCTTATTTTACGGCTGTTCATACGGTCGTTGATTTAAGCTGTGTAGAATGAAATTGTGGGTGACACGTTATTTGCAAAACAGGTCACTGTAGATGAGGTCGGTAGCGCCGAGATGGTCGCGTATGTATTTCCCTGCGGCCTCGCCTGCCTGTCCCATTGACTGGCGGCTGCCTGTGAGGGTGTCGATGGTTACATTGAATTCCTCTTTTGAAGCTACGGAGAACCCGCCTCCGCAGTCGATAAGGTCGGCTGCTTCTTTGAATTTCGCATGGTTCGGGCCGAAAATCACAGGCATGCCGTAGACGGCGGCTTCGTTGAGGTTGTGTATTCCGGCGCCGAATCCCCCGCCTATATATGCCACGTCGGCATAGCGGTAGAGCGACGAGAGTTTGCCGAATGAGTCGATTATGATTCCGCGCACTTTGCCGAGATATTCCGGCATGGCGCCGTTGGGAAGGTTTGCGCGTTTGATTTCACGCACCCATTCCGAAAGGAGTGCGACATGGCAGTTGAAGCGGTTGCGCAACGCTTCAAGGCGGGTTTCGTTGAATTCGTGCGGGGCTATGATGAATGCTACCTCGTTGTGTGCGTTGAGCCACGGCACGTAGACATCCTCGTCAGCTTCCCATGAGCTGCCGGCAATGAACCTCATGGCAGCCTCTTTCCCGAAGCCGGGGAAGCCGGGTATATCGACCGTTGATCGCATTACGTCGGTGACGCGGTCAAAGCGGGTGTCGCCTGCCACGGTCACGTTTTCCACGCCTATCACTTTGAGCAGGCGTCGCGAGCGTTCGTCCTGCACATAAAGGCGGTCGAAACATCCCAGCATTTTGCGGAACATGCCTCCCCCCTTGCGGAAGAACCGTTGCCCTGGGCGGAATATGCTGGAGATTATATATGTCGGTATGCCCCTGCGCCGCAGCTCCTGAAGGTAGTTGCCCCAGAATTCATATTTTATGAAAACCGCCATCGACGGCCGGGCTGCGTCGAGAAATTTCCTTACACGCTTCGGGGTGTCGAACGGCAGGTAGACCACTGCATCGACAAAAGGGTAGTTCTTTCTCACCTCGAAACCTGAGGGTGAGAAAAAACTCAGTAATATGGGCTTTTCGGGATGCTCGCGGCGCAGGCGTTCGATCAAGGGGCGCCCTTGCTCGAATTCGCCGAGCGACGAGGCATGAAACCATATGCACCCGGGGCGGCTGCCCAGGCGTCGGCGCAGGGTTTCGATGGCGCGTCGTTGGCCGCGTATCATCTTGTGCACCTTTGCGCTGCGCAAGGATGCCGCACGGGCTGCCAGGCTGTAGAGCGTGATACCTGTGTTGTAAAGCTGGTTCACTGGCGGGTGGTGTTTGCTGTGTTTCCCTGTTGCGTGTGGTTGTTATTCGCTGATAGGTTTGATGCGTTCGGTGGCATCAAGGATTCTGCGTATGGTTTCATCCTTGCCCATGAGTTCGGAAATGTCGAACATGTGGGGGCCTTTACATTCTCCCACAACAGCCAGGCGGAAAGCATTCATCACATTGCCTGTGTGATAGCCTTTTTCGGCAATCCACCCTAGCACTATCGGTTCGGCTGCTTTCGACGAGAAGTCGTCAAGTGCGCGCAAAACCTCTACCAGTTCTTTCATTTGTGCGGGTGTATCCTCTTTCCAGCGTTTGCGGATGTCTTTTTCCGCATAACCGGTGGGTTCTGTGAAGAAGAACGAAGCCTGTTCCCACAAGTCGTTGACGAAGTTGGCACGGCTTTTCACCATGTCGATTGCCCGCACGATATAATCGTCGGAAAAATCGGCCGGGTTTATCCCGTTTGCAGCCATTACCGGTTTGAACAGTTCTAACAGTTTTTGCCCCGGCATTGCCATGAGGTATTCGTGGTTGAACCATTTCCCTTTTTCGAAAGCGAATTTGGCCCCGGATTTTGAGCAATGGTCGAGTGAGAATTTGGCGATAAGCTCGTCCATGGTCATAAGTTCCGTGTCATCGCCCGGATTCCAACCCAGAAGGGCGAGGAAGTTGACCACCGCTTCGGGGAGGTAGCCTTTTTCGCGGTAGCCCGACGAGGTTTCGCCGCTTTTGGGGTCGTGCCATTCCAGCGGGAATACGGGGAATCCGAGGCGGTCGCCGTCGCGCTTCGACAGTTTCCCTTTCCCGTCGGGTTTCAACAGCAGGGGGAGGTGTACGAAGTCGGGGCGGGTCTCGCTCCAGCCGAAAGCTTCATAAAGCAACACGTGCAACGGGGCTGACGGAAGCCATTCCTCTCCACGGATTACGTGGCTTACCTCCATCAGGTGGTCGTCGACGATGTTAGCCAGGTGGTATGTGGGCAGGTCGTCGGCGCTTTTGTATAGCACTTTGTCGTCGAGGATGCTCGAATTGATGGTTACTTTTCCTCGGATAAGGTCGTTGACCTCCACATCGCGCCCTGGCTCTATGAGGAAACGCACCACATAGGGGGTGCCTTCGGCGATGAGCCGTTCCACTTCATCCTTGGACATGGTGAGTGAATTGCGCATCGATGTGCGGGTGGAAGCGTCGTATTGGAAGTTGGGACGGCTTGCACGTGCCTGCTCCAATTCCTCCGGGGTGTCGAACGCGATATAGGCTTTGCCTTCGTCGAGGAGCATTTTCACATGACGGCGGTATATGTCGCGGCGTTCGCTTTGTTTGTAAGGGCCGTAGTCTCCCCCCTGGCGCACTCCTTCGTCGATGCCGATTCCGAGCCAGGCCAGGGCTTCGTTGATATAGTCTTCCGCACCGGGCACAAACCGGTTGGAATCGGTGTCCTCTATTCGGAGAATCATGTCGCCGCCGTGCTGGCGGGCAAACAGGTAGTTATACAGAGCCGTGCGCACGCCTCCGATGTGGAGCGGGCCGGTGGGAGAGGGGGCGAATCTTACCCTTACTTTTCTTTCCATCTTGTTTTGCAATCGTTATGGTGCGTGCCTCCGTGGGGGGTGCCATGGCATTTTCCCCGTACGGTGGCGCGGTGTGCCGAACCTTCCGGCTAAAACATTGCAAAATTACTGAAAATTTCCGATTGACGGAATATTTATGCGTTGTAATCGCATGTTGCCGGGCTTGGGATGGGGCGGCATTTCAGCGCATGCGATATGCCGCCATTACCTGGGAACTTAATGCCGGCCCTAGGCCGAATGGCGACCATTTGCGTTCGATGCGTTGGAATCCGGCGTCGACCTGTGGCTCCAGGTCGCGGTAGTAGAACCCTATGTGGTCAAGATATCCGTCACCGTCGCGCCAGCCTGGGACAGGAAGTGCGAAGAGTGTGCGGAACAGGTTGGCGGCTGTATATTGCGGGGCGAGTTTTTTTATGGTTAAGCGTCTGATTATCCCTTTTGCCAGGCCGGCAATCCCGTATTCTACAGGAACCGACATCAGGAGTATGCCGCCAGGTTTCAGGAGCTTTGTGATATTGCCGATTACTGCCTCCCTCCCTTTGTAGGATAAGTGTTCCAAAACTTCGAAACATGTTATAATGTCGAATTTCCCGCCGTCGGCAAGTAGCTTGTCGTAATCGTGGTATATCTTCACACCGCAGGTGGGAGTGTCGGCATCTGGGTATGGTTCGAACCCGGTGGCCTTGCAGTCGGGGCGCAGGGTCCCGAGCTGTCCGAGCATATATCCGTCGGCACAGCCGAAGTCAAGGATGCTCCCGTTCTTGGGCAGGTACCGGTCAATGAAGGAGAGCGACATGGCGATACGGCGTTGGTGGGAATAGCGTCGCAGTGGGTTTTTGCACTTGTAGGTGTAGTCGGCGTAGGGCATGTGTGTGTAGTTTTCGTAAAATGAGATATGGCGGTTCGGGGCGCTTCAACCCAGGTCGGCGTGCATTTCCTTGAAGCGTGCCACGGCATCCGGGCCGAACTTGCTCAGGGATGCAAGCACCCTGTCGAGGCTCTTTTCTTTCATGTCGCCGTTTTTGGAGTAGAATTTATCGGCGTAGCATATGAGTTTTTCCAAAAGGGTGTGCGGCATGTAGTCGCGGTCGGGTGGGAGCAGTTTTCCCAGCTTGGCGATGTCGTCGGGTGTCAGTCCGGTGCCAGTGTGACGCTCTGCAATGCGGGCCAGTGGTTCCGGCACACCCTCTTCCCGCAGGAGGTCGGCGCCGAGGCGGCCGTGAGTCAGGTATGGCTCCGTGCCATGGCAGTGTATGCCTGCGGCATCGGTCAAGAATATTCCGATGTCATGAAGCATCGCTGCGGCTTCTATATCTTCGGAATCCAGCGGGAGGTCGTGTTTGTGTGCCAGCTGTATGGCTTTGTCGGCCACTGAGCGGCAATGGTGCATGTAAATATCCCGCAGAGGTGTCTCTGCGGGATAGTATTTGTCGATAATCTGTTGGTATGGGAACATTTCGTAACCGATGGTGAATTACGTGCGTGTGGGATTATGGTCAGATGTCGAGCACCACGTTCCAGCCGTGGGTGTCGTCCACTTCCCCTAGGCGGATGCCGTTGAGGGTATCGTAGAGTTTTTGCGTGACAGGGCCGGCTTTGCCATCCTTCGACACGATGTATTTTTTACCTGTGTCGAGGTCGTGGATTTCGCCTACGGGCGAGCATACCGCTGCGGTGCCGCATGCAGCTGCTTCGGAGAATTCGGGAATTTCGTCGAGTGTGATGTGGCGGCGTTCCACTTCCAGGCCCATGTCGGATGCAAGCTGCATCAGGGAGTCGTTGGTGATTGACTGGAGGATGGAGTCAGATGCCGGTGTGATATATTTGCCATCCTTTATCGCATAGAAGTTTGCAGGGCCGCATTCGTCAAGATATTTCTTTTCTTTGGGGTCGAGGTAGAGGACTGCGGAATATCCGAGTTCGTGTGCCTTTTCGCCAGCAACAAGGCTTGCAGCGTAGTTGCCGCCAACTTTGAAACGGCCTGTGCCTTTGGGCGCAACGCGGTCGTATTCACGGGTGAGGCAGATGTTTGTAGGTTTGAATCCTTCTTTGAAGTAAGGCCCTACGGGGGTTACGAGCATCATGAAGCAATATTCGTCGGCGGGTTTTACGCCTACACGCGCGGTCATGCCTATTTCGAGGGGTCGGATATAGAGTGATGCGCCCGAGCCATAGGGGGGGATGAAGCGTTCGTTGAGGCGGATTACCTTTTCTGTCATTTTCATGAACAGGTCGGTAGGTAGTTCGGCCATCATGATGCCGCGTGCCGATTCCTGGATGCGGCGGGCGTTTTCGAGGGGGCGGAATATGCGCACTTTCCCGTCCTTGCCGCGGAAGGCTTTCAATCCTTCGAAGCATTCCTGCCCGTAGTGCAGGGCTGTGGCTGCAATGTGCATCTCGATGGTTTCGGATGAGGAGACTTCGATTTCCCCCCATTTGCCGTTGCGGTAATAGCAACGCACGTTATAGTCTGTCGGAACATATCCGAATCCAAGACCGGTCCATTCGATGTCGGCTTCTTTCATGACTTGTCGGTTTTATGGGTCGTTATTTAATAGGTGATATTTATCGGGTAATATATTAAGGAGTTTTGGCAGCGGCCATACTTTCCTTCTTTCTGCTTCCGTTTAGTTGTTTTTGACCGCTTTATCGGGAGTTTTTTCAATCGGTATTTTTCGCAAATATACGGAATTATTTTTTATCCATGCAACATTCGGATAATTTTTTACGGAGAAGCCGCCTATGCGATTTTTGTTGTGGATTGATGCATGGTTGTTGGCGGTAGGGAAAGCCGTGACGGGGGGCTCCTTGCCATTTTTCGTGGCGCGTTTGTGTGTCGGGTTGTCGGCTTGTGCGTTTCGAGGGGATGTTACAATAGTTGTTACAATTTTGTATGATGTGAAAGGCGGTTCGTTTGGTGAAATTTGCTCAAAGCGGATGGGTGTTTTTGTGCTTGATTGTGTTTGATGTTACAAAGTTTGTCAGAATTGTTACAGTAATGTGAGGGCGAAATGTGGTGTTGTTGCCAATAAGGATACAAATATAGGTTGATGATTGCTATTATTATCGGTTTTGGTAGTGAACAATGGGTGCCGCTGTGATTTGTGTGTGGGGAGATTTTGGCTCTAATTGACTGTAGGTTAGTGATGTGAGTGTTTAAAGGCGGTGTGTTACATGGGAGTTTTGCATATTGTAACATGTATGAAATAGTTGTGTGTGTATTTAATTGGTTGGTTTATAGTGGTTAAAATGTTTTTGTGAAAATTTTTTCAAAGAAATCGAAAAAATATGTCTTAAAAATTTGGAGATTCGAAAAATGGCCGTATCTTTGCATCGTAGTCACAAAAGTGTTACAAAAACATCACCAAACACAACCTCTAAACTATAGCTATCATGAGTTCGAAAAACTTCCAAACCAAACTTCTGAGCCTTCAGGGTAATTTGCTTAACTTCGCGTATCTGCTTACTTCAAACCGCGATGATGCCTACGATCTCCTTCAGGATACAACCCTCAAGGCGCTCGACAATGAGGATAAGTATGTAGAAAATGTGAACTTCAAGGGATGGGTGTTCACAATCATGCGCAACATCTTCATCAACAACTACCGTAAAGTGGTTCGTTCGGCTACGATTATCGACCAGACCGAGGATCTTTATCACCTCAACCTCCCGCAGGAATCTGGGCTTGACACCCCGGAGGGATCGTATGCTGCCGGTGAAATCACCGATGCGATTAATTCGTTTTCCGACGACTACCGTATCCCGTTCTCCATGCACGTTGCCGGTTACAAGTACAACGAGATTGCCGAGCACATGAACCTCCCGCTCGGCACCGTTAAGAGTCGTATCTTCTTCGCCCGCCAGCGTCTGCAAAAAATGCTTAAGGATTATAAGTAATCCATGTCTACGTTGAAGGCCGGCCCGGTCATGTTTGCGGCAGTTTATGCAGATTGCCCGACTCCCCGGTTCCGTGCGATCACCTGGCGGTTTTCAATGCGTCAAGAGTGACGGTCGGTGATATGAAAACTGCACCCTCTTTTACAGCTCATCAGGCATTGTTCTGTCTGCGAATACCTTTATTGTTCGATTACTTTGCTCTATATATAAATAATCAGATATAAATAATCGGTTCATTTGCTTTGCTGAGCTTTTATTGATAGCATAGAGATTAATGATGATGAATCTCATCTTCTCAGGCGGTGCGTGAAAGCGTGCCGCCTTTTTTAATGGGTCTGGTCGTTATTTTTTTTGTGGTACAGGGTAGTGCCGCCCTGCATCCGTTGTGGCGGCGTGGTAATATGGTATAAAAAATAAGGAAGCGCTTATCCCTAAGCGCTTCCTTATTGGTTTCCAATAGGTACAATTTCTAAGGTAAAAAAGATTGTTTTAGGTTTGTGATGCAAAGGTCGAGTTTTTCGGGCTACCTGCAAAATATATTTCTATGTTTTACGACATGATTTTTCAGCCGATTTGGTTTGATGGCCGTGTCGTTATGGTTATAACTATCGAAGATACAACGATATGACGGCATTTGTGCCGGCTGTTTTCTTATGGTAAAAATAAGTTAAAAACATGCGTGTTGCTAACTTTTTGTTATGTTGGGTGGCTATAGTTATCCTTTGAACCGCTCAAGGCGGAAGTCTTTTCCGTCGAAAACGGCATAGGAGAAATGGTGAATCCAGTCGCCTAGTATCACGATTCGGCTAAGGTTTGTTCCTAAAGGTAGGTCGAGCATGATGTGCCTGTGGCCGAACACGAAATAGTCGATCCGTGCGTCAGGATGGCAGTCGATATAGTCGCGGCTGAATGCTATAAGGGGCTCGTTTTCCTCCCCCTCGAACTTCGGGGCGCTGTTTTCGAAATCGCGGGAATGGTTCGACCACCGGTGGGCGAACGGGATTGTCCAGCGCGGGTGTATGGCGGCATATAGCTTTTGGCACACTTTGTTGCGGAATGTGGCACGTAGGAAACGGAAGGATGCAGGTAAGCGTCCCACCCCGTCGCCATGGCTCAGGAAGAACCGTTTGCCGAGTATCTCCTTTATTTCGAACCCGTCGACCACCTTCATTCCGATTTCTTCTTTCAGATAGTCGAACAGCCATATGTCGTGGTTGCCTATAAACCACGTGATTCTGACCCCTGAATCGGCCATGCGGCAGAGTGTGCCGAAAAACCGGGTGTAACCGCGTGGCACCACCGTGCGGTATTCGTACCAATAATCCAGTATGTCGCCGAGAAGGTATAGCTCGGCAGCGTCGCCGGTTATAGAGTCAAGGAACTTGGTAATCCTTGATTCATGTGCGACGGGGTCGGGGATGTATGATGCCCCGAGGTGAAGGTCGGAGATAAAGTACGCGTTCTTCCCCGCCGGGATAGGCCGGGGCGGGCGGGGGTGTGTTGCCTGTTTCGGTTTCATTACAGGAACCCGAGTTCGAGTTTCGCTTCTTCGCTCATCATATCCTTGGTCCATTCTGGCTCGAACACAACGTTGATGGTGACGGATTTCACGCCTTCGATGGATTCGAGTTTGAGGCGTGCGTCCTCGACTATGAAATCGGCCATCGGGCACGATGGTGCCGTCATGGTCATGTCTATCACGAGGTCGCCGCTGTCGGCAAGTTCTATTCTGTATATGAGGCCGAGGCTGTAGATGTCGACCGGGATTTCCGGGTCGAACACGGTTTTCAGCATCGCTACAACCTTCTCTTCCAGTTGCAAATGTTGCTCTTGTGTCATGTCAAACTAAATCGGGTAAGCCGTTGGGGCTTTTGTTTTTCACAAAGTTAGCACTTTTGAGACTTTCTTGGCTGTGATATTCTGAAAAAATGATTAAATTTGCCTTAATTTGGCTGGTAGGTTACATGATATGAAAACATATAAATTAATAGATATGAAAACATTAAAACAATTATTTTCAGTAGCGCTGCTGTCGGTGGCTATGTTGGCGGGAAGTGCCCAGCAGGCGAATGCCGCATCCCCGTTGCGTTTCGGTTTGAAAGCCGGTGTCACCATCAACGAGATGAAATTCAACGAAAGCGCGTTTTCGAGCGCGAACCGTTCGGGCTTTACCGGCGGTGCGATGTTGCAGTTTATAGCCCCCATAATCAACCTCGGGTTTGATGCGTCGGTGATGTACACCCACCGTTCGAGCCGTGTTTATTTCGATGCCCCGGCCGGAGGCGATGTGGATGATGCCACATTGAATGTAAGCCGCGACTACATCGAGATTCCTGTTAACTTCCGCTACAATCTCGGCTTGCCGGTTATTGGTAAATTCGTGACACCGTTCCTTACCACCGGCCCTGACTTCTCGTTCCTGATTTCAAACCAGAACGTTAAAAATGCATGGAACAACAAGAAGTTTGATGTTGCCTGGAATTTCGGGTTCGGCGTTAAGATTGTCGACAAAGTAGAGTTGGCTGCATCTTACGGCCTTGGCCTTAAGGATTCTGCATCAGGTGATTCCTCGCTTTACGGGGCAAATCCTGTCGACGGCAAAAACCGCTTTTGGACTGTGACCGCTGCCTGGCTCTTCTGATTCGGGCTTATAATGATTCCGGCATCCCATTTAGCCTTGTTAACATAAAATGAGGTTTGTTGGGATGCCGCTTTTTGTAGGTAAACGGCGATTTGGTTAACTTTGCATAGTTTTCATGGCGGATGTGTTTGCTATGTAAACGCTCTCTCCTATGTAATATCTTAACCTTAAATTACGGGGTCATTTAACGTTTCAACCCCTGCCGAACGATATACAATGTCGAAAATCCTGACAGCTATATTTATTTGCGTGTTTGCAGCGGCTCTTCCGGTGGAGGCTGCGAGGAAAGGTGCGACTATTAAGAAGGTTGCATGCGCCTCGGTCGAAGTCCTTGATGCGGTTGACGGCGGCGATGACATGAATTATGCATCGGTTCTGAGAACTAACCCGTTTGAAATCATTCCGGCCGCCGGGATGGAGTTGCTTGAGGATGTTGACAATTCTGTCGATGCAGCGATGCTTTCCGATATGATTGCCTATGCCAAGAAATTTATCGGCACACGTTATGTGCGTGGCGGCAAATCACCAAAAGGTTTTGATTGTTCCGGCTTTACATCATATGTGTTCCGTCAGTTCGGTTATGATTTGAATTCTTCTTCGTCGTCCCAATATGGGCAGGGGGAAAAAATATCCCGCGATGAGGTTTCGGCAGGCGACCTGCTGTTCTTTACGGGTCGTAATTCGCGTAGCGGCAGGGTAGGACATGTGGCGATAGCCATCGACAATAACCCGGAAACCGGCGAAATCACGTTTATACATGCGGCAATAAGCGGAGGCATCAGGATTGACCGCATATCGGCACCATATTATGCAACCCGTTTCATCGGGGCACGCAGGGTGTTGTAACCCCCTGCTACATGTTTATGACATAATTGGACTATTTCATAGTGAGTGGAAAGCGGCGATATGTCGCTTTTTCTTTTTTATATATTAATGTGATGCCTTGGGGCGGCGTATTTGGGGCAGGTTTCCTGTTGTTCCGTTCTGGTGATGGTGCTATCTCAACGAATTGGTGGCGTCGAGGAGCGATTGAAGCGCGGCCCTGATGGTGCGCAGGCGTTGGATGGCATCCGCCCGCCGCGAAACGCCCGAGTGGTTATGGCGTATTTGTTCCTGTGCGGCTTCTAGCTTCAGCCCCTTTTCTTTCACAAGGTAACATACCATTCGTAGCTTTTCGATGTCGGACGCCGTGTAGAACCGTGTGCCTTTGTCGTTGCGTTTTGGATTTATGATTGTGAAACGGCTTTCCCAAAAGCGTAAGGTCGACTGGGGGAGGCCGAGGATTTCGGCCACCTCGCGTATTTTGTAATATTTTTTCTGAATGTCGCCCAATGTGTGATGTTATGTCAGTGTGAGCCTTACGCTGTTTGCAGCCTGGTGCATTTTCCTTGCAAAAATAGCGAAAAAATCGTAATTTTGCGGCTTAAAACCGACATTCGGTCGAATTTTTCAGAAAAAACAACCAATATTACATATATGAGTAATAAGCCGCTGACTGCAAAGGAAATAAGAGAGTCCTTCAAGCAGTTTTTCCAAAGCAAGGGGCATCAGATTGTTCCGTCTGCCCCGATGGTTATCAAGGATGACCCCACGTTGATGTTCACCAATGCGGGCATGAATCAGTTCAAGGATATTATCCTCGGCAACAAATCGCCTAAGTGGACGCGGGTTACCGACAGCCAGAAATGCCTGCGTGTCAGTGGCAAGCATAACGATTTGGAAGAGGTGGGGCATGACACCTACCATCATACCATGTTTGAAATGCTGGGTAACTGGTCGTTTGGCGACTATTTCAAGAAAGAGGCGATTGATTGGGCGTGGGAATTCCTGGTCGACGTGCTCGGATTGAATCCCGAACGCCTGTATGCAACCGTGTTTGAAGGCTCGGCAGCCGAAGGGTTGTCGCGTGACGACGAGGCTGCGGCTTATTGGGAATGCCATCTGCCCGCTTCGCACATCATAAACGGCAACAAGCATGATAACTTCTGGGAGATGGGCGACACAGGCCCTTGCGGCCCTTGCTCGGAAATCCATATCGACCTCCGCAGCGATGAGGAGCGTGCCGCAGTGCCGGGTGCAGAGATGGTAAACAAAGACCATCCGCAGGTAATTGAAATTTGGAACCTTGTGTTCATGCAGTTCAACCGCAAGGCCGATCAGTCGCTCGAGCCGCTTCCGGCAAAGGTTATCGACACCGGTATGGGTTTTGAACGCCTCTGCATGGCACTTCAGGGTAAGACGTCTAACTATGATACGGATGTGTTCACCCCGATGATTGATAAGATAGCCCTTCTTTCGGGGCATAAATATGGCGAGGATGTCAAAGTCGATGTGGCCATGCGTGTTATCGCCGACCATATCCGCACCATAGCTTTCTCCATTGCCGATTCGCAGCTCCCCGGAAATGCCAAGGCCGGTTATGTGATTCGCCGCATCCTGCGCCGTGCAGTGCGCTATGCATATACGTTCCTGGGTCAGAAGGAGGCGTTCCTCTACCGCCTTATCGATACACTGATAGAGTCGATGGGCGAGGCATATCCCGAATTGGTGCACCAGCGCGAGCTGATAATGAAGGTTACCAAAGAGGAGGAGGATTCATTCCTGCGCACTCTTGAAAACGGTATCCGTATGCTGGAAAATGCAATTGCCGCTGCCAGGAAAGATGGAAAATCGGAAATTTCCGGTTCGGAAGCATTCACACTTTACGACACCTACGGTTTCCCCCTCGACCTTACCGGGCTTATCCTGAAAGAAAACGGCATGACCCTTGACCAGGCCGGGTTTGACAAGGAGATGGCTGCCCAGAAGGCCCGTGCCCGTAATGCGGCTGCTGTCGAGGCAACCGACTGGGTCACAGTCTGTGAGGGAGAACCCACATTCGTTGGTTATGACTGCACCGAAGCCGAATCGAAGATTCTTCGCTACCGCAAGGTTAAACAGAAAAACAAGGAATTCTTCCAGATAATATTCGACCGCACCCCCTTCTATGGTGAAATGGGCGGCCAGGTCGGCGACCGTGGGGTGATGAGGTATCCCGACGGGGAGGAGATAGTAATCTTCGATACCAAGCGTGAAAACGGTGTGACAGTGCACCTGACCAGCTCGCTGCCGAAGGGGAACGACATTACATCATGCCCTACGCTGATTGTCGATAAGGAGGCACGTATTGCGACATCATGCAACCATACGGCCACCCACCTGCTGCATGAAGCACTTCGCGAGGTGCTCGGCACGCATGTGGAGCAGAAAGGCTCATATGTGTCGCCCGACCTTCTGCGTTTCGACTTCTCCCATTTCCAAAAAGTCACTCCACAGGAGCTGCGCAAGGTGGAACATCTTGCCAATAAGAAAGTCCGCGCTGCAATCGCGCTCGACGAACACCGTAATATGCCGATTGCCGAAGCCCGTGCAATGGGGGCAATGGCGCTGTTCGGTGAAAAATATGGTGACGAAGTACGTGTAGTACGTTATGGTTCGTCGGTGGAACTTTGTGGTGGCACACATGTGCCTAACACCGGCAATATCGGCATGATCAAAATCATGTCGGAAAGCAGCATCGCCGCAGGTATCCGCCGCATCGAAGCCATTACAGGCGAACGGGTGGAGTGCGTGATCGACACCATGGGCGACACTTTGCATGAAATCGGCCAGATGCTTCATAACGCGCCCGATGTGGTGGCTGCCTTAAAAAAATCTATCGATGAAAATGCCGAATTGCGTCAGCAAGCCGAAGAATATATGAAAGAACGCATAACGATGCTTTCTAAAACGTTGATAGAGAATGCCGACATCCGGAATGGTGTCAAGGTTGTGACCATGACCGGTGTGCGTGTGCCCGACATGGTTAAGAATGTGGCATTCGCTGTGCGCAACATTTCACCCGAGGCTACTGCATTCATCGGGGCTACGGTCGACTTTGCCGGTAAACCGTTGCTTACTGTGATGCTTACCAATGACCTGGCAGAAAGCGGCATGAACGCATCGCAGATGGTGCGTGAGGCAGCCAAGGCCATCAAAGGTGGCGGCGGTGGCCAGCCCGGGTTTGCCCAGGCCGGTGGCAAGGATGCCGACGGGATTACCGTAGCGTTTGAAGCCTTGATGGCCCATATCGCTGATTGACAATAGCAAAACTTTTGCCTATATGGGAAAAACCGCGTTGATTACAGGCATAACAGGGCAGGACGGCTCCTACCTGGCAGAGTTCCTTTTGGATAAAGGTTATGATGTCCACGGGATTATCCGCCGGTCGTCGGTCGATTTCCGTGAGCGGATAGCGCATCTGGAAGGGATGCCGAATTTCCATCTGCATTATGCCGATATGGGCGACTCCATGAGCATGCTCCAGGTTGTGGGGAAGGTGCGTCCTGACGAAATCTACAACCTGGCGGCGCAGAGCCATGTGCAGGTTTCGTTCGATGCCCCGGAATATACTGCCAATGTCGATGCCGTAGGGGTGCTCCGGGTGCTGGAGGCTGTGCGTCAATGCGGTCTTACCGATAGTTGCCGCATCTATCAGGCTTCCACTTCCGAACTTTACGGAAAGGTGGAGGAGGTGCCGCAGAATGAGAATACCCCGTTCCACCCCTACAGCCCTTATGCCGTGGCAAAGCTCTATGGCTTCTGGATTGTGAAGGAGTATCGCGAGGCATACAACATGTTCTGCTGCTCAGGCATCCTCTTTAATCATGAGAGCGAACGGCGCGGCGAAACCTTTGTAACCCGTAAAATCACACTTGCGGCAGCCCGCATAGCACAGGGCAAGCAGGAAAAGCTATATCTCGGAAACCTTTCGTCGTTACGCGACTGGGGCTATGCCCGTGACTATGTGGAATGCATGTGGCTGATTCTTCAGAATGACCGGCCTAATGACTTCGTGATAGCCACAGGTGAGCAGCATTCGGTGCGTGAGTTCTGCCAGCTGGCATTCAGGCGTGTCGGAATCGAATTGCGATGGGAAGGTGAGGGCGCTGATGAAAAAGGTATCGACTCAGCCACCGGGAGGGTTCTTGTGGAGGTGTCGCCCGATTTCTATCGTCCTACCGATGTTGTGAATCTGTGGGGCGACCCGTCGAAAGCCCGCCGTGAACTTGGTTGGAACCCGGCCAAAACCTCTTTTGAGGAGTTGGTCAACCTGATGGTCGATTCCGATATGGCAAGGGTAGCGGTGGAACGTGCCGGTGACCACGTGCGTACAAACCTGGCCGAATATCTTGAAAAAGGTATTGTAAAGTAACAGTGTAAAGAAGTTTAAATACTAATAAAGAGGGGCATTCCACGTTAGTAATATGGATGCCCCTTTTATTTTAGACAATTTCTTCATCAAACAAGTTTCCGTTATGGAAAAGGATTCGAAAATCTATGTGGCCGGTCACCGTGGAATGGTAGGCTCTGCCATTGTGCGTGAACTCAGGCGTCAGGGTTATATGAATATAATCACCCGCACCCATAGGGAGCTTGACCTTTGCCGACAGGATGAGGTTGAGCGCTTCTTTGTCGAAGAAAAGCCTGAATATGTGTTTCTTGCAGCGGCAAAGGTCGGGGGGATTGTGGCAAATTCCGAGGCATTGGCCGATTTCATGTATGATAACATGATGCTTGAAATGAACGTGATTAATTCTGCCTGGCGTAACGGGTGCCGAAAACTGGAGTTTCTCGGTTCTTCATGTATCTATCCGCGCATGGCGCCCCAACCGATGAAGGAGGAATGCCTGCTCACCTCCGAATTGGAAAAAACCAACGAAGCCTATGCCCTTGCCAAAATTTCAGGTTTGAAATACTGCGAATTCCTTAACCGCCAGTATGGGACTGATTTTATAAGCGTAATGCCTACCAATCTCTACGGCATCAACGACAATTACCATCCCACACATTCGCATGTGGTCCCGGCCCTGATACGCCGTTTCCACGAGGCCAAGGAGCTGGGTTTGGCGCAGGTTACCTGCTGGGGCGACGGAAGCCCGTTGCGTGAGTTCCTTTATGTCGACGACCTGGCTGACCTGTGTGTGTTCCTGATGAACAATTATTCCGGGAATGAAACCGTGAATGCAGGTTCAGGGAAGGAACTTTCCATAAAAGAGCTTACCGGGCTGGTGGCAAAGGTGGTGGGCTACGAGGGGGAAATCCTTTGGGATACCACCAAACCTAACGGCACCCCTCGCAAGCTTCTTGATGTTTCGAAAAGTGCAGCGTTGGGTTGGCGCTATAAGACCGAACTTGAGGAGGGTCTGCGCCTTGCCTATGCGGATTTCCTCTCGAACCCGATGAGGGCGGAACGATAAGCTGGCCGGGTGCTAACCGGCAATCCATATTTTGAAAAGTAATCTGAAAGATGCAGCATTTGAAAATATTTTATAAAATCCTGGTGATGTTGTGCATGCTGTTTTCTGTGGCGGCATGCAACATCGATGAACCCGCACCGGCGCCTGAACCGATTCCACAGCCAAATCCCGGAGAAGTGGTTGAGCGCACCGTGCTGGTGTATATCGTGGCCCGAAATTCATTGGGTGCGTGGGATTTTGATTTGGATGATATACAGGAGATGTCGCAGGCGGCAAAAAGTGGTGCTTTCGGCAAGAACCGGCTGATATTGTTCCATTCCCGATATGGCGAAGCCCCTTCGTTGAAGGAGGTTACTGCCGGAGGTGTGAAACAGCTGAAATCCTATGATATGGAGTTTTCGGCTATAGAGGCCCGCAACATGACCAGGGTCATAGCCGACGTAAAGGCCGCAGCGCCGGCAAGCAACTATGGTATAGTATTGTGGAGCCATGCAGACGGGTGGCTGCAGAGCGGCATACCTGACACCGGGATTCAGAAGCGTGCTTTTGGCGACGATAACCATAGGAGTATGAACGTGACCACCCTTGCCCGTGTGCTTGATGGCGAGGATTTTGATTTCGTATATTTCGATTGCTGCTTCATGGGCGGGGTAGAGGTGGCATATCAGCTGAGGGGTGTCACCCCCCGTATTGTGGCATCGCCTTCCGAACTCCCTTCTCCCGGTATGCCGTATGATAAGACGCTCCCTTATCTGATGGCTGACGAGGCCGATGTGGAAGGTGCTGCGCGTGCCACTTTTGCATATTATGATGCCCTGGCCGGAAGTTCTAGAACCTGCACCATGTCAGTGATTGATACCTCGCATTTGGCGGACTTGGCCGGCAAGGTGCGGGCGCTTTACCGGTTGCACCCCGCTTTGAACGACATTGACGCTATCCAGCAATATGCCGGGAGGAGAAGTTCTTTCCATGGTTATTATTTTGATTTAGGTCATTATATGAGCAATCTGGATGCCGGGAACGAGGGGTGCGGGCTGGCATATGCCGAAGCTGTCGACGCATTGGACAGGTGCTTGATTTACCGTGCTGCAACCCCATATCTTTGGCAATATGACCGTGAAGAGGTGAAAATCGACCATTATAGCGGGTTGTCGACCTATGTGTTGCAGAACCCTCCGGTGAGTTCGGATAAAGGTTATGAAGAACTTGAATGGTACAAGGATGTGGCCAAAGCACTTTTCTAGTAAATCTCGTTAAGGCCGGATTTTGTTATTCGATTACATATAATTTCATTCAATCATAAATTAGCCAGATGTTATATAATCTTATAAACCTACAATCGCAGTTGATTCCTGGCATGACGGACGGAGGGGCTGCCGATACTGCCAAAGATGGAGGAAAGCTTGTCGGTGAAGTTGCCGAACTTAAGTCCATGTCGCTGCAGGATCTTATCAACCGCCTGGCCGATTCGGCTGTTTCATTTGCAATCAACCTTGCCATCGCCATAGTGGTGTTCTATGCGGGGCGTTTCGTAATCAGGAAGATTTACAGGCTTGTATCGTCGATATTCATCAAGCGTGAAATCGACCGCTCGTTGAGTGTGTTTGTGTTAAGCCTGATCAATATGGTGCTTTATTTCATATTGATTGTGACGGTAATCGGTATCCTGGGGATAGAGACCACATCGTTTTTGGCTCTGTTTGCCTCGGCCGGTGTCGCTATCGGTATGGCTTTGAGCGGCACGTTGCAAAACTTTGCAGGCGGGGTGTTGATTCTGCTACTGAAACCTTATAAAATCGGCGACTATATAGAGGCGCAGGGCTATGCCGGTACGGTTAAGGAGATTCAGATATTTTTCACGGTGATTACCACCCCCGACAACAAGTCGATTTCAATTCCCAACGGCGGATTGTCGACAGGCAGTGTCAACAACTGGACCCGTGAGGAATACCGCCGTGTGTCGTGGACTGTGTCAATATCATACGGGGATAATGTCGATGCCGCCCGTGAGGCTATCCTGAAGATGTTTGCCGCCGACAGCAGGGTAATGCCTGAAACTGCGGCTGCTGAAGCTGTTGCAGAGGCCGGGCAGACAACATCGGCCGATGATAAAGATTCTGCTGTTCATTCCGGCTCAGAAGGTGGTGGTGATACACCGGCAGTACGCCGTTCGTTGGCTGACAGGTTGCTTTTCCGTCGGCGTAAAATCAGGGAGGTCCTTCATCGTGATTCCGGGCACGCCGGCCATATAGCATCCCTTCTGCCTAAACCTGACTATTCCCCGAAAGTGGTGGTGGGTGAGCTTGCTGCGTCAAGTGTCGATTTGCATGTGCGTGCCTGGACTCTCACTAAAGATTATTGGGGTGTGTTCTATGACTATAACGAACGTTTCTACAACGAGCTTCCCGGATGCGGCATCAGTTTCCCCTTTCCACAGCTCGATGTGCATATTCCCACAAAATAATTACACTTGTTTATCATCCCGATTTGATATTTGAATGCTATGTTTCAGATTCAGGATACATTGGTGACCCTTGACCTTGCCGAACGCTTTTTTTGTTGTGACCTTGATAAATGCCTGGGTGCATGCTGTATAGAGGGTGATGCGGGCGCGCCGGTAACGGAGCGGGAGGTTGCTGAGATTGAAAAAGTCCTCCCAGAGGTGGAACGCGACATGCTGCCGCGTGCAATCGAGGAGGTGAGGCAGCAGGGTGTTGCCTACACGGATGAGGAAGGCGATTTGGTTACCACTATTCTCGACGGCCGCAATTGTGCCTTCACATGTTATGCTCCCGGAGGGGTGTGCCTGTGTGCTTTGGAAAAAGCCTTCAGGCAAGGGCGCACCGGGTTTCGGAAACCTGCATCGTGTGCGCTTTATCCGTTGCGTATAAAGGAGTTCCCCACTTTCACTGCGGTCAACTATCATCGTTGGGATATATGCCGTGATGCCGAAATCCTAGGCAGGAAGAACGGGATAAGGCTTTATCAGTTCCTGCGCGCCCCTCTGATCGAACGTTTCGGCCAGGAATGGTATGACGAGCTTGCACAGGCGTGCGAACTCTACCTGAAAGAATACCCCGACGGCATGCCGTAAACTGTCAAGTCTTATAATAATGTGGCGGTGTGTCAAAATTCAATATTTTGGCACACCGCTGTGGTTTTCGCCCGAATGGCGAGGGTGCTGCCAGATGAGCCATTATTACACACCCTCATAATCATCTTATTCAATTTCATTCGTCGATTTAGTTTGTTTCATTAGATTTCCGTAATTTGGTTATTTGCAGGCTGTGTATGGCGATAAAATGCATCAGGCAG
>OFHP01000469.1_pt1 | contig 25174 bp, 18 predicted proteins | sample 1521651 | NCBI WGS metagenome assembly OFHP01 (sample SAMEA3504105, study PRJEB24116) | mouse gut metagenome | biome: mouse gut; feature: mouse-associated habitat; material: faeces | place: Denmark | collected 2011 | reverse complement strand
CCAATCTTCTATTCCCCAATCTTCCTCTTCAGCACCTCAAGCGCCTCGTCGATCCCGGCGGGGTTCGTGCCTCCGGCCTGTGCCTGATCCGGGCGACCGCCGCCGGACCCGGCGATGGGCGCGGCCACTTCCTTGATCAGGGCGGGGGCGGTGAAGCGGCTGTGCAGGTCCTTGGAAACGTAGAGGATCATGCTGACCTTGCTCTCGTCCACGGGCGCGGCGACGCAGGCGATGCCTGAGGGGAGCTTGGAACGGATGTCGTCCATCAGCTCGCGCATGGCTTTGATGTTGCTGGGGCCGAGCTTGGCGGCAAGCACCTTGACGCCGTTGATCTCCGTCACTTTGGACATGAGATCGCCGCCCTGACCGGAAGCGGCTTGCGCCGCGGCCTTCTCAAGGTCCTTGCGCAGGCCCCGGTTTTCCTTCTGAAGGGCTTCGAGTTTGGCGACGAGGCCGCCGGGCTGCGTCTTGAGCATGGCGGCGAGCTGATGCGCCTCCTCGCTCAGGGCATGGGCATGGCGCAGGGCGTTCCAGCCCGTGGCCGCCTCAATGCGCCGGGTGCCCGCCGCAATGCCGCTTTCCGAAAGGATGACGAAGGAGCCCGCCTGACCCGTGGAACGAAGATGCGTGCCCCCGCAGAGCTCCACCGACTCGGTATGGTCGTTGTCCCCGATGGTCACCACGCGCACGGTGTCGCCGTATTTTTCCCCGAAGAGAGCCATAGCGCCCATGCCGATGGCCTCCTGCTGCCCCATGTGGCAGACGGAGAGAGGATAGTCAGCCATGATCGCGGCGTTTACATCGCGTTCCACGGCGGCGACTTCCTCAGGCGTGAGGGGCGCGATGTGCGAGAAGTCGAAACGCAGGCGATCCGGCATGACCAGAGAGCCCGCCTGCCGTACATGATCCCCGAGGACGCGGCGCAGGGCGGCGTGGAGGAGGTGCGTGCAGGTGTGGTTGCGCGCGGCGTCGAGGCGCACGGATTCGGTGACGGTCAGCGTCACTTCCTGATCCGGGAGCAGGGTGCCGCCGTCGACTTCGATGTGATGCACGGTGAGATCGACGGAGGGCTTCAGGGCATCAAGCACCTTGGCCGTGCCTGCGGGCGCGGCAAGGAGGCCCGTATCACCGCACTGGCCGCCGGACGCGCCGTAGAAGGGTGTGCGGTCGGCCACGGCATAGCCTTTTTGCCCGGCGACGAGAGCCTCCACGGGCAGGCCGTCCTCATCGAGCAGGGCGGTGAGGCGGCCCGTGCCGGAAAGGGCGTCGTAACCGAAAAATTCGCTCTTGAGGCCGTCTTCGAGCAGGGACTGGAAGCGCGAGGCCACATCCTTTTCGCCGGAACCCTTCCACGCGGCGCGGGCGCGCTGCTTCTGCTGGCGCATATAGTCGTTGAAACCCGCCTCGTCAGCCTTGAAGCCGCGCTTTTCCGCCACGTCGTTGACGATGTCGAGCGGGAAGCCGTAGGTGTCGTAGAGCCGGAAAGCGGTTTCGCCGGAAATGACCGTCTCGCCCTTGGCGGCGAGGGCGTCCATTTCCTCTTCAAGCATGGCAAGGCCCTTGTCGAGCGTGGACGAGAAGCGTTCCTCCTCCTCGCGCACGACGCGCGCCATGAAGTCGGCGCGGGCGCACAGTTCCGGGTAGCCCTCGCCCATGACCTCCACCACCTTGAGGGCGGTCTTGTAGAGGAAGGGGTCCTGCATCCCCATGAGGCGGCCAAAGCGGAAGGCGCGGCGGATGAGGCGGCGCAGCACGTAGCCCCGGCCTTCGTTGGAGGGGAGGATGCCGTCCGCGATCATGAAGGCGATGGCCCGGCTGTGATCCGCAATGACGCGCAGGGCGGTGTCCGTGTCGTCGCTGTCGTGGTAGCGTACTCCGGCGAGTTCGGCCATGTATTGGATGAAGGTCTGGAAGAGGTCGGTATCGTAGTTGGAGCGCACGCCCTGACAGACCGCCGCAATGCGCTCAAGGCCCATGCCGGTGTCGATGGAGGGATGGGGCAGGGGAACGCGCGTGCCGTCCGGCTGCTGGTCGAACTGCATGAACACGAGGTTCCAGATTTCAAGGAAACGGTCGCAATCACAGGTGCCGATGCCGCAGTCCGGGCCGCAGGCCATGTCCGCGCCCTGATCATAGTGGATTTCCGAACACGGCCCGCAGGGGCCGGTATCGCCCATGCTCCAGAAGTTGTCCTTGTCCCCGAGGCGGAAAATGCGTTCCGGGGCCACGCCCGCCACCTTCTGCCACAGTTCGAAGGCTTCGTCGTCGTCCTTGTAGACGGTGATGTAGAGCTTTTCCTTGGGCAGCTTCAGCTCTTCGGTGATGAAGGCCCACGCGAAGCGAATGGCGTCTTCCTTGAAATAGTCACCGAAGGAGAAGTTCCCGAGCATCTCGAAGAAGGTATGGTGGCGCGCCGTGCGGCCCACGTTGTCGAGGTCGTTGTGCTTGCCGCCCACGCGCAGGCACTTTTGGGAGGTGGTGGCGCGTTTGTAATCGCGTTTTTCCTGTCCGCAGAAGACCTTCTTGAATTGGACCATGCCCGCGTTGGTGAACAGGAGGGACGGATCGTCGCGGGGGATGAGCGAAGACGAGGCGACTTCGGTGTGTCCGTGTTTCTTGAAATAGTCCAGAAAGCGGCGGCGGATTTCATTGGCTGTCAGCATAGGGGCTCCTGCGTGGGTGAAATGGAAAAACGGGAGGCGTTTTTTCATATCTTGGCGTGCGAAAAAAGAAAAGCCCCGGAAAGAGGCGCACCGCAGGCGGCGGGGGTCTTTTTCCGGGGCGCGTGGACCTAGATTTCGTCGATGTCGTCCGGTTCCGGCGCGAGATCGGCTTCGGGGAGCGGCTCGTTGTCGGCGGGGACGAGCGGCTTGGGGTTCATGCCCAGATGCTCGATGAGCTGCGTTTCGATGGCTTCGCGCAGTTCCGGGGTTTCGTCGAGCAGGGCGCGAACCTTTTCCTTGCCCTGTCCGAGCTTTTCGGAACCGAAGGCGAACCATGCGCCGCTCTTGTCCACGATCCCGGCATCCACGCCGAGGTCGATGAGTTCGCCCGAGCGTGAGATGCCCGTGCCCCAGATGATGTCGAACTTGGCCTCGCGGAAGGGCGGAGCCATCTTGTTCTTGACCACCTTGACGCGGGTGAGCGAGCCGTAAGCCTCTTCCTTGTCCTTGAGGGTCTGGATTTTGCGGATGTCCAGACGGACGGAGGAGTAGAACTTGAGGGCGTTGCCGCCGGTGGTGGTTTCGGGGCTGCCGTAGCCGGTGACGCCGATCTTCATACGTATCTGGTTGATGAAGATGACGGCGGTGCGCGACTTGTGGATGGTGCCGGTCAGCTTGCGCAGGGCGTGGGACATGAGGCGGGCGTGGCCGCCGACCTGCGTTTCGCCCATGGCGCCTTCAAGTTCGGCCTGCGGGATGAGGGCGGCCACCGAGTCGATGACCACGAGGTCCACCGCGCCGGAACGGACGAGCATGTCCGCGATTTCAAGGGCCTGCTCGCCGTGGTCGGGCTGCGAGATGAGCAGTTCGTCCGTCTTGACGCCGAGGCGGTTGGCGTAGGTGATGTCGAGGGCGTGCTCGGCGTCGATGAAGGCGGCGGTACCGCCCCGCTTCTGGCATTCCGCGATGATGTGCAGGGTGAGGGTGGTCTTGCCCGAGGATTCGGGGCCGTAGATTTCCGTCACACGGCCTCTGGGGATGCCGCCGATGCCGAGGGCGAGATCGAGCCCGATGGAGCCGGTGGGGATCACCGGCACCTTGACGTGCACGTTGTCGGAGAGCTTCATCACCGCGCCTTGGCCGAACTTGCGCTCGATGGTTTCAAGGGCGGTCTTGAGCGCTTCCTGACGCGCTTCTTCAGGGGTCAATGTCGGCTTTTTAGCCATATGATTAAGGACTCCATAATGGGGTAGGAGGGTTAGGCAAGAGGTGGGAACCACGGGCGTTCCCAATCTCCTTTTATAGCAGAAGCGGCCGCCGGGGGCAACATCCGCAGCGGGGCATAGAGGCATATTTTCAAATTTTATCCATAGTTGCCATAAAAAAGGGGAGAGGCGTCCCTCTCCCCTTCCACAGCATTTCCTACTGCGCCAAGGCGTTTGTGAGTTCCTGAAGCGTCTGAGGGCCGGGGGTGACGTCAAGCGTGATGGTGGGCGTGTTTTCGGGCAGCGTCTCTATTTCCTTGAGGCTCATGGGCTTCTCTGGGGAGAAGATGAAGCGGATGGCACCGGGCTTTGCAATGAAGGTGTTTATCCGCTGCATGTCCGGGTCTTCCGGGGTCAGGTCCAGGGCTTGCTGGATATGCTGTCTGACCATGAGCATGGATTGTTGGGGCGCCAGCCCCATGAGCTTTTGGCCGAGGAGACTGAGGCGGGGCAGGAGGCCCTCGTCGGCGTAGCCCAGCTCCAGACGGCTGAACCTGATGTTTTGCTGGATAAGCTGGTTGGCATGCTCTTCCTCTTCCAGCGAATCGCTGCGGGCACCCATGAGGAACGCCTCTTTCAGGACTTCCTGCGGCAGGGTGCCTTTGAAGAGGGCGTCCGCCGTGCCCAGATCGGCCACGTTGAGCGAGGAGGAGATGTTGAACGCGCCGTCTGCGGTGGGCAGGGAGAAGGAGAGGGTCGCGCTGACGTCAATGTCGCGCAGGTCCATGAGCGAAAGCGTCTGCAATTCGGGCGCGAGGGTCGTGGGCATCTTGAGATGTTCGAGAGAGAAGTCCGCGGCGAAGGGCGAGGTGGAGCCGTTGATGTAGGTCATTTTCGCCAGCGAAACGGTCGCGAGCCCGGTATCGACCCGCAGATCACGCACGACGAAGGAGCCCAGCAAGGGCTTGGGGCCGCTGAAGAGCCGCATCATTTCGAGCGCCTGCCCGTCGACGGACGTCTTTTCCAGCCACTGGGGATCGATGAACTTCAGGGTGATGTCCTGCGGCGGGAGGTTCATGTTTTCCATCGCTATTTCAGCGATGGAGAGCACGTCCTTGTTGCCGAGCTTGTCGTCCATCCGGAAAGCCGTCCCCGTGACGGTGGAGGAGCGCAAGTGCCCTTCGGCATAGCCGGTCTGCCGGCTTTCCTTCATCGTGACGGCATAGGGAAGGCCCTTGACGGAGGCGCTTATGTCTTTGGTCACGTCGCTTTCATAGGACACGCCGTAGGAGAACTGTATGGCCGCCTGAGGAATATCGTTGGAAGCGACAGCGGCAAGGAGCTTTTTGAGCGCGGCGGCATCCATTTGAATGCCGGAAATGACGCGCTCGCCCATGACGACGGTGGGGGTGGGGCCCATGGAAATGCCCCGGAGCCGAACGGACTCGGCCACCTTGAGCCGCGTTTCCTTCACCTCAGTCTGGGGATCGCGCAGGACCGAGAAGAACGTCTCGCCGGGCTGGAGCACGTCTATTTGTTCGATGGCGACGGTGAGCGGCGGCTGGACGGCTTTCGCATAGGCGAAGCGGACGTCCTTGACGGCAAGGTGGCCTTCCATAAGTTTGTACGACACGTCGCCCACTTCGACGCGGGCGTCGGGAGGCGTTTGGGCCGCCCACGTGCGGATGGTTTCGACCACGGCGTTCTCAATGTAACGCATCCCGGCATAGCCGACGATGATGACGGCGACAAGTGCCGCCCCAAGGCCGATCATGCCTTTCTGGAGTCTGGACAGGGCCATATGTTCCTCGTTCGTCAAGGTTGCGGAAAAGCCGCGCAGGGGCGCGGCAAAAAGGTAGTGTAGGGACGCCCTTTGCTTCGGTCAAGGGATTGGGGGCTGATGTACAAACACGGCCCCGGGCGATGGAGGTCGCTCGGGGCCGTGCGGGGCGCGCCGTGTGCGGCGGCGCGCCCCTGCATGGAGCGGGATATGACAGGATGGCGGGACCGGGGAAAGGCCGCGGCAGGCGGGGTTCCCCGGTCCCCTTGGGGGAGGCTGGTCAAGGGCCCGGGCTTGGCCGGGCTGACATCAGGAGGCCACGCAGGAGCGCACGGCCTTGGGCTTGGCCGCGTCGCCGCCCTTCTTGGCGTTGGGATCGACGGTGCGGATAGTGGTCACCTTGTCCTGGGTGAAGAAGTCGATGCCACCCTTGCCCTGCGCCTTGTTGGTGCCGAGGAGGGAGCCCTTGATTCCGCCGAAGGGGATGTAGGGGTGCGGGGCACAGATGCCCACGTTCACGCCCACCATGCCTACGTCGGCGTCGCGGCTGAATTTTTCGGCATAGAACTGGCTCTGGGTGAAGATGCACGCGCCGTTGCCGAACTCGGACTGACGGATGAGCTCAAGGGCGTCGTCCATGTCCGCGATCTTGATCGTGGCGACCAGCGGCCCGAAGACTTCGGTGGTGAACAGCGGGTTGCAGGGGGTCACGTCCTTGATGATCGTGGGGCCGACGAAGAAGCCGTTCTTGTTCTTTTCCGGCAGGTCGGGATTGCGGCCGTCGAGCACGAGTTCGCAACCGTGGCCGTGGTTCAGGGCGATGTCGACGTATTCCTTCACCTTGTCGGCGGCGGCGCGGGAGATCAGGGGGCCCATGTAGACGTCGGGATCGAGGGCGTCGCCCACCTTGACCTTCTTGGCGGCTTCAATCATGCGCTCAAGCACGGTGTCGTAGAGCTCGGGCACGATGGCCACGATGGACCCGGCGAGGCAGCGCTGGCCCGCTGAGCCGTAGCAGGAGTTGATGTAGTTGTCGATGAAGACGTCGATGTCGGCATCCTCCATGACCACGAGCATGTTTTTCGCGCCGCCGAGGAGCATGGAACGCTTGGCGCCGCGCGCGCAGCCTTCCGCCATCTTCTTGGCGGTCGGCGTGGAACCGACGAGGCAGACGCCCGCGATGCGGGGGTCTTCATACCAGGTGCCCGGAATGTCGCGGTTGCCGTGGATGACGTTGACGACACCCGCCGGAAGGCCGATTTCCATAAAGATTTCACACATCATCTGCATGAAATAGGGCGACTGCGTGGAGGGCTTGAAGATGAAAGTGTTGCCCGTGCCGATGGCGAAGGGGATGAACCAGCCGAAGACCAGCGCGGGGAAGTTGAAGGGGGCCACGCCGCCGAAGACGCCGAGGGACTGCTTGACGACCTTGCCGGAGATGTTCCCGGCGATGAGGTCGAGGGTGTCGCCCTGAATGAGCGCCGGTATGGTGCAGGCCATTTCGAGGATTTCGATGACGCGCTGCACTTCGCCGCGCGCTTCGGAAATATGTTTGGCCTGATCGAGCGCGATGCCCTGCGCCAGCTTTTCATGGTCGCGGATCATGCACTCCCGGATTTTGTGGATGTAGACCATCCTCTTGGCGATGGGGGTCACGCGCCACGTCTTGTAGGCTTCCGCGGCGGTGGCGATGGCCGCTTCCGCGGTTTCCTTGCCGGACATGGGCACGACGCCGATTTCTTCGCCCGTGGAGGGGTTGTAGAGGGGGACCGTTTTGCAGCCTTGCTCTTCCTGCCACTGGCCGTTGATGTAGTTGCGGATCACAATCTGTGACATGGTGTGCCTCCAAACGATTCTGGGTGGGATGGTTTCCCGGGCCGGGCCACGGGTTTTCTGGCTATGCTTTTTCTATACGCGGGCACCCTTGCGCCGTCTCCTCCCATTCTGCCAAAGAGTATCGCGATTCTGCCAAAGTGCCCCGGACGGCCCGTGACGCGGCGTTGCCGGGCGGCGTTGGGTGAGGGGCAAGGGGCTTTCGGAGCGGGAAGAGGATGTGTCCCCACGCCTTCGACGTGGCCGGGGAGCAGGAGGAGGGCCGCCCGAGGGAGCGGGCAGCATCCGAGGTGCAATCCCTTGCGCGGCGCGTGGCAGGGAGGGGAATCCTGAGCACGGGTACAGGCCCGCGTTTTTCCCTCCTCCGCCGTCTCCCTATGGGGGAATCCTGAACACGGGCGAGGGCAGGGGCCCGGGGACGGCACGTAGCGCGCGGGCCCGCCTTATTTGGCGACCTGGCCGGGAGTGCGTCCGAAAAGCTTCTTGAAGGCGGCGATGAAGGCGGAGACGGAGGCATAGCCGCAATTGAGGGCTACGGCGGTGACGCTTTCCCCGGCTTCGAGCTGCCCGCGGGCGTGGTGGAGCCGAATGCGCTGCCGCCAGCGCCCGAAGGATTCACCGGTCTGTCTCTGGAAGAGGCGGGCCAGCGTGCGTTCGGACATGCCGAGCCGGGAACACCATTCCCGGATGGTTTCGGGGGAGTCGGGTTCGTCGAGGAGCGCGGTGCACAGGGCGACCAGCCGCCGGTCGCGCGGCATGGGCAGGGGGAAGCCCACCTCGGGCAGCAGGGGGAGCTGATCGAGGAGCACGGCGACCAGTCGGGAAACCGGACCGTCTTCCCCATATTCGTGAGGCTGGGAGGAGAGGGCGAAGATGACCTCGCGCACCAGCGGCGAAATCTCTATGGCGTGGTAGCGCTGGAAAAAGGGGTTGGAGGCGACCGCCTGCGGCATGATGTAGAGGGCGGTATCCACCGAGGGCTCGGGCAGGTACCATTCATGCGTGAGCCCCGGCGGAATCCATACGGCCCGGTTTGAAGTGGCCAGATAGTTCCCCAGCTCCGTACACACGACCATGTAGCCCGAGCGCATGAACGCCAGCTCGCCCCAGTGCTCGTGAGTATGGACGTCGCTCCACGTGCCGCCGTCAAAGGCGTCGTTGAACCAGAAAAGAGGGCGCGGCAATTCTTCAAAAGGGAGCAGGTAACTTTTGACTTCGTTGATACGGTGCGTTTTCATCAAAAATCGTCTCCCTGTTTCCAGTCTAACGTATGTCCGCCCGTAAGGACAAGGGGCTCTTTTGCGGGCTCTTTTCCCCAAAGTCGGGCTACAGGACGATTTTAAGGCTCTTTTGTGAGCAAAACGGCCTTGTTTATCCCTGTATTGTAATATAATCTCATGCGCCGCCTCGCTCGCGGGCGCGGCGGAAATCTTTTCGCAGGAAACCCCGTATGTCCGAACAAGCCCAGTTCAAGGCCCTCCTGCCGATGCTCGTCTTTCTCCTCCTTTTCATCGGCACGGGCATCGGCCTGACCCTTTGCGGGGCGGAAATGCCCTTCTATCAGTTGTCCGCCACGGTAGCGATCATCCCGGCCATCGTCCTTGCCCTCGCACAGGGGAAGGAGGGGCTGAACCGCAAAATCGCCGTCTTCCTGTCCGGCGCGGGCGAGATCAACATCATCACCATGTGCATGATTTTCCTTCTGGCGGGCGGCTTCGCGTCGGTGGCCTCGGCCATCGGCGGGGTGAAGGCCACGGTCAATTTCGGCCTTTCCCTTCTGCCGCCGTCCATGATCCTGCCGGGGCTCTTTCTCATCGGCGCTTTCATCTCCACCGCAATGGGCACGAGCATGGGAACCGTCGCGGCCATCGCGCCCATTGCCGTGGGCGTGGGGGAACAGACCGACATCCCGCTCACGCTTCTGCTCGGCGTGGTCATGGGCGGGGCCATGTTCGGGGACAATTTGTCCATGATTTCGGACACGACCATCGCCGCCACCCGCACGCAGGGCTGCGAGATGAAGGACAAGTTCCGTATGAACCTGCTCATCGCCCTGCCCGCCGCGCTGCTGACGCTGGCGTTTTTATGGTATGCGGGCTCTTCCGGCCAGACGGTGCGGCATGAGGACTACGCGCTCATCCGGGTCGCGCCCTATCTGGCCGTGCTGGTGCTGGCCCTTGCCGGGGTCAACGTCTTCGTGGTTTTGCTGGCGGGCATCGTGTTCACGGGCGCGGTGGGGATGGCAAGCGTGGAAGGCTACACGGCGCTGCGCTGGTGCAAGGACATTTACGGCGGCTTTGCGGGCATGAACGAGATCATGGTCCTGTCCATGCTGGTGGGCGGCCTTGGGGAACTCATGCGGCACCACGGGGGCATCGCGTGGCTGCTCAAACGTGTGAACGGGCTGGCGGCGCGGCTTTCGGCCCGCTCTCCGGTCAAGGCCGGGGAGTGCTGCATCAGCCTTCTCGTGCTCCTTGCCAACCTCTGCACGGCCAACAATACGGTGGCCATCATCCTTACGGGCAAGGTGGCCCATGAAATCACCTCGGCCAACGGCGTTGACAGGCGGCGCAGCGCAAGCTTACTGGATATATTCTCCTGCGTGGTGCAGGGGCTTATTCCTTACGGCGCGCAATTGCTGCTGGCCGGTTCCATCGCCCGGCTGTCTCCCCTGTCCATCGCGGGAAACAACTGGTACTGCATGGCGCTGGCGGCAACGGCGGCGTTGGCCGTGCTTTTTGGAGTGCCCCGTCTGCGGGCCCCGTTGCCCCTTGCGGGCGGGGCGGCGGATGCGGGGCCTGCCGAGTTGACTGGCCCGGCCTTTTCCTCCGGGGCGGATCGCCGCGCCTGATGGGGAGGCCCATACCGTCGGACAAGGCCGTGTAACCGATCTTTGAGGAGATTCCCGTGGACATCGAACAGTGCATCGACATGTACCGTCGTTCCATTGAAAAGGCCGACGTTTCGCTCGCCGCCGAGGTGTGGGCGGAAACGCCCGAGGTTTCCCTCATCCACCCGCGCGGCCATGAGCACGGCTGGGAAGCGGTTAAGGCGAATTTTTACGAAAAGGTCATGGGCACGCTTTTTTCCGAGCGTCGGCTTGACGTGCATGACGTGCGCGTGCACCCGTACCCCGAAGCGGCGGTGGCCGAATTCTATTGGGATTTCACGGCCACAGTGCGCGCCGACGGCTCGACGCGGCGCACGCAGGGCCGGGAAAGTCAGGTGTACGTGAAGACGCCGGAAGGCTGGCGGCTGGTCCACGTCCACTATTCCGGTCCCGCAGCCTAGGCCACATATCAAAAGTACATACTTTTTTCTTCTTGTTTCGGCATATTGACTCGAAACGCCTGCCTGATGTGAACGGTCTTCCTTCACACCATAACAGCGTAAAAGAGTGAGCAAATCTGTTTTCTATAACGGTTTGTTGTCACTAGGATGCAGGGTATCCGTCCCGTGAGGGCGCGGAGTCGCCGGGTATGGGCGGCGGAGGCGGGCCGCACACATGACGGGGCTCTGCGGGGCCCGCCACCTCGTTGGAAAAGAGGCCGGGGAAAGGCTTGATGTGGTACGTCTATCTCTTGTACTGCGCCGACGGGACGCTGTATTGCGGCGTGACTACGGACGTGACGCGGCGGCTGGAAGAGCACAACGCCGGGAGCAGGGGCGCGCGCTACACGCGCTCGCGCCGTCCCGTGCGGCTGGCCTGCTGCGCGACGCGGGCGGACAGGGCCTCGGCGCAGCGGCTCGAATGGGAAGTGAAGCGGCAGCCCCGCGCCCGCAAGATTGCCTTTTTGCAGGCGCGTGCGGCGGAAGGATAAAGGTTGTGGCGGTTTCGCCGGGCTTGGCCGGGCGGGGCGCGGGGAACGAAGGGATAATGGCGTGCGCGGCAAGGTGCACGTCATTTTTTGCGGTCGAGGCCGGGCAGGGCCTCCACTCGGCGCGCAGAGAGCGTAATCATGTGGATTTGCAAGTCTGACGCCCCGATGAGCCGGAATCGGGCGCGAGGAAAGCGGAAGGAGCGCGTATGTCTCTGGAAATGATGATCGTCGTCGGGTTTATCGTTGGTTTTCTGGTCGGGGGGACCGGCATAGGCGGGATCATCCTCATCCCCGCCCTCGTGTATCTGGCCGGGCTGAGCAGCCACGTGGCTATGGGCACCACGCTGTTTACCTTTATTTTTACGACCATTTTGAGCAGTTATCTCTACATCCGTCTGGGGCATGTAGACTGGAAGGCCACCATCCCCATCTGCGTGGGCGGGCTGCTCTTCTCCTATGTGGGGGCGGCGGTCAAGGCGGGCATGGCGGCCCCCTACCTCAATCTGGTCCTTGCCCTGCTTATCCTGTTGGCCGGAGGGCTGGTCTTCTGTCCCGTGCGGGGGCGGCAGTTCGCTTTTATGGCGGAAGGGCGGTCCTCGCGGTTCTGGACCCTCCTCGTGGTGGGCAGCGGCGTGGGCTTCATCGCCGGGCTGACCGGCGCGGGCGGCCCGGTCCTTTCCGTGCCCATCATGATCGTGCTCGGCTTCCCGCCGCTCGTTTCCATCGCCGCCGGGCAGGTCTATTCCGTGCCTGTGGCCATTTCCGGGACCATCGCCAACATCCAGAACAGTGCCATTGATTTTCATGTCGGCCTGTGGCTCATCGTCGTCCAGATGGCTGGTATTCTGGCCGGGGTCTACGTGGCGAACAGGATGGACACCTCGCGGCTGCGCAAGCTGGTGGCATGGGTCTGCGTTTTTTGCGGGGCCTTCATTCTGTACAACGCCCTGCGCGACATCATCGCCATGTAGGGCGAATCCCAAGGGCGGACAGGCCGGACATGTGGGAGATAGTGGAAACGTCGCGTTCCCTCCTGTGGGCGGATGCGTTGCCCTTGGTCGCGGCCTGTTTCGTGGCCGGGGTTATGGAGCGCCGGGGTGTACTCACTTTGGGGAGCGTCTTCCTGTCTTTCGCGGGGGGCGCGTTCGCTCTGGGGGCTTCGTGGGCGCTGCTGCAAGTCTTGCCCTGCCTCCGCCCCCTTGCCGCGTGGCTCGGCACGCCCGGGCCGGAGGGCGCGACCGGCTGGCTGCGCTTTTTCGCTCCCTACCTTCTCTACGGCGTCATGGCGTGGCCTTTCCTTGGCGGCGTCACGCTTCTGCGTTGCCGCAAGCGTCGGCTTCCTTTCAGGAAACGTTTGGGAGATTCCCTCCTGCTGGCGGCGTTCACGGGCTGCTGCATGGTGCCCTATGTTTCGGCGCTGGCGACCCTCGGTCTGCTGTTGGCCGGGCTCCTCTACGGGCTGGGGTGGTGGCTCTATTCCGGCCTGACGCCCGCCCTTTTCGGGAGCGGCTGACCTCTGGCGGGGACCCCACTGGTTTTTCAAGGAAAAGAAAGGGGCTCTCGCTCCTGATGCGCGGCTGGGGCGGCATGAAAGCCGCTCCCTTACAGGATGTATGTTGGCTTTTCGCTGATCCCTTGCCGGGGAGATGGCTGCCGTCGCCTGCATCGGCGCGGGGGCCGGACAAGGTCAAAGGTGATTTATTCGTCCCGTCCCGCATGGGCGCGGGGTGGGGCTTTCCTACGCCCCGCACTTGCGGCAGGCGAGGTCTCGTCCCGCACGGGCGCGGCGCGGGATCACTGCAGGGATGTCCTCACTCTGGGGGGCTGAGAAGTTCTGAATGGGCGTGTCGGTCGGATGCGGGGAAGGTGTGCGCCTCGTCCGCGACCGCGAAGTGTTCCAGTTGACCCATCGTGCCGTGACATTAGGTGTGCGCCTCGTCCACGATCGTGAAGTCCCGCCCGGGCGCGTCGGCCCCCAGATCGAGGCCGGTGTCCTTTGGGAAAACGGGAGAAGTCCCGCACGGGCGCGCTGGCCCTGCCACGGCCCCGGCGCGGGGCCTGCCTTTTTCTTGTTGCACACGCGGCTTTGCCCGGACTGGTGCCGTCGCGGTCCCATCCGGAGACTTTTCTTGTCGCGCACGCGGCTCTGCCCAAGAAAGTGCTTCGGAGAGCGTCGTTACGGTCCATATCGGACGGGTGCGGTTCCGGATGAAAGCGGTGGGGCTGGCCTGTCCGCCGCGTCAGTCCATTTCGCGGTGGCGCGGTTGCGGGTACTGTTGGTGCGTTTCGGGCACGCGACCAAGCGTCCGTCTCGTCCGGCGCGGCCTGGAGCCGTCCCTCGCCCGCGCCTTCTTTTTTGACAAGTGATTACGATTGCCCTATCCTGCTGCGTTCGGGCAACCGTCTCAACCATCGTCACACCGAACCACGAGTACAAGGCCATGAGCGACAACGTTACCGCTATCAAAGGCTTCGCCGACCTCTTTTCACCCGACAGCGACGCCTTCACCCGCATGGAAGGCATCGCGCGGGAAATCTTTTCCCGTTACGGCTTTACGGAACTGCGTACCCCCATCCTCGAACGGACGGAACTCTTCTGCCGCGGGATCGGGAACGAAACCGACGTGGTCCAGAAGGAAATGTACACCTTCCCCGACCGCAAGGGGCGTTCGCTGACCATGCGCCCGGAAGCGACCGCCGGGGTCATGCGCGCCTACATTGAAAGCGGGCGCAGCGCCGACGCCGTAACCAAGCTGTTCACCATCGGCCCCATGTTCCGCTACGAGCGGCCGCAGAAGGGCCGGATGCGCCAGTTCCATCAGATCAACTGCGAATGCCTCGGGCCTTCCGAGCCCTACGCCGATGCCGAGCTGGTCACCATGGCCATGCGCTTCCTTGAGGCGATAGGGCTCAGGAATCTGACCCTCCAGCTCAATTCGCTCGGCTGCCCCTCCTGCCGCCCGGCCTACCGCGACACGCTGCGTCAGTGGCTGTCCTCGCTCGACGAATCCGCGCTCTGCGAGGACTGCCGCCGCCGCATGGTCACCAATCCCCTGCGCGTGCTGGACTGCAAGGTCCCGACCTGCAAGGAGCACACCGCCGCCGCGCCGAAGATTCTTGACCACAACTGCCCGGACTGCGCCGCGCACTTTGATACCGTGCGCCGCCTGCTGGATGCGGAAAAGGTGCCCTACGTCATCAACCACCGGCTGGTGCGCGGGCTCGACTACTACACCCGGACGACCTTCGAGATCGTGTCCGACGAAATCGGCGCGCAGGGTACTGTGGCGGGCGGCGGACGCTACGACGGCCTTGTAGCGCAGCTTGGCGGCCCCAACGTGCCCGGCTTCGGCTTCGCCTGCGGCATGGAGCGGCTGGCCCTGTTGCTGCCCGACTCCGAGGAGGATCGTGAAGCGGCCCGTCCCGATTTTTACGTGGTCGTGCTGGCCGACGCCGCCCGCGACTCCGCCTACGCCCTGACGCAGGCCCTGCGCGACGCGGGCTTCCGCGGCGAGATGGGATTCGCCGTGCGCAGCGTCAAGAGCGCCATGCGTCAGGCCGGGAAATCCGGCGCGCGTTTCTGTCTGCTTATCGGTGAAGACGAGCTTGCCGCCCGGACGGTCATGCTCAAGAATATGGACAGCGGCGAACAGGCTTCCGTGGCGTTTGCCGATGTCGTGGCCCGGCTTCAAAAATAGCCCCCAGCGGGCATAGAGGAATGTTATGAGCGAAGAAGTGAAGGAAGTGTCGGTCCGCTGCGAGGCGCTCGGCGACTGGAAACGCAGCCACACCTGCGGGGCGTTGACGCTGGCCGACGACGGGGCGGAAGTCTGTCTTATGGGATGGGTGCAGTACCGGCGCGACCACGGCGGCCTGATTTTCGTGGACCTGCGCGACCGCTACGGCCTGACGCAGATCGTCTTCAGCCCCGAGCACGCGCCCGAGGCCCACGAGCGGGCGGGTGCGCTGCGCTCGGAATACGTGTTGGCCATGAAGGGCAGGGTACGTCCCCGTCCCGAGGGCATGGTGAACCCCAACCTCAAGACGGGCGAGATCGAGGTCGTCGTCAGCGAGTGGAAGCTGCTCAACACTTCCAAGACGCCTCCCTTCCAGATTGAGGACCGCGTGGAGGCGGGCGAAAACCTGCGCCTCCAGTGGCGCTATCTCGACCTGCGCCGTCCGCGCATGGCCCGCAACTTCGAGCTGCGCAGCCGCACGGCCATGGCCATCCGCAACGAGCTGGCCTCGCAGGGCTTCCTCGAAGTCGAAACGCCCATCCTCACCAAGTCCACCCCCGAAGGCGCGCGTGACTACCTCGTGCCCTCGCGCCTCAACCACGGCCAGTTCTACGCCCTGCCGCAGTCGCCGCAGCAGTTCAAGCAGTTCTGCATGATCGCGGGTCTCGACCGCTATTTCCAGATCGCCCGCTGCTTCCGTGACGAAGACCTGCGCGCCGACCGCCAGCCGGAATTCACGCAGGTGGACATCGAAATGAGCTTCGCTGACGAGAAGCAGGTCATGGACATGGCTGAGGGCCTCATGATCCGCGTCTTCAAGGAGGCGCTCGGCGCGGACATCCCGCAGCCCTTCCCGCGCATGACGTGGGATGAGGCCATGGCTCGCTACGGCGTGGACAAGCCCGACACCCGTTTCGGCCTCGAACTGTGCGACGTGACCTCCATCGTCCGGCAGTCCGGTTTCAAGCTCTTTGCCTCGGCCAAGCTGGTCAAGGCCATGCGCGTGCCCGGCGGCGAGAGCCTGACCCGCAAGGAAATCGACGAACTCACCGAATTCGTGAAGATTTACGGCGCGCAGGGCCTCGCGTGGATCAAAATCCGCGAAAACGAATGGCAGTCCCCCATCGCCAAGTTCCTTTCGGACGAGGAGCGCAAGGGCCTTGCCGACGCGCTCGGCCTGACCGTGGGCGACATCGTGTTCTTCCAGGCGGGCGAGCCCGGCATGGTCAACGCGGCCCTCGGCAACCTGCGCGTGCATCTGGGCGAAAAGCTCGGCCTCATCCCCGAGGACGCGTGGAATTTCCTGTGGGTGACGGACTTCCCGCTTTACGAATACAGCGAGGAAGAGAAGCGCTATGTCGCCTGCCACCATCCCTTCACCTCGCCCAAGGACGGCGATCTTGAAAAGATGGTTTCCGATCCCGCTTCCACCAAGGCCCGCGCCTACGACATGGTCCTGAACGGCAACGAGGTGGGCGGCGGCTCCATCCGTATTCACGAGGCCGGGGTGCAGCGCCACATGTTCGAGGCGCTCGGCTTCTCCAAGGAAGAGTACGAATCGCAGTTCGGCTATTTCATTCAGGCCCTTGAGCACGGCGCGCCGCCGCACGGCGGCATCGCCTTCGGTCTGGACCGCCTGATCATGCTCATGTCGAAGTCGCCTTCCATCCGCGACGTCATCGCCTTCCCGAAGACGCAGAAGGCTACCTGCCTCATGACCAACGCGCCGGATGTGGTTTCCGCCAAGCAGTTGCGCGAACTGGGCCTGCGCCTGCGCGAAGAAGCCAAGAAAGAAGAGAAATAAAGGGAGGGATTCCCCTCTCGCACCGAGCCTCCCGGATAGCCCGCGCTGTCCGGGAGGCTTCGTTTTGGAAGGGCGGAGGGAGTCTTCTCTCGCGGCTGGGGCGTCTTGGCGCTCACCACATAAGGTGCCGTTTTTTTTCGACGTCTTGCCCTGTACTCCGGCGGGGAGAATGCTTTTCCCCACCCTTTCTAAAAAATGGGGCTATGCGAAAGAGGGGTGACAGGCCCGAGAGTGTAAGAAGGAGGGGCGTGGAGCGTCTCCAGTTTTTTCAACATGGAAAGTTCATTACAGAAATAAGGTCCACGCCGTTTGTGGCTCTTTCCCTGCTCTCAATCCATTATCTGGCTTGTGACGACACGGCCTGATCCTGCGAGGCGGGCCGCAGGTCGATCCGATAGATTTCCACAGGCGAGCCCTCGAACACGTCTTCGCGTTCCAGCACGCCGCCGCAACGCAGGATGGTCCTGCGGGACGCCGCGTTTTCCTTGGTGCAGCCGAGCATGGCCGTATCCAGAGAGAGGCCGCGGGCATAGTCGAGGGCCATGCGCAGGATGCGCGTCGCGTAGCCCTTCCTCCGTTCCGTGGGCCGGACGCCGTAACCGATGTGCCCGCCGTAGCGCCGCAGGAAGGCGCTTTCCAGAGAATGCCGGATGTCGGCCATGCCCACGATCCTGCCGTCGGTCTCGCGGATGGCGAAAAAGGTGCTCGCCACCGCCCAGCCCGCAAGGACGGTCCGTGCATCCGCGTTGTCGCGTACCCTTTGCAGCCATTCCGCGTAGTCCAGCGCGTCCAGAAGCGCACTGCCGTGTATTTTGTCTTCGCCGTGGCGCAGGTGTTCCGCCTTGTAGTCGAGGACGGAAGCTTCGGGCACGGCCTCCGGTTTGAGGAAGATGAGGTTCATGGCTGTTCTCCTGTGGTGGCGGGAGGCCGCCGGGGGGCCGCCTTGGAAGGGGGGACTTTCCGCATGAGGGTCTGATAGTGTCTTGCCTTGTATCAGAGTTTTCAGCGGATTACCACCAGAAGACCTCGCGCAGGGCCTTGTGGCGGTAGAGGTCGTAGTTGGCCATCATGCCGCAAAAGACGGGGTAGAGGATGGAAGGCAGCGTGTAGAGGAAAAGGTGAAGGGGCAGGCCGAGATACCAGAAGCCCCCGCCGAGCAGGAGAAAAACGAGCGCGGCCACGGGCCGTTGGGCGAGGAGGGAAAAGATTTCGACCTGCATGAGAGCTTTCCACAGGATGGGCGCGGTCAGCCACTCGTAGGCGTTGGCGTAGTCGAAGCGCAGGCCGGGCACGTGGACAGCGCCGCCCACGAAGACCGCCACAAGGGAAAGCCCCGTGATCGCGGCGATCCAGCGGTGGCCCCGGCACCAGAGGATGACGAACAAGAGGGCAATCGCTTGGAGGAGTTCCGGGAAGGGCGCGTAGGCTTCGTGCAGGATGGAGGCGAGCGGCGTCACCTCCGTGGGGGCGAGCGTGGGGACAAAAACGAAGACCCCCGCCGTCAGCAGCACGAGGCCCTTGCGCCACAGGCCGACGGCGAAGAAATAGAAGGGGCCGAAGAGATAGGCCCACGGATTGAAGAGGGCGGGGGAAGAGAGAGGGGGGTGGAAGAAGGGAACCCCGAGGAAACGCCCTGCGGGGGCGCGGGAGGCAAACGGAAGGAAAGGGACCTCGTCGGCTTCGGGCGCGGGCTCGTTGCCGCTTGGCCGGCTCATGGCCGATCCTTTTTCTTCCGCTGCCGAATGGCCAGCGTCAGGCCCGCCAGCGCGCCGCCGATCATCCCCACGCCGAAAGCGCGGGGCAGGCTGTCGGAAAAGCCGGCCAGCGCGTAGAAGACGCCAAGGGAACCGCCGATGAGAATGCCACGGATAATAAAATACCGCATGATTCAACCGCCTGTAACGATTTATAGGTATAGTACCCTTTCCTCCGGAAAAGGGACATGGTACTTTCCGATAAAAATCTGTACCCCTTGAGTAGTCGAAGCGGCGTCAACGTGTCAATGCGCTTCCCGACGGTGCCGATGGGGGAACAAAGGATTCTGCGATGAAGATTGCATCCGGCGCATTAGCCTTTTTACTGTATGCCTGTGGGGTGATGACTCTTCTTTTGGCGTCCGGTTGCGATGCCGACAAGAAAAAGGAGGCCGCCGCCCTGCCGCCGCCCCTCGTGGGTGTGATGGCGGTAGAGGCCCGCGACGTCCCCATTACCCTTACCTACGTGGGCCAGACCGAGGGCTCCCGCGCCGTAGAGGTGCGGGCGCAGGTGTCGGGCATCCTCATGAAGCGCGCCTACAAGGAAGGCCAGTACGTCAAGCAGGGAGACCTGCTCTTTGAAATCGAGCCGGATACCTACAAGGCCGCCGTGCAGCAGGCCCAGGGCGTCATGGCGCAGGCGCAGGCCAAGTTCACGCAGGCTCGGCAGGACCTCAACCGCGTCCGGCCCCTCTACGCCCGCAACGCCGTGAGCCAGAAGGACCGCGACGACGCGCAGGCTTCCTTCAACAGCGCCAAGGCCGATCTCGACGCGGCCAAGGCCGCGCTCAACGAAGCGGAAATCAAGCTCGGCTACGCCTATGTAACCGCGCCCGTGTCCGGCTACGCAAGTCAGGAATACCGCACGGTGGGCAACCTCATCACCGCTGGCTCGCAGGATGGAAGCCTCCTCACCGTGGTCAATCAGGTCAATCCCATCTACGCTAACTTTTCCGTGCCCAGCCCGCAATTCATGCGCCTGCGCGCCCTCGCCGTGCAAAAGCGCCTCGTCGAGGACGGCATCACCGCCCAAATCAGTCTTGCCGACGGCACCGTCTATGACAAGAAGGGGACCATCACCTTCATCGACAAGCAGGTCAATCCCGGCACCAGCGTGGTGGCTTCCCGCGCGGAATTTGAGAATCCCGATCTTTTCGTCCTGCCCGGGCAGTTCGTGCGCGTTACCATTTCCGGGCTGGTCCTGAAGAATGCCATCCTCGTCCCGCAGCAGGCGGTCATCCAGACCCAGAAGGGGAGCATGGTCGTGGTCGTGAAGGACGGCAAGGCTGAGATGCGCCCCGTGGACCTCGGGGACAATTACGGCGACAGCTTCCTGCTCAACAAGGGGCTGGAGCCGGGCGAACGCATCGTGATTGAAGGCGGCAACAAGGCCGTACCGGGCCAGCCCGTGCGCGTGGAGGAGGCCAAGGCTCCTCAGTCCGCACCGCTCCCGGATCAGCCCGTGAGTCCCGAGGAGGGAGCCCCGCACGCCGGGACGCCCGCGTCTTCGGGGACGGGTGCGACTTCCGGGACGGCCCCGTCTTCCGCCGCGCCTGCCGGAGCGACCCTTTCCGGCAAGGCCGAGTAGGGGGCCGTCATGGAAAACAAGCAGCTTCCCCCGGCGGAGCAGGCCCCCGTCTCCCCAGAGGCCCCCAAACACCCCGGCACCGGAGAAATCCGCGAGGGCTTCTTCCTGCGCCGCCCCATCTTTTCCACGGTCATTTCCCTGATCATTACGCTGGTGGGCGCCATCGCCATCACCGCGCTTCCCGTTGAGCAGTATCCCAACCTTACCCCGCCGCAGGTACAGGTGTCCGCCACCTATACCGGCGCAAGCGCCGAAGTCATCGCTGAAACCGTGGCCTCGCTCCTCGAAAGCCAGATCAACGGCGTGGACAACATGATCTACATGAGCTCGGTCAGCGCGAGCACGGGCAGCATGTCCCTCACCGTCTCCTTCGACGTGGGTACGGACCCGGATCAGGCGACCATCGACGTGAACAACCGTGTCCAGCTCGCACTGGCGCAGTTGCCGCAGGAAGTGCAGCGCATGGGCGTTTCGGTGCTGAAGAAGTCGTCGTCCATGCTCCAGATCATCTTTCTGACCTCCCCCGACGGGCGTTACGATACCACCTATCTCAGCAACTACGCCCTTTTGAACATCGTCGACGAATTGAAGCGTCTGCCCGGCGTGGGCGACGCCCAGAATTTTGCGGCGCAGGATTACGCCATGCGCGTGTGGCTCAAGCCCGACCGCATGAGCCAGCTCAAGGTGACGACCGACGACGTGGCCACCGCCCTGCGCGATCAGAACGCCCAGTTCGCAGCCGGGCGCATGGGCGCGGAACCCATGCGCCCCGGCGTAGCCGTGACGTGGCAGATCACCACGCAGGGCCGCCTCGTCACCCCCGAGCAGTTTGGGGACATCATCCTGCGCACCGAAAAGGACGGCTCCATCCTCCGCCTCAAGGACGTGGCCGACCTTGAGCTGGGCGCGCAGAGCTATGACTTCGTGGGCAAGTATAACGGCATCGAGGCCGTGCCCATCGGCATCTATCTTTCGCCCGGGGCCAACGCCCTGAACACCGCCACCCTCGTCAAGGAGAAGATGGCGGAACTCGCGCAACAGTTCCCGGTGGGCGTGGCCTACAGCATCCCCTACGACACCACGACCTTCGTCAAGATTTCCATTCAGGAAGTGGTGAAGACGCTTTTTGAGGCTATGGTGCTTGTTTTCCTTGTGGTCTTCCTTTTCCTCCAGAATTGGCGGGCCACGCTCATCCCCTGCCTCGCCGTGCCCGTGTCCATTGTGGGCACTTTCGCGGGCATGTACGTCCTCGGCTTCTCCATCAACACCCTGACCATGTTCGGTCTGGTGCTTGCCATTGGTATTGTGGTCGACGACGCCATTGTGGTGCTTGAGAACGTGGAACGTCACATCAGTGACGGGCTGCCGCCCCATCAGGCCACGGCCAAGGCCATGCAGGAAGTGACCGGGCCGGTCATCGCCATTGTGCTGGTGCTCTGCGCCGTCTTCGTCCCCGTAGCCTTCACCGGCGGCATGGCGGGCCGCATGTACCAGCAGTTTGCCATCACCATCGCCGTGTCGGTGGTCATTTCCGGCACGGTGGCCCTGACCTTCACCCCGGCGCTCTGCGCGGTCCTGCTCAAGCCCGAGCATGGCGAGCGTGCAGCCTTTTTCCGTAAGTTCAACCAGTGGTTCGAGTCGGTTACGGGCAAATACGTGGGCATCGTAAAAGTCCTCATGCGCCGCACGCTGCTCGCCATCGTCCTTTTCCTGCTGGTGCTCGTGGGCATCGGCGGGGTCTTCCGCGAAGTGCCGGGCGGCCTTGTCCCCGAGGAGGATCAAGGCTACCTGATCGCCCTCATGACGTTGCCGGACGGCGCGTCCATCAGCCGTACTTCCGCCGTGGTGCGGGGGCTCGACGCCGAGATCATGCGCAACCCGCTGGTCTCGGACGTGATGAGCTTCTCCGGCATGGACGCCGTGAGCGGCGCGGCCAAGACCAACGTGGCCACCTTCTTCTTCACGCTCAAGCCCTGGGATGACCGCACGGCTGCGGGGGACAGTTCCTTTGATCTGGCCCGCAAGCTCTACGGCATGGGCTTCGGATTGGTGGAGGGCTCCTTCATCGCCTTCAACCCGCCGCCCATCAGCGGCATGAGCAATACGGGCGGTTTTGAGATGTGGTTGCAGGACCGCAACGGGCAGGGCAGCGTCGAGCTTGCGGCCGTGGCGCAAAAACTCATGGAGGCGGCCAACCGCCGCCCCGAACTTCAGGGCGTCAACACCTCCTTTACCGTCAACGCGCCCCAGCTTTTCGTCCAGCTCGACCGCGAGAAGGCCCGCACGCTCGGCGTAAACGTCTCCGACGTCTTCTCCACCATGCAGGCCACCTTCGGCTCCACCTACATCAACGATTTCAACCTTTATGGCCGTACCTTCCGCGTCTATACCCAGTCCGACAAGGATTACCGCGCGCGGCCCGAGGACTTGGCGGAAGTCTACGTGCGCAACAATCAGGGGAACATGATCCCCATCACGGCCCTCCTTGACGTGAAGCCCACTGCTGGCCCCCAGACCGTGGAACGCTTCAACAACTTTCAGGCCGCCAAGTTCATGGGCAACCCGGCCTCGGGCTACAGTTCCGGGCAGGCTATGGACGCGATGGAGGCTGTAGCCCGCGAAGTCCTGCCCGAAGGCTACGGCATTGCGTGGTCGGGTTCCTCCTATCAGGAAAAGCTTGTCAGCAGCGGGGGCTACCTCGTCTTCGTGCTGGCGCTGATCGTGGTCTTCCTGATCCTCGCCGCGCAGTACGAGAGCTGGTCCCTGCCGCTCACCGTACTGACGGCGGTCCCCTTCGGCGTTTTCGGGGCCATCACCGCCATCTGGCTGCGCGGCATCGCCAACGACGTCTATTTTCAGGTGGCGTTGGTGACGCTCATCGGCCTGTCGGCCAAGAACGCCATCCTGATCGTGGAGTTCGCGGTCGAGCAGTACCGCAATGAGGGCAAGGACGCGGTCCATGCCGCGGAAGAGGCGGCCCGCCTGCGTTTCCGCCCCATCATCATGACGTCGCTGGCCTTCATTTTGGGCTGCGTGCCCCTTGCCGTGAGCACGGGCGCGGGCGCGGCCAGCCGTCACGCCATCGGCACCAGCGTCATCGGTGGCATGTTGGTAGCGACCATCGTTGCGCCGCTTTTCGTGCCTTTCTTCTTCCGCTGGATCATGCGTGCGTCCGAAAAGCTCACGGGCAAGGTCAAAAAGGAAGCATAAGGGGGAGGGGAGAAACGTTTCGACGTGAAACGGTCCTGTAATGTGCAGGCGGTGGCCACAAAGAGGCGGCGATGCAGGCCGAAGCGGCGTTTTTCGCCTGAAGGTCAAGATTGCAAGGTGAGCGGTTTCGGAATCCGCCCGCCCTGTGGCGAGACGTTTGTGGAGGCGGCATATGCGCCCCTTCCCGCAGGGCAGGGCTCGACGGGATCGCCCTTTTCGAGGGCCGCCTCGCCACGGCTGGTGGGGATGAAGAAAGCGGCAGTGGGGGTAGACCTTCCTGAACCGGAGTCGTACGTTTTTTGCCGGGCGAAGAGGCCGTGTGCGGGCCTTCCCCGAGGAGGAGAATAGATGCGAATTCTTGCACTAGGTTTGTTGATTCTTGGTCTGGCGGGCTGCTCGTTCGCGCCGGAGTACCAGCGTCCGCTCATGCCCATGCCCGAAACGTGGAAAGGCGAGGTGGGGCAGGGCGAGAGGCTTGACCTCCAGTGGTGGAGGCGCTTTGACGACGCCACGCTGAACGCGCTGGTCGAGGAGGCGCTCACGTACAACCGCGACATCGCGGCGGCCGTGGCGCGGGTGGATACGGCCCGGGCGCGGCTCGGAGTGGCGCGGGCGGAACTTTTCCCGCTGATCAACGCCGAGGCGCAGGGCACCCAGACGTGGATCGACAACACGAAGGTTACGGCCGGTACGGAGGCGCCCTTCTCGGCGGGCTTCGGGGCCACGTGGGAGCTTGATCTCTGGGGGCGTCTGCGCAACGCCCGCGAAGCCGCCCGTTACCAGCTTCTGGCTTCCGAAGCCGCGCAGCGGGGCGTGCAGCTTTCCGTGGCGGGGCAGACGGCCAACGCCTATTTTCTGCTCCTGAGTCTGGATTCGCAGCAGGCCACGGCCGAGCGAACCGTCAAGACGCGCGAGGACGCCCTCGCCATCTACACCGCACGCTACGAACAGGGGCTCATCAACGAGCTTGATCTGAGCCGGGCCAAGACGGAAGTGGAGACGGCCAAGACTGCCCTGTATCAGACCCGCATTTCCCGGGACGCGGCAGAAAGCGCGCTGGCGGTCCTCGTGGGCCGTTCTCCCCGCGAGATCATGAACGGGACCATGCCCCGGGGCCTGCCGCTGGAGGCCATCCCCACCCCGCCGGTCATTCCCGCCGGAGTACCTTCCGATCTCCTTGAACGCCGTCCGGACATCCGGCAGGCCGAAAGGACCGTGGAAGCGTCCAACGCCAATATCGGCGTGGCCCGTGCCGCGTGGTTCCCGACCATTTCCCTCACCGGGCTTTTCGGGGTGGTCAGCCCGGAACTGCACTCCCTCATGAGCAACCCCTTGCAGACATGGAGCTACGGCGGCAGTGCGACCATGCCGCTCCTCGACTTCGGGCGCGTCGGCTACAACGTCGAAGCCGCCGAAGGGCAGCAGCGCGAGGCTTTGGCCGCCTATGAGAAGACGGTGCAGACCGCTTTTCAGGACATGCGCGACGCGCTGACCCGGCAGGCCGAGATGAGCAACGTGGTGGCCTCGCTGGAGCGCACGGTCAAGGAACTGCGCCTGTCCGTGGACCTTGCCCGCCTGCGCTACGACAACGGCTATTCCTCCTACCTTGAAGTGCTCGATGCGGAGCGTTCCCTCTTCGACAGCGAGCTTCAGCTTGCCTCCGCGCGCAGCGAGCGGCTGACCTCCATCGTCAACGTCTGTCTGGCCCTCGGCGGCGGGTGGATGTAGGGAGAAGGCATGTGGGGAAGGGAGGGGGAACCTTTCTGGAGAAAGGTT
>OFHP01000467.1_pt1 | contig 25266 bp, 30 predicted proteins | sample 1521651 | NCBI WGS metagenome assembly OFHP01 (sample SAMEA3504105, study PRJEB24116) | mouse gut metagenome | biome: mouse gut; feature: mouse-associated habitat; material: faeces | place: Denmark | collected 2011 | reverse complement strand
GAACTCTTAAAGCAGGCAGAAGCGTGGGAGCGGAAGGCAGTTTCTTCTCACCTGGGACAATAAAGCGTTTTTGAGAAAGGTCTAAACTATAGAGGATGTTTGTACCGGAAAATGACAGGGGAATCTTGAATTTGCGCAAGGTTCCCCTGTACTTTGCACTGCTGCCAGCATATAAATATTTTTGCGTAACCCCAGATGATTTATGAATGGATTCAGAAGTTTATTCTGCACTTTTTGATGAATGGTTCCAGAGATATTGAAATGGAAAGAGGTCTTGGAGCGGGAGTTTTTTGTGGGGAGATTTGGAAAAATTAACAGCTCTACGATCCGTAGGTTGCACCGGTGGGAAAGAAGCTGTAAGATGAAATTACATTCAGAAAGAGAGGTACAGCTATGAGTTATGTGACGGGGGCAACCATTAAGGAATTAAGGGAAAAAAGAAGAATCACCCAGAAGGAACTTTCGGACAAGATCGGTGTCAGCGACAAGACAGTATCAAAATGGGAAACCAGCAAGGGACTTCCGGACATAGGAATAATCGAGGAACTGGCAAGGGCTCTGGGGGTGTCTATCGCAGAACTGCTGACAGGAGAGCTCAGAGAAAATGGGAACCAGTCGGCCAATATGCGGAAGATGTGTTTTTATGTCTGTCCAGTGTGCGGGAATATTATAACCTCAGTGGGACATGGCGCTTTTTCCTGCTGCGGGATTGTTCTGCCGGAGGTGGAGGCTGAAAAACATGGGGAAGACCACTGTATCTGTGTGGAGACAGTGGACAATGAGTATTGTATAACCATGAGCCATCCCATGGATAAAGGGCATTATATTTCTTTTATTGCATACGTGACAACGGACGGGCTGGACTTGGTGAAACTGTATCCAGAGCAGGGAATATCCGTGAGGTTCAGGAAAAAAGGGCATGGCATGGTCTATGGGTACTGTAACAGGCATGGAATGTTTAAGGTAATGGTTTGAAAATATAGGCAACAGTCTGAAAGTACAGCTGATACGCAAAAGCAGCCGCCTGCCGCTGGTGGTGCGGGAGAGTGCGGAATGCCAGAATCAGATGGAGATCTGCAGCGCCTTTATCGGGGAGATATCCCAGAAAGCCAACAAGGTGCTGCTGATTTATCGGTCAGGGATTATGATGGTCTCCATGGTGGGGGCGGTGTCGCTGCTGAGCCCGTGGATTCTTCTGGTTTTGTGCGTGGAACCCTGCCTTCCTTTTTCAGTCTGATTTACTCCATGAAAAATGCCATAAGGGCGGATCAGGAGCTGGGGGCCAGGAACCGTGTGAGGGGGTATTATGCGGAATTAATGACGGAAGTTGCGTATGCAAAAGAACTGAAGGCCTATGGACTTTATCCAGTGCTTATAGACAGGTGGGATCAGGAGAGCAGTTTCATAAACCGGGAAAGGCTTCTGCTGGAGAAGAAAAATGCGGTGCGCCGCCTGGTGCTTCTGCACATGCAGAAGGCAGACGTATCCGACGATCAGATCATCAGGGCGCTGGAGCGTGTGGGACTTTCCGGTTTATTGAAGGAACTTGGCTATGATCTGGACATTCCACTGGGAAAACTTTTTGAAGACGGAAGAGAACTCTCGGGAGGACAGTGGCAGCGGGTGGCTTTGGCCCGGGCCCTGCTTGGGGATTCGGAGTATATTTTCCTGGACGAGCCCACGGGCACTGTTAAGTTGGTACAACTATGATCACAAAAAAGAAATGCCCGTGATGTGCTGGTCATTGTCCATTCTGATTTCGGAGATCACGGAGCGCCAGAGGGTCCGCTTTTCTTCCCGTTCCAGGCCGTCATAGATGGTTTTGAAATCCTGGGAAAGAAGGTTCTCTATTGCCGCAAAGTCTGGGCGCTGATCTGCGGCGGGTTCCGGCTTTTCTTCCAGCATGGCGTTATATTTGTCATAGTCCGTGGTGAACGGCGTTCCACCGTCCACAAGCAACAATTCGGTGGAGGTAGGCGTTCCACCGTCCACGTTGATGTTGATGTCCGTTTCAAGCTGCCGGATGCGCTCATAATAGTCACGGACTGCTGCCAGTATCGCATCAAGCCCGCTCTGTGAAATGATGATTTCCTCTGCCCGCTGCGTCGCCTTGAGACATGCCCGTGTCTGCTCCACCGCTGCCCGTATTGTCTCGGCGCACTCGGCAATGATTTTCGCCGTGCTGTCCTCCCTCCGGCTCTCTCTGATTTCCCTCGCCCGCTCCGCAAGTTCCCTCGCCTTTTCCGCTGCTGCCCTCAACGCCTCCGCTGCGTCAATGGCGTTCTGTGTGTCCTGTGCAATCTGCAACGCCTCCCTTGCAGCGTGAATCGTATTCTCAAGCCTCGTATACTCTCCGGAATGTACAATCTCCGATTCATCCCTCTGCGACGGGAAAATCTCCATTTCAAAATTTGCGCTTGTCAGCAATGCGCCGTACTGGTACAACTGTACCTCGCAATATGCCGTTCCATGAACCATGAGCATGTTGCGGGTCAGCGGAATGAGAGCCTCGTTTCCGGATTTTTCGCCGTCATTATGGACGTGGGTTCTGTCCGGCTTTGTCATGTTGATAATGATTTCAGCATCGTTCGGTATTTCATAGACGACACCATTCTCCATGAGCGTGACCCCGATATATCTTGTACCCATATCCATCTGCTTGGCTGCCACCGCAAACCGTTTCACCGCCCCGTATAAATCCACTTTTATGTGTCTTATGATTTGCATTTCCTCACCTCCCCGTTTATGACAATTCCTGCTCCGTTTTCTGCACCTCCTCAAAAGAGAGCCTTGTGTTCGCAAGTTCCACCTTGTTTTTTGACCTCGTCTGCGGGTACTGGTACATCTTCACGATTCGGTGTCTTTCCCGTATGCCCGTTGACTTTGACATCAAGAGAACCGTGTCTCCCAGTGCTATGTCGAATACTTCCCGATAACGCTCTCTTTCCTCCCCGTCCTGCACCGCCTCCACAAGATTGACGATGTCTGCCGTATATGATTTATAAGGCTTTGACAGTTCATCCAGTTTCGCCTCCCCGTCCTCCCTCAAGGATTCCTCGTCGGTGTATCTTTCATCTTTCCATGTGCAGGTCTTGACTTTCCTCGAATACTGATAATTCTCAAGATAGTTCTTTCCCCCGATGTTGAGCATCAATCCGTCTTTGCCGATGCAGATTAGCCTTGTGCAGAAATTATATGAATTTGACTGTATCTGCAATCTTTTCAGATTTAGCCGTTCCATGAAATACGCTCCCCTGTCCTCGCCTATCTGCTCATAGATTGCGATTCCCTTATGGATGGAATCGAACTTGATTTCACACCGATATGTGCTGATGACCTGCTGCACCACATCCCACGCCGAACAGTTCTGTTCGATTCTGACCGTGCGTTTTTTCTTTACCCCGCAGAACGTAACCGTCCATCCCGTTCCGGCTATTGCCTCATTGCAGCAGTCCTCCGCAGTCTTTTCCACGGTCTCAAATCCGGTGGGGAACTGTCTGCCCTCCATTTCCTCGACGTTCATCATTCCGGTGCATTTATACCAGTCGCCGGACGGCTCAATCTGTTTGATGACGAACTCGTCCTCGTTGGTTCTGATATATGCCTCCTCTTTGATTCCTTTTGCATAGGTGTTATCTTTCCGGTACTGGAAAGAGATTTCCCTGTCTCCTGTTTTCAAAGTGCTTGTGATGCAGATTTCTTTTATTCCGGACAGGTTGCACACCTTTTCGTGCATGTCATTGAAAAGTTCCATGTTGCACCCCCTAGAGCCACATCGGATTGTATTCAATCGTCACGATTGCGTTTTTATCCGAAAATATGAGGTGGTGGCTTTTCGCATCCCCAGTCTTTAAGAACGGAAACTCCATCATTCCCTCGACATCCTTGAACTTGTTTTCCCCGTCAATCGTGACGAATCCTTTTTCCCCGTCAATGATGACCGTCGCCCCTCTCGGAATCGTGTGGATGATGATTTCATCCGAAAAGCCGTTGATTCTCATTTCCTCAATGTACTCCGTCGCCGTGATTGTTACCCTGCACGGAGACCACCTGTTTCCTGCTGCCTCAAACTCCACCTCATGAACATTCTCCCATGTAAGCGTCACCGTCTCACTGAACCAGTACCCCGTGAATGTAAAGTCTGCCGTGTACCTCCCTTTTGTAATGGTCTTTGAAAGTGTGTTCCCTGTCATATACCCTTTGAACCGCCTTGAATATCCGTCCAGAGTGAGCGCAACGCCTTTTTGCAGCATTGCATTGAAATCACTGACATAACGCTGCACCTCGTCTCTCGTCCTGCCTCTGAACAGAACGCCCACCGTGACACCCGAAAGCGGTGTGTGTGTCTCACCCTCGGACGGAATCAGTGCGCCGTCGAACATGTCAACGCTCACCGCCGTGGAGGGCAGCGTATAGTCAACGGTCAACTGTTTCGCACTGTATGTCCGGATGTCTGTCTCGTCAATCTTCATCGCTTACCTCCTCTTTATCTTTTCGACGGCTAGGTTGTCACTGACCTTTTCCGTTGTACGGTTCGACACTTCATCGCTGTCGATGTATGTGTGAACCTCGACATGCGCCTTTATCTGCTGATTGATTGCATCTATTTTCCGGTCAAGCATGTGGTTCAGCTTTGCATAAAACTCACTTAATGGCAAGATTGCCTCTGCCCCTGCCTCACCCCCGACCATGAGCCGTGAACCGTTCATCCCGAACACGGTCGGGTTCGTCATGATACCGCCTGTCTTATACCATTCGATTCCAAATGACGGAACGGATGGAGGGTTCAAGCTGAACGACCCCGAAATTGAAAAGTGCGGGAGTTTTAGTTTCGGCAACGACCACTCGAAATTAAAGGCGTTTTTCATTGCGTCAATGGCGTTATGTACTGCATTTTTCGCAGCGTTTATCGGCGTTTCGATTGCCGACTTTATGCCGTTCCATATATTTGAAACGGTCGATTTTAAGGAATTGAACACATTGCTCACGGTGCTGCTGATGGCACTCACCGCCGTTGACACCGCTGTCTTTGCCGTATTGATTGCCGTACTGATTGCCGTCTTGATGGCGTTCCACACGGTCATCGTCGTGCTTTGTATAGCATTGAATATATTTGCAACCGTCGCCCGTATCGCATTGAGTACGGATGAAATCGTGCTGCTGATGGCGTTCCATACGGTTGTCACGGTCGCCTTTATCGCATTGAGAACCGTTGTCACATTGTTCTTGATGGTATTCCAAACCGTTGTAACTGTGGTCATGATGGCGTTGACTATCGTTGTAACCGTTGTTTTGATGGCGTTCCATGCGGTTGTCAGCACTGTCTTTATTGCATTGACAATCACCGTCACATTGGTTTTGATTGCCGTCCATGTGTTTTCAATGAACTCCCGCATCCCCGAAAGAATCGTTTCCACGTTGGTTTTGATTGCCGTCCATATCGTCGTTATGATTGCTAAAATGGATTGCAGCACAAACTCAATTCTTGAGTAGAAGAAATCGAAAACCGTCTTTATAATTATTTTTAGGTTCTCAAGCACTGTCTCGACTTTCCTCTTGATGGAATCCCACGCCTCCACCATCACCGTTTTAATGCCTGTCATGATTCGTGAAATGGTCTCCTGCACCGCCGTGATTGCGGTCTGAACCTTTTCCCGTATTGCCTCCCATACCTCGATGACAACCGCCTTGCAGTTCTCCCAAATGAACCGGAACGGCAACGTAATGATGGAAACGGCTGCGCTGATGACCTCTTTTATAGCCATGAGAGCCACCGTGATGACATTCTTTATCGTCTCGAACGCATTTGCGACCGCATCCCTTACACTTTGCAGCCCGCTCTTGACTTTGTTCGGTAGTTCATAGACGAAATCAACGACCGTGTTCCGGATTTTCTGAATGAAAGTAACGACTTTTTCTTTCACTCCCTCCATGTTGATTCCCGTGATGTTCTGAATCACGTCGAACGCACCTCGTACAAGTTCAGCCTGTTGGTCGAATATCACCTCAAGAACTCCGGCAACGCCTCCACCGCCCTCCTCATAGCTTACCTGTATATCATTCCATTTCTGTTTTACCGTGTCTTTGACTGCCGATAGTTTTTCGCCGACCGCCCCTTTGACCTCTCCCAGTTTGTCAGAAAATTTATTCTTGATTTCCGAAAGTTTCCCTCCGGTCAGATTGTCGATGAAAGAAAGCCCTGCGGTGTAATACCCTTTGATTCCCTCCCATCCTGCTGCCACAACGCCCTTGATGCCTCCTCCGTTTTCTTCATATGCGGATTTGATATTGTTCAGCTTTTCGGCGACCGTGTCCTTTGCTGCGCTCATGGCGTTTCCAATGACTTCCTTTACTTTTCCGAATACCTGTCCGACCACTTCCCCGACTTTTTTAAATATTTCCAGTATATTTCCAAATGCGGACTTTACCGTCTCCCAAACTCTTTTTACTGCTTCTCTGAACTGCTCATTGTTTTTATATAAATCGACTAACCATGCCACAAGTCCGGCAATCAATCCGGCGATTGCCAAAATGGGCAATGCTTTCATTGCAAACCCCAGTGCCTTTGTTGCGACTGTTGATGCCGTTGTCGCCGTTGTTGACGCTGCCGTGGCGACCGTGTGCGCTGCCGTCGCTGCCGTTCCCGCTGTGTCTGCTGCCGTTCCTGCTGCCGTCGCTGCCGTTTTCGCCGTGATTTTCGCAATGATGGAGGAAATGCCGGAGACTAAGTTCTGCCCCGCCTTAATCGTGGATGAAATGCCCTGTGCAAACTTCCCGATTCCGATTGCTGCGGGTCCTACTGCTGCCGTGAACATCCCTATTTTGAGTATGGTCTGCTGCTGCCCCTCGTCCAGTGAGCCGAACCATTCGCACAATGTATGTACCTTTTCCGTGAACTGTTCGACCAACGGTGCAGCGGATGACATGATTGTCTGCCCGAATTGCAGCACGGTGTTTTTCAGTTCATTCATTGCGATTTTTATGTCATATGAGGTCGTCTGCATCTTCTCAAATGCCGTGTCTGTCGCACCTGTTGACTGCCTCATTTCTTTCAGTGTTCCGTTGAACGAATCCGCACTATCTCCCAGTAAAATCAACCCCGCCTTTGCTGCCTCCGCAGAGGAGAACATGTCGCTCATGGTGAGGTTTTCTTCTTTCGCTGCCCCGTCTATGATTTGTAGCACGTCCGCAAGGCTTGAACCGCTCGCCATGAGTTCACTGAATGACTTCCCTGTCTTTTCCCGCAGAATCACGTCCGTCGTGCTGCCTGTCTTTCCCAACTCATTGAGCATTGAGTTCATGTAGGTCGTTGTTTCTGCCGTGGCGACACCGTTTGCCGTCATGATTGCATATCCGGCGCACAACTGGTCAAGGGCGACACCGTTTGCGTTTGCGGTCGGAATCACCTTTCCCATAGCAGACGACAACTCGGAAACGGTCGTCTTTCCTAGATTCTGTGTCTGGACTAGCATGTCAGAGACTTCCGTGACCTTTTCTGCCTCAAGCCCATACGCATTGAGAATCGTTGTCAGAATGTCAAGCGTGTCTCCGGATTCCGCAAACCCCGCCGTCGCAAGTTTCGTCGATTCCCTCACGAAATTCACCGCATCCGCTGTGTCCTGCCCTGCGCTTATGGCGTTGTATACGTTGTCCGCAATGTCTCCGGCTGCAATCCCTGTCTCGTTTGACAGACCGATGATTGCATCCTCCATTTCATCCACGGACATCACGCCCTCGTCCATGATGGTTGATACTTTGGCGATTGCGTCCTCGAAATCCACCGCCATCTTTGCCGATGCCGTCGCAAACGTGGCAAGCCCCGCAGAAACAACGGTCATCCTTTTCCCGAACTGCTCTATTTTCTGCCCCGCCTTGTCGCAAGCGTCGGCGAACACGTTGAGTTTATGGTTCTTTAATTCCCTGTTTACGTCCTCAAGTTCCGCCTCCATTTCCATGAGGGCGGTCTCTGCCCTGTTCGCACTTACGGTCTGCCTTGAAAGAGCCGTCTCCGTCCTGCCGATTGCGGTTTCATTTTCCTTGAACTCCTGCTCAACTTTGTCAAGCGCCTCTTTCAGTTCTTTCGTTGCGTCTGAATTTTCTCCGGTTGCCTTTTTCTCGTCCTCATACGCTTTCTTTGCAGCCTCGACCTTTGCCTTGAGTTCCTCCTGCTTTGTCTTTTGCTTTCCTAACTGCTCCGTGAGGCGTTCCTGCTGCTCCCTGTTCATCTGCACGATGTTCTTTTGTACGGTGACTTTCTGTGTGAGGGATTCGGCTTTCGCCTTGAGTGCGTCCGTAGCAGAACCGAACAGCTTTGCCCGTGTTGCTGCAAGGGAATATTCGCTTGACAGTTCTTTCATCTGCGCTGCTGCCGATTTCATCTGTGTCCGGTAATCGCTTGAATTTGCGGTAATCTTGACGCTTGTATGTGCCACGCTCTCACCTCCTCCCCGTGTCCTGTCTGCTGCCGGATTTATTTGTTTTCATTTACCGTGTCTAACTCAAATTTCAGATATTCCAAAAGGGAGACGACGTCCTCCCTCATACATTGGCTGTATGAGTTTTTCAATAGACGGATTGCTATTTTTATGACCCTGTCAAGAATCTCCCCGCAGGATTTCCACGGGTTCTCCTCGGTTTCCACGTCGTCCTCGTACCCGTTCTCAACGTCGTATTCATCAAATGCGGATGCCTCCCGCTCTATCGGCTCGACATCCACAATCGTGAGCAGCTTTTCCGAAATGACATCCTGCATGATGAAATGGATTCCCTTTGCTGCTGTCAGAAATTCGATGACCTCTGCCCCTCCCAGTTCCGCAAGAGACATCCGGTTTCCGAAAATTTCTTGAATGATTTTCTTGTTGAAGAACATCGCATCCGTTATCCGGTCGGAATCGTTCCTCTCCATGAGGCTCACATATTTCTTGTACTGCTCCACCGTCACGGAATTGATGAAAACCGTTCCTCCCCTGCAAGTGATTTCAATTTCCGGAATCACTTGCCACTCTGAAAATTTTTCTGTATTTTCTCCATACGGCGGGCAAGTTCCTCACCGACACCCACGTCAATGAACTGGAACTCCATAATGATTCCCGCAGCATCAAGACCGCTTTCCACGTCCTTGAGTTCCTCGGCGGCGAACTGGTCTCCGTATGCCTTGCACACGAACAGCACCATCGCCTCAATGTCCTGTTTTGTATACCGTTTCTTTGTGTCAATCTGCTCTGACAATTCCAGATAGTCCATATAGGTGTCGATTGACATTTTCGGCATGGTATACTCTTTTTTGTTTACGACGATTTTTCTCTGCATTGAATTTCCCTCCTGTTATGTGGTCTCTTTTTACTGCTGCTCGGTTGTTCCGTCTCCGGTGTTGCCCTCTGTGCCGTCTCCGCTGCCGTCCTCCGTTCCGTCTCCTGCGTTTTCAACGCTGTCCGGATATTCCTGCACCGCAGAAAACCAGTTCGCAAGTGCCGTCTTTGCGTCCGTGTACTCGTCAATGAGGTTCGATTCGTCAACGGAAATCTCATACTGGTTGTCAAGACTGCGCTCATAGAATGACCCCTTGATGCTCTTTGTGGTCGGAGACAGTTTTCCCTCTTTGGTGTTTGCCTCGTCGCTGATGCCCTCTGCGAACTTTCCGACAAAAAGCCATTTGAACTCGTATTTTCCATTCAGCTTTCTTTCACGCCATCCGATAGCGACCTCCGGTGCCATGTCGTTGGATGTCTTTACAAGGTAGCCTTTTTCATACCGCTGCCCGAACAGGAACGCCCTGTCCTGCGGTGCAAGGGCATTGACCTCCAGTTCCACATCCGTTCCCTCATAGGCTGTGATGACCTCCTCCGTCTCGTCGTCGGAGTAAATCTTTTCGGAACTCCATTTTTCATCAATCTTTGCTTTCACCATCCTTGACAGTTTCCTCGGCGTTCCTGCCACATACTGCGTCGCCGTGTTCTGCAAAACAACCGCAGCATATAAATCCTTGCAACCGCATGTCCTGCTCCGGACAATCTTTTCCACGGTCTCGCTGATTTTCGTTCTTGTTTCTTCCATTGTCATTCCTCGCTTTCATAAAATTTTGAGAATCTCTGTGCTTTCATATAGATTCCGTCCTCCGGCTCTGAATCGTCTCCGTTCCTGCCCTCGAAAGAGAATCCGTCCGATTTCATGAGGCGTTTGATTTCTCTTGCCAGTTCCACCTCGTCCTCTTGTGAAAAAATTGTGACCTGCACGGATAACGTCACGCCCTCTGCGTCATCGTCGGAGAAATTGTCGTCCGTCTCTCCTAAATCCCACAAGGTCACATGACACGCCTTGATGTCCTTGTCATACCATCCCTGCATCACCGTGATTCCCCGTCCGCTGACAGGCTTTAGGGTCTCGGATGCGTCTTTTATGATGTCCGGACTGTTTCCCATGCTTATCACCCCACTGTGTTGTCTAAAAATGATTGATATTCCTGTTCGGCGATTTTCTGCAACTCGCCGTCTGCCTCCCGCCCCGACGCAAAGATGAACTCCCTCGGCGGTTGGTAGATTGTTCCCCAGTTTATGAACTTCACATAAAAATGCTCGCTCCGGTCGGACTTATCCCATCCGACCTCTGCCGATGCTCCGGTGTCCTTTATTGAGATTTTCCCGATTGGCACACTGTCGGCTGCGTGAGACGATACGCTCGACTTTGAGCCGAACCCCCGTCCGCTCTTTGATATGTCCGCAGACTTCGGAACTTTCCCCGACATTATCCGTTTGACTATCGGCTGCGCCCTCTCGACAATCTTTTTATTTGTGGCTCTGATTGCGTCGTCGCTTGCTGCCTTTTCAAACGCCTTTACAAGTTCCTCAAGCCCCTCGAACTCCATTTCAATCCTCATTCCATCGCCTCCGGTGTCAGATTATGACACTATGCACCCGCACGGCATTTCAGCAGCACCCTCCGGTTGTCGGAGACCATCGGTGACGCATTATAAATCTTGAACTCCGTTCCCTTGTACTCCGCATAGAACTCTTTCAAGTTCAGTCTGATTTCCTCAATCTTTTTACAGTTCCGAACTTTAAAAACAATCGTGTTTTCAAGTCCGGTCTGTAATGCGGTATACTTTTCATTTGTTGCAAGGTCTTGAACCTCACACCAACATTCATAGAACGTCGATGACACCTGCTGCCTCCTGCCGTCAACAACCTCCGTCTTTTTCCTTATCACCTTTATCCGTCCGGTCATGCGTTCCCTCCTCTGTAAATCTCTTTCAGCAGCATGGAGGAAACGGCGTTCGTGAGTGTCCTTGTCTCTTTCTGATACTCCTCACGGTGGTCATAAAGTTCTTTCGTGGAAATACATGCAAGCAGCCTTTGACGGCTTGTCATTGCGTACCTGTCAAACGACGGAATCAAGTTCTCCATGTCCTCCATCGTGGTGTCGAACATCAACGCAACGATTTCAGCGTCGTCGTCATAGTCGATATGACAATACTTTTTACAGAGTTCAATCATTTCCGCTCTGTATTCCTTTTTTTCCTCGTCTGTCATGCCCTCACCTGCTTTCCTCCAGGGGCGGTCATCCCGCCCCTCCCATTCTTACCCGTTCACGACCTCCGTGATTTCTCCCTTGATGACCGCTCCCTTGTCAACAGGCTGCACATCGAAACGGTCACGCACCTTGATTCCGGTCAAGTCCTTTTCCCACATCCCCGACCCTTTGTCGTTGATGTCGATGGTCAGCACGTTCCGGTCAAAGAGAGTGATTGCCTCTTTCAAGTCACCGCAGAAAACGGGATGCTTATACCCTGTGACCGTTGTTCCGTCCGTCGCAAGAATCGGCGTGGATTTCAGCGTCTTTTTTGACAGTTTCACAATCGGGTATTCCCCGAAAAGCAGTTTCCCCTTTGTCTGCAACGTCGGGTCTTTCTGCAGGATATAATTGCCGTCCGAATCTTTCAGCTTGTCAAGGAAATTGAACCCGCTCTGATTCGTGATGACAATAGAGGTCGCTGCCACCGCAGGGTCAAGCTGCTCGTTGAAAATATCCTTGAGGCTGTCAAGGTTGGAAACGACCACCTCTTTCCCCGCCGTCATGGTGTTCAGCACTTTCAGAATCATCGCATTGCGGGTCGCCTTTGTCTTTTTGGCAATCCACTTGTTGATGTATGCCATGATGTTGGCTGCCGTGTCCTCAAGCAGTTCGGCGGTCATCTTGAGGATTCCACCCTTTTTCTTGACCTTGTATTCGATAGGCTCGAAAACGGGTTCGTCCATTTCCGGAAAATCCGCAGCCTCGTCCACATTGTCAAACGGCGTGGATTCCGCATCGACCTCAATGTTCCTCGTGCCTGTCTTTGTGGTCACGCCCTCCACGTTGACATACTGCTCAAGGTTGTCGGAGGAACGGCGCAACTCGATGATGTCGGTTCTGATGTCCTCCGGAATCGTCACCCCGATGCCCTGCTGCCCCTCGTCGTTCGGCGTTGCATCGGATGTCAGTGCGTCCTTGTAGACTTTCACGTCTGCCTCGTCCGGCTCAACGTGCAGGAATCCGGCTTTGATGATATTGACGAAAGACTTGACAAGGTTCTTTTTGTCAGCCTTTTCACCGCCGATGACCTTTGCCGTTCCCCTGCCGACCTTGTCCTCGATTCCCTCGTGTTCCTCCTCGTCCAAATCGAAAAGCAGGTCGAATTTTTCCTGCAACGCCTTGAGTTCCTCTTTCGCTGCCCTCGCCTTGTCAAGTTTCCCGTCATTGACAAGGCTCTTGACCTCATTCTTTTTGTCATTGATTTGTTTCAAAAGTTTCTGCATTTCTTTGTTCATGGTCTCTTTTCTCCTCTCCATTCTTTAAATGCCGTAAAAATCCAAATCCGCAAGAATCTCCTGCTTTTCTGCCTCGATTCTCTGACTTTCACGGTTCTCAATCTCTGCGATGACCGCATCGACAATGTCTTTTGTTGTGGTTTCTCCCATTCCCTCCGGAATGTTCGTGTACCTGTCAAAGAAATCCGACGCACACGCTGCGACTGCTGCCCTCTCCTCGACCTCAACATCGAAATACTCTGCAAGTTTTTCTCCGTTGAACCACGTTTCCGCTACCATGAGAGCCTTGAGTTTATCTCTCGTGACACCGTCTTTCGTGTGCTGCTCATAGATGTCAAGAATGGAATCCTCGCACAAATTCAACTGTTTTATGGATTCCTTGTGATCGTCTGCGTTCCCGATCGTGATGCACAAGGGCTTGTGAATCATTGCCTGTGCGCCTGTCGCAAAATGCAGTTCATCACATGCAAACATGATGACGGATGCGATGGATGCTGCCATCCCGTCCACATATCCGACCTTTCGCCCGTTGTACCGCCTTAACTGGTTGTAAATTGCCAGTCCTGCGAACACGTCACCGCCTCCGGAATTGAAATAAATGTCGATTTCCTCATATCCGTCCAACTGGTTGAGAAAATCTGCGATGTCCTGCGGGCATTTGTCCTCCTCGTACCACATGGATTGCCACGTTGCCGATACGATGTCACCGTAAAAATACAGAGAACATCTGCCTTGCTCCTCTCCCTCGGTGAAATCCAAATACCCGACTTTTTCCATCTTTCCGGTGCGCCTGTTCTTTTTTGTGAAATCAAAACGTCTTTTCAGTGCCATTTCACTCACCTCCCTCCTCTGTTTCCCCGTCCTCTGCCTCGTCGGTTTCGTCCGGTTCATTTTCCTCTGTGACCTGCTGCCCTGTGTCCGGTTCAGTTTCCTCCGGCTGCTCCGGTTCTGCGGTCTCCTCTGTCTGACCGCCCTTGAGATATGCTGCTCCCGCCATAGTCAGCGGAACGATGCTGCCGTTCGCAAGCAGTTCATCGCCTCCCTCCGCATCCGGCATGTCAAGTTTTCTCCTTGCCTCGTTTGGCTTTATGATCGAACCGCCCACACCGTTTTTGAGGTATTCCATTTGTGTCTTTGAATCTGTCCGGAAAAGCACCTTTTCGTTGTACTTATAGTAAAATCCGGATTCCTGCTCCTCCTCCGTCGCCATCTTGTAGTTGATCTCCTCCTCATACTGCTTGATGATGAACAACTCTGTGTCAACGTAAAAAGACAACTGCTGCAATTCGCTGTTCGTATAGGACGATTTTGAATAATCGTTGATCTGATTCGGTTTCACCCCGAACGCTGCTGCGATCTGCAATGCCGTGTATTTCTTCAGTTCAAAGAACTGTGAATCTGTCAGCTTTATGTCAAGGGGCGTGAGTTTCATTCCCAACGGCACGGGCAATATTTTCCCGACATTCTTTGCACCGCTGCCGAACTCCTCAAACGATTTCCGGAGAGCCTCTTTCGCCCCCTCATTCAGTTCGCCCGTATATTCAAGCGTCGCTTTTGCCGTCAGCCCGCTTTCATACATTCCGTTCATGAACTCCTGTGATGCCGATGCCCCGCTTACGGTGTCTTTCAATATCTGCTGCACGGGCAGCCCCGTGATTCCGTCAAAACTGAATGATGTTTTGAAGTGCATCACCTCGTCGGTGCTGAAAACGTACTGTCTGCCGGATGTCGGGTCTGCGTAGACATACCACAAACGCCCTACCCCTGCGAATATCCCCGCATCATCGACGACTATCTGCACACAATTTGACTGCATCACCCACAAGTCAATAATGCGGAACTCTCCCCCATACCGTTTCCGGATGAACTTTTTCCTCATGTACACATAGGCGTTCCCGTAGTGGTTGCGGTTCATTTCAACGGTGTTCCAAAATACCGTAGGTGTCATGAACGGGTTCGGTCTCTTTGTCAGCAGCTTTGACGTTTCCGTCTGCTCTGCCTCCACGATTCCCCTGTCCGTTTTCTGATAATATTTGACAGGCATTTTCGCAAGCGTCTCCGATAGCATCTTGAGGCATGTGAAATACGTCACCTCTGATGTCGGTTTCCTTTTCCGGCGCAATCCCAGTGATTCAAGGAAAGACTGTGAGTTCAGCGTCCTCACCCCTCCGGTGTCCTGCGGTGCGCCCCTCCACCAGTTCACGAAACGGCTTGCAAGCCTCTGAAACGGATTCATTTTATTCACCACCTTTCACATATTTCTTGTATTGCTCAAGCCATTCATTCACGGATTCGTTGATGTCCGGCTTGTATTCCTCTTTCATTGCGGGTTTCCATGCGTCGATGATTGCGTCAATCGGGTCGATGCGGTCTGTCGTGATGTCCTTGTCAATCTTGATTTCCCCGTAATTGTTGGAAATGGTCTTTGCGTTTGCGATTGACCATGTCAGCAGTTCGTCCACCGGAACGACTTTCTTTTTGTCTCCCTTTCCGACCTCAACACCCTCAATCTCCACGTTGCCCGCAAGGATTTCCAGTCTGAAATCGACGGTCGCATCGTTCAACTCTTTCGCCGTCTGTGTCACGGACACGGAATCGAACCCCAACGCCTCAAGGTCTGACAGGAACGCCGACGCATTATGCGGGTCATAACAAATCAACTGCGGTTTCAAGTCATGCTCTTTCACAAGTTCCTCAAGGTATTTGATGATGTATTTATAATCTGTCTTGATTCCCCCTAGTGTTTCCGTGACCGTCACAAGACCTTTTTCAATCCATAGGTCATATGGAATCTTGTCAGTCTTGATGTGTTCATCCACCCGTGATTTTGGTATGAATGAATGTGTATGTACAAAATACTTTTTTACATCGCCGACCATGTGCGGGATAATGATTGCGATTGAGGTCAAATCCCCTCCGGATGACAGGTCAACCCCGACATAGCACTTTGCCCCCTTGAAATCTTTCAGCGATTTCAACACGGCGCACATTTTCCATTTTGCAATTTCCTTGATGTACATGGAATTTGACCATTGCATCCACATGTCTAACTGCTTGACAAGGAAATCCCGCAAATCCTCCCCGCCCATGTCACGGGCGGTATGTGCCACCGGAATGAGGTTCTCGACCGCATCCGCATCAAACTCAAGAATCGGGTTCGCTTTTATCCAGTTTTCCGGCGTGTACCAGTCGTCCTCTTCGTCCATCTGTGCGATGTACACGAACTGACTGTCATTCTCGAACACGCCCCTCAAGAGATTGCAGCAGTATTCGTATAATTTATAGCAGGGCGATTTCAAATCGAACCCCGCCGTCGTGATGACTGAAATCAGTGCGGACTTGAGTTTCTTGATTCCTCCCTCAAGCAGTTTGTACATCTGATTCGTCTTGTGTGCGTGGTACTCGTCAACGATTCCCAAATACGCACGATGTCCGTCCAGTGACTTCGTGTCTCCGGACAGGGCTTTGATTTCTGAATGTGTGAACAGGCAGTCTATTGTGTAGTTGTGTTCATGTACCTTGAACCACTCCGACAAATCCTCGTCCGAATTGATGAATTTTACAATTTCTTTCCATACGATGTTTGCCTGCTCCTGCTTTGTGGCTGTGCAGTATATTTTCCCGTACTTGTAGCCGTCAAAATTGCCGTAAAATGCAGCCAAAATCCCGTTGAGGAATGACTTTCCGTTCTGTCTGCCTAACTGCACATAGGACGTTCTGAACCGTCTGTAACCTTTTTCCTTTGTCCTCCACCCATTGAGCGACCCCAAAATGAAACACTGGAACGGGTACGCCGTGACGCTTTCCTGCTCCTCGCCCTCCGCAATGGTGAGTTCCTCCGCAAAATTGATGATTTTCTCGGACTGTTCAACGTCAAAATAGTATCTGTATGGTGCAGCCTTTGACTTTTCAATGTCATCAAGATGCCTCTGACATGCCAGTCTCACAAGTTCCCCTGCGGTGATGCGCCCCGCTGTGACATCAAGGGCGTATTGTGTGCATCGGTCGGTGATGCGCTCCGTTTTCGCCATTATGCGTTAGCGTACTTGCTGAACTTGTTTTCCGGTTTTTCCTTTTCCGTTTTCGGAACGACCAAACGGCAACGGCTCGACACGGTCATCCCGAAATCGCTTGCCCCCTGCCGACACTGTTTCATGCAGCGGTCTTGTATTATCATGAGACGCTCACGCTCCCCGTTCACGACCTGCCTTGTTCCGACCTGTACCTGCTCTTTTTCCCCCGTGTCCGGATTTTCCCTTGTCTCATAAACCGGAACGTCCAACATCAACGGCGTTCCCCTTATCTGCGCCGTGATTTCTAAGAATTGTTCCTGTGCAATCAGCAGTCTCCCCAGTGCATCACAATCGACATTCGCAATCAGTTTGATTTCAAGCAGTTCTTTCGCCAGTTTCCGGAATTTCTTCTTGAGTTCCGGTGTTAGGTATGCCGGAGGCTTGACCTTGTCATTCGGGGCGACGACCTCGGCGTTTTTCCTTGCCTCAATCTCCGCTTTTGTGAGGTGTTTTTTGCCTTTCATGACCACCAAATCCGTGGGCTGTCTCTGTCCTGCCATAGCAACGTCAACCCCCTTTCCGTCCGGCGTTCAACGGTTTTGTGTCACATTCTGACACCCCTCCGGCAATCCCCTGTCTGCTGAATTTTCCGTGGGGAGTTTTCTCCAAACAAAAGAGGGGGCGTGACTAGAAAAGCGTCACTCAAAACTTTTTCATATCCCCCCGCCTCTTTGAAATGGTGTTCAATCAGCGACCGCAGCCGTTTTTGTGTTGCCCTCATGCTTGCGTTGCTCTGTTTATATAGTGCTGTGATGGTGCTGTGCGTCTCATGCTTGAGAGGTATCAAGTTCAGCGGGTTCAACCTCTGCTCCCAGTCCTCCTCCAGTTCAACGATGTGGTGAATCGGGTCGGATTCCTCAAGTGTTTTCAGTTCGTGCAGGACATACAATGCGTATATATCAACATGCCCGTACACGCTCATGATGACCGGACGCAACGCCCGCCACTCCTTTGATATATAGAACTCTGCTGCCCTCTGGTCTCGGCGTGTGTTGTTGTACACCACATACCTTGACTGCTGCCTCTGCTCACATTCCCCGCACATCTTTATTGATTGAGGAATCAGCTTGCCACACCTGCATGTTTTCAATAGCATGGTTCATCCTCCTCCCTTTGTTCCTGCTCCTGTCATCTTCTTTTGAGAGGCGGGCAATAGACCGCATCGCTGCGCCCTGCTGCCCGCATATAACAGGAGGGCAAACAGGCAAGAAAAAGCGACTGCATCACTGCAATCGCTCGTCTCAACTGTTCACGCTATCATAATAGCACACCGGAATCCCTTTGTGTTCACCCACTTTTGACCCCCTATTTCACCCACTTTTCACCCTGTTTTCACCCCGTTTTGTTCAAATTGTTTTTATTTTCAGTGCAATTCGTGTCATTTTCTAACGCTTTCGCACCGAATAGCTTAATCGCCAACCTCGGAATCATAGCCTTGCACCACTTCTTTGGAGAGTTCTTTCCGCATCCGGTCTCTCTGACAATCTCCTCGTATGTCATGCCCTTTATATAGACCGCCTCAAGTGCCTCGTACTTGTACGCCTCACCTGCTGCCTCCGTGTCCTCTTTCAGCGACGCAAGGGCTTTCCGCAAGTGTTCAAACAGGATGACCGTCTCTGCCCTGCACTCCCTTATTGATTGCAGGAACGCCCGCTCTGCTGATATGTTGTATCTGCCCGCATCCGGAATCTGCGACACTTCCGACACCGCATCATTGATATACCGCTCCATTTCACGGTAGTTCTCAAGATATAAATATGTCTTGTCGATGACCGTCTGTTCTTTTTCCTCTTTCACGCCGATTCCTCCGTTTCTGTTTCCACTTCTTTATTTGCTGCTCTCCTCTTTCAGAATATGCTCATTCTGCATCCTCTGTAATTCCGTCAAGCCCTTTCTGAACTCCATGTCATCGCCGTTCATGCAAATGTCGAAAAGCTGCTCGTACTTCTCAATGTTCTCGAATATGAACCTTGCCTCCGCTGCCGTCCTGCTCGCACTAAGGAACATCCCTTTGACCGCCTCTTTCATGGTCTCACACCACAGTCTTTCCTCCTCGCTCTGTGGCGGTGTCTCTGCAATCATTTTATTATAGGATTTGTCGATTGCATCCGAAATCGGCTTTTTCCATCCAACTCCGACCGACATCAACTGATATTCAATATCCTCAAACGTGTTCCCCTGTGCAATTCCCGTGATGCGGATGTCTTTCTTTCCTTTTGCCGGAATCAGCCTCAATCCGTCATCATATGCACTCATATAATAGTTTAACTTTGCGTCGAAATTCTCCCTCGGATTTATGATGATTTCCGGTTGACTGCTGCCCGCCGTTTCAATCCTTACCCCGACATATCTTGCCCCGACCGCTTTTGCGTTGGAAAATACTGCTTTCAATGCTCTTTTATTCATCATCCTTCCGCCTCCCATCTTCTCCGTCTGCTCTTTTTCGGTTTTCTTTCACTTTTTCTACAAGTTCCCGTGTACATTTAGAACACATATCCATTTCAAAACTGCCATTTCCTGCAAAAAAGAACATCCTACTCCCATATTGAATATTCACCTTATTTCCCGTTTTTTTCCTCACTTCTTTTCCGCACAAATCGCATCTAACTAATTCCATGATTTTCCTCCTCTCCAATATCATGAGGAATCCCGTTTCTGATGGTCTCCTCGTCCTCTTTTCTCCATTCCCTCAACTGCATCATATCCATAAGATTTCCGAACCCGCTTTCCCCGCCCTCTTTTGCATCCTCCGTCGATGCCAACGTCATGAGGCTTTGCCCGATGCAACGGAGATATGCCATCCGCTCCATTCCCGATAATTCCTCATTAAACTTGACGACAAGCTGCTTTTTCTTCTCGTCCGATATGAGCCACACCGCAGTCACAATATTACTCATTTTCAGACTTTCCGTGAACCACGGTCGCAAGTCCGTGACATATTTCCTTTTCATTGCCCTTATTTCCTCCTGTGCTACCACTTTTTCAAAATATCGCCCTGCTTTTTCTCTTGCGGGCTTACACTGGTATAATGTGCATGTGTGCATGTGAGACCCATCACAGAATTTACATGCGTTGAGCCTCACCCACTCCTCTTTGAACTGCTGCCATGTCATTCCCTGCCACCGTCTCTCACAATGCTCACGGCTTTGTCAATCAATATGTACTCCTCGCCCCCGTCAATGCAGCCGTCGCCGTTCGCCCTTATATCGGCGCATATCTGCCCCAAATCAGCCCCCTGCAACGCCTCCCCGTCCTTATTGACAAGCGATGTCGCCATGATGCAGAATCCGTCCTCAAGTCCTGTGTAATCTTCAAGGATATATGTCACCAGTTTCCTCACCATGCGTCCGGTGTTCCTGCCGTCCGCAAACTCCATCAATTCAAGGATGTCGCCCTCTTTATATCCCCTGTCATTCTTCCGGAGTTCAAAACTCTTTCTATTGCTGCAAGCGTCCTCGAAAAAGGATTCCCCCAGTCTTATCTGATGCACTTTCTGACCATTCTCGCCGGATGCAGACGGAATCTTGTTCATGCGCTCCTCGTCTGCCTGTTCACGGAGTTTCTTTGCGGTCTCCCTGTCGATTCTGTCCTGCTCGTCCGAATAACGCTGCTCGTCGGTCTTGTGCGCCTCCGTTCTGTTCTTGTACTGGTCGCACTTTGTACATGTTCCGGTCTTGACGTTGCAAGTCTCGTATTCTGTGCAGGAATAGCAGAGAGAAGTGATTCCCTCCGGATGCGGTGTCTGATATCCGTCACCTGCTGCCATGTCAACCCCGATATATGCGCCCGCCTCCTCTGATACCTTTTTCGGCTCTGTATTTGCCCCGTTTTCGCCCGTTTCGGTCTCCGGTGTATTCTTTTCCGGCTCTGCCCCGTTTCGCCCGTCTGTGGCTGTCTCTGCGCCCTCTCCGGCTGCTTTCTGCGTCTCCTGCTGCCCCGTCTTTCCCTCTTTCATCGTCTTTATTTCCTTGTGGGAGAGTTCGCCGGATTCCTTGAACCTTTCGAGTGCCTCCTGCTGCTCCTGCTTTGACATTCCGGACAGTTCATAGGCAGCGGAAAACGTGAGACGCTCGCTTGTCAGTTCTTCCTTAAATTCCGGAATCAGATTGTTATTGACGGATTCAATCTGTGCAACCTTTGTCTTTGACATGTGCAGCATTGAGGCGATGACATCCCGCAGCCGACCAGAGGTTAGGTCGTACCCTTTTATCTGCTTTCCTGCTGCTTTCATCTTTTCCAGTGATTCCTTGAGGCGTTTTTCCTCCTCAATCATGTCGGCGACGCTCTTATTCCGGTATGCGTTCGCAATAATGATTTCCACCTGCTCCTCGTCCGCATCCTGCGGTGTGGTCAGCTTACTCGTCGCCATTTCAAACTCTTTATAGCCTTTTGAGACAAGATGCTTTAATGCAAGCCACCGCCTCTCCCCCGCAACAATCCTATACTCGCCCTTTTCACACGGCTCATATACAAGTTCAAGATTCTGCTTGAGACCAAATGTCAGAATGTCTCCCGCAAGTTCCTCCACCGCTGCGATGCTGTAAAAGTTCATTTCATTCCGGTACATCTTGAAAATCGAAATGTCTTTCGTGCGAAATCTCGCTTTCGGTGTCTCCTCGATGCCCGCCTTGCTATTTTTGTTTAATGCGTCCATGACGCTGAATCCCGTTGCCATCTTCTTTCCTCCTGTTCAATTCCTGCTCTGCCTCTTTTGCTATTATCTGAAAAATACAAAATCCTTTGCATGTGTCCGGCGATAAACCGCACGTTTCGCATGGTGGATATAGTGAGCCGTCCGGTCTCCTCGGTCTTTTATCCATGTTTATTCCCCTTTAACCTCCCATTTCATGACGATCGCCTATTGCCATAGGGTCAACCATGTACGATCTTTTCAGTTCTGAATCTGACAACTTTTTCTTGAGTTCTCTGATTTCCTCGTTACGCTTTTTGATTATTTTCTCTTTTTCTTTGATTGTCTCCTCTGCCTCTTTGAGACGTTTCACGACACCTGCCGCCGGACAGTCCTCTTTCATGTCACACTCTACATCTGCCATGTACGCCTCGCACATACCACAAACCGATTTGTCCTGCTGCCCTATCGTCTGTTTCAAATCCTCAATTTTCGGAATCTGCCTTTTTTTCTGTTCTGATTCTAAAATCAGAGGAATCTTTGCAAATTCTTCTCTCGACATTTCCGAAATTTCATAGTGTGCATCCGATTTCTCGCAATCTATAAACTCACGAATCAGCCTCCGCAAGCAGCCCGCAGACACAACGATTCGCAATGTTTTTCTTGCCTCATTCAGCAACCGTGTGATGTCATCGTCTGAAATTTCTTTCATTGCATCAATTTCCTTGCATTTCTCGTCGTACTGCTCCGAATCTATTCTCTCAATCAATCCGGATGCTGTGTTTCTAATACCTCTGTATAACGTCTCACATTCCCGCAGATTATCTAATGTTTCAAGGCTTATTGTCACCGTTCCCTCGATAAAATTCATTTTTCCCTGTCCTCCTGTCCTGTTTTTCACCGCCGTTCAATGCCCGAACGATTTCTTTGTATTCCTTTTCCCTCTCGGAGATTTGCGCCTCCAAAACGTCCAACCGTTTATATAACTGATTGATTGCACGGGAGGGCAGCTTTTCACCGTTCTTGACCAAAATTCTGATAATCTCATTCCGGCTCACGTCGTTTAACTCTGCTAATACCTGCAACTGTGTGTTTTGGTTTCTCGCCTCACGGTACATGATGCAGATTTCCCTCTCCGTCACGCCACATCACCCTCTATTCTGTTAATTTCTGCTTTTTGGTCTCCGTCCGCTCAACATTTATCTCACCTTTGCTATTTTGCGAAATGGAGGCTTTAACGCCCCCCGTAGGTTTAAAGTGACCTTTGCAAGCCCGCCCGAATAAATTTCCTCGACTGCTGCCCGCATGATGCTCACAATCCCCTCGCCGATTCTTTTCTCCGGTGCTGCATCCTCTCCGAAAAGAACGGAAACATTTTTCAGTGCCTTTTCTTTCCGCTGCTTTTCTTTCTGATATTCGACCGCCTCCGGACACTGACAGGTCATTGTCGCCTTTTCCTCTGCCTGTGGCTGTGTCAACTTTCCATCTGCCTCAATCTGCACCATCTGTCCGCAGAATCGACACGGTGCTGTATTTATAACATTTCCCATCGCCTTTCCTCCTTTACTCGATGAACTGCTCTGCCTTGAATCTGTCTCCCATATCCATGAAATACCCATACAAGAAATCTTTCTGTTTCTTTGTCAAATTCTTCATGTTGGTCACAATATAACCGCCATATCCGGACGGATTGTGAATCAGACAATATCCTTTGACCATTGAGAGGAAATCACGCTTTAATCTCAAGCAATTTTCACCGTCTTTTCGCTCTTTTCTCCACTTCCAGTATTCTTCACCGAATCCTTTCTTTTCGCAGATTTCCTCCGCAGATTCTTCATGACACCCGAACGGGCTTTCCGTGAACTCTCCTGCCGGAGACAACCATCCGAACTCTTTTGATTCTGTCTCCTGTTGCCCTGCTGCCTCCTGCTCCTCTTTTGTGTTCGGCATGATTCCGTTTTTGAAATTTTCATAATGTTTCCCAAACTTCTCTTTGTTCATCCCCAGTGCAACGATGCCCTCATAGTTGAGCGGTTCGCCCTTTTCTCCGTTCTTCAGCATGAGCATCCGGCATGTTCCCCATTCCATTTCCGAACATCCTAAACCGTAGCAGTCCATCACATAATACAAGCCGATTCTCAAATCCGGATTCTGCTGCACTTCCACCATGTCAATGTAATTCTTGTTTTCCAGTGCATCCCACACGATATGAAAATAATATACGAACCCTTTTTCAAACGACCCGCATTTTCCGGACGGAGTGATTGTGATGCAGGTGTCGCACTTTCCACCTGCTTGATGATGCTTGCATGAGGAATTATTGCATGTTATTTTCCGCTTTCCCACGCTCACACCTCCCTCATGAGTTCCTCAACCATGTTCCGGTAGTCCTGCGTCACAATCCCCCGTTTTGAAAACTCCGGCAACGGTTTCATTGACATGGTCGCCTTTTCTGCAATGATAGAGCGACGAATCGGTGTCGTGAACATCTTCCACCCATACTCCTCATGCAGCCACAACTCCATGTCAAGGGAGGTCTTGTTTTTCTGTCGCATCGTCATGACAACCTTGATTTTCAAATCCGGATTGACCTCTTTCAAATCCTCGACCTGCTCCTCAAGATTCCGGAGAGCCTCGTTTTCAAATCCCCCGACCTTTGCGGGGGCGATGACAAGGGATGCGGACAACAAAATGTTGATGACTACCATGTCAAGCAGCCTCCCGCAGTCACAAATACAATAATCGTATGCGTCCGATACCTCCACGAGCGCATCCCGCAGCCTTGTGACTTGATTTTCTTCCTGCTTGAGCAGCAGGTTCATGTCCGTCCGCATGAGATACCCGTTCGCCGGAATGATGTCAATGTGTTCATATTGCGTCGTCTGAATGAGTTCCGATGTCCGGTAATCTCCCCCAACATTGACATGACGCTCAAGCAGTTCACTCAATCCGATTCCCTCCGGCTCATACGCCCCGAACGTCTTTGACGTGTCGCCCTGGGGGTCTCCATCAATCACAAGCACACGTTTCCCGTGTTCCTCTCCTAAAATATAGGCGATGGAATCGGCGGTTGTGGTTTTCCCGATTCCTCCCTTTGGTGACATTACTGCAATAATTTTCATGTTGTTTCCTCCTGTCCTCTCTCAATCAATAATCTCTTTGATGACATCCGCATCGGTGCATATACGCCATACTTTCCCCGACCTTATAAAGCAGAATCCCAAATACGACGAACGCCCCTAGTACGATGACACCTGCTGCCGTCAATGCTTTTCTCATTGTGCTGTTACTCCCTCCGTGAAATACTCGTTATACGGACACGCCCTGCAATCCTGCTCCATCTGTCCGTCATCCGGATTGTAACATCCGGAACACTGACCAAAACCGTTCACAATCGGAGGCTCGAACCCAAATTTGACCTGTCTGACTGCTGCCCCGCATTTCTTGATAAACCGTTTCAACTCTTTGGACTGCTTTTCAATCCTCTGCCACTTTGTCACCTGCTCCACCTCCTCTCTTTACCTTTCCATCCTTGAGGATGCAGTTATTCGGGAGGCTCATTCTGCCGTTCCGCTCCATGTTCTTTCTGTCCGCAAGGCTCAAATATTCCGTGATGACAGTGATCGCCTCCTCTGCGGAATAACAGGTTGAGACGAAATGCCCGACCGCTGCCATGTCTGCAAGAAAATCTTTTTGACTGTCCGTCTGCCTGTTGTTCCCGTATTTCATTTCAATGTAAAGCCCGCAGTAAATCCCTTTC
>OFHP01000456.1_pt1 | contig 25654 bp, 21 predicted proteins | sample 1521651 | NCBI WGS metagenome assembly OFHP01 (sample SAMEA3504105, study PRJEB24116) | mouse gut metagenome | biome: mouse gut; feature: mouse-associated habitat; material: faeces | place: Denmark | collected 2011 | reverse complement strand
CTTCCGTCGCGAACATAAGGGAATCGACCTCAAATTGCAGACCGGCGACACGGTTTATGCCGCATTCCCCGGACGTGTACGCCTCACAAACTTCGAACGCAGAGGCTACGGGCACTATGTAATCCTCCGTCACCCCAACGGTCTTGAAACAGTCTACGGCCACCTGTCGAAAATACTCGTAAAACCCGACCAGGATGTAAAAGTAGGCGAACCGATAGCCCTCGGCGGCAACACAGGCCGCAGTTTCGGCTCCCCCCTCCACTTCGAGACCCGCTATATGGGAACGCCGATCAACCCTGCGGCTATATTCGACTTTGCGAACCAGACAGTCCACACCGACACCTACACGTTCGACAAAGACACTTACAAGAAACCGCGTAACTTCGACCCGGCTGCAAACACGGAATATGCACGGCAATACAGGGCAACACACCCACAAAAAGCCACTGCCTCATCATCGTCAGGCAGCAAAGGTTCCAAATCCTACACAATCCGCCGGGGCGACACCCTCAGCCGCATAGCATCGCGTAACGGTGTGACAGTGCGCCAGCTCTGCCGCCTGAACGGCATGACCACAAAAACGAAACTGACCCCCGGGAAAAAAATACGCCTCCGTTAATCCCACGGAATCAACCGGAACTTCCCGGCCTGAATAATACAACGGCATTGTGACACATTGTTCACAGTGCCGTTTTTACAACCCACCAATCAAGGTTTACTACTCACCACCCGCCCGATAGATATATATCGTAGGAATCCTCATGACGGCAGAAGCCTCATAGCCCCCAAACCAAATTTCAATACCCTTACAAACACATACCAAGCCCGCTTTTTTACAGCCACCCCACCAATCCAAATAAATTTTATCAACCACCTCCCCCTTAACCATCCTCCTACCACCTTACTTAACTTCTTAACTTCTTAACTTCTAACCCCCTTGCATATCTCACAAAAAAGCGTTATCTTTGCGGCGAATTTCGTAACCGCTGACGGGACAAGGCTGCCCGTGTATGTTGCGAGTATTGTTTAACTTAAGCATTTAAAACCGATTATGGATTTAATCAAGGTAGCCGAAGAGGCATTTGCAACCAACAAACAGCACCCCGATTTCGGCCCCGGCGACACAATCACCGTTGCCTACCGCATCAAAGAAGGTAACAAAGAGCGTATCCAGCAGTATCGCGGCGTTGTAATCCGCATCTCAGGAGAAGGCACCAAAAAGCGTTTCACCGTTCGCAAAATGAGCGACAACATCGGTGTTGAACGTATCTTCCCCCTCGAATCGCCGTTTATCGATTCAATTACAATCAACAAATACGGTAAAGTCCGTCGTGCGAAGCTCTACTACCTCCGCGCCCTTACCGGCAAGAAGGCTCGTATCAAAGAGCGTCGCGTAATCAAAAAATAATACGGTAAGCCGGAATACCGATTCCGCTCAGAAGCCGAGACAGGCATCTGAAACGGTAAAAAGAAAAGACGTGTGTCAAAATCCAGAATTTTGACACACGTCTTTTTTCTATAATCCGCCTCAATGCTCAAGCCAACATCATAATCATTAGCCTAATTAAGCCTGAGGGTTCAGCTCGACACGCCAAATCAGCCGTGAAAATGCACATCAGAACATGAATTCAATCATATTACAAAAGGCAGCAATGTCACAACCGACAAACTGACCAGCACAATGGCATTACGCCCAAGGCGTGCAAGCATTGTGGGAATGTTGCTGTGTATGGTCCCTGTGAACATAGATGCAAAGTATTTAGTGAATAACCCTTATTTCAGTAGGCTGCAAAAATTATGTACGAATCCGACATGCTTACTTTTCTTCATTATCGTGCGGATAGAGGTTGTCATTGCCCGTCATGCCGCCAACTATACTTATAAAACCCACATCTGTCCACCTAAGTTCAATAAAAACGGATACAAAAAAATCCTAACTTTCCCTCACGGATAATTTAGGATTAAAGCCAAAAGGCAAGATTTGTGATTCTAAATCAGAGTTGCTAAATACAACTTCAAGTGTAGAGATTATATCTTACTTACATTCATCCTAACCGGGGAAAGAAATCGGCGCGCCATCACGACGAATCACGCTCTTCTGCTACGCTTCCTAACAAAAATCCCGCAATGTAATGATTGTATTATCAGTAAAGCTTGGAAAGTAGTGTTAGAAATTGTCCCGGTGTTTTCGTTGGCAAAGTTACTATAAAATTGCCAAAATTCAAAAACAGGATAGGTAATCTTATGTTCTGAAAACGATTATTCCGCATTAAAATTAGTTAAATCCATTAATAATCCCCGCAATCTCCCTGGCATCCTGCGGAGAGGTACACCGTGTTATCGGCAGGCTGATGCATGTACGGGCCAATTCCTCTGTCACAGGCAACGCCGAATACCGGCATATACACGCCGCATCCTCCCCGGAATAGCAGGGCTGCATATGCGGCGGCACAGCGTAATGGATATCCCAACCCACGCCGTTTGCATCGAGCCAGCGGCAGAAATCATCCCGGCGAGGGGTGTGCACCACAAACTGGTGAAAAACATGCCCCGGAACCAATTCAGGAAGACGGACAAACGGGTTATCGACCATGGAGCAATAAATCCCCGCCAATTGTCGCCTCAAAGCATTTTCCTCGGCTACATATGGCAGTTTGACATTGAGTATAGCTGCCTGCATCGGATCAAGCCGGCAGTTGAAGCCACGGTAGATGTTATGATACCTACGGTCGCTCCCATAATTTGCCAGCGCCCGCACCGTGGCAGCCAGACGTTCATCACAAGTTGTAACCGCCCCGGCATCGCCTAATGCCCCCGTGTTTTTTGTAGGGTAGAAACTGAAGGCCGCAGCATGCCCCAATGCCCCGGTACGCCTACCGCCCGACAGCCCCGGGATACCGGCATCGGCACCTATTGCCTGGGCATTATCCTCGATGATTTTCAAGCCATGACCTAATGCAAAATCCCGCAACGTTTCGTCCCAGCACACACGGCCATATAGATGCACCGGCATAACAGCCTTTGTGCGAGGCGTTACCAATTCTGCCAATCGTGATGTGTCAAGATTTGATGTCAGCAAATCAGGCTCGGCAAGCACAGCCACAAGCCCGGCATCGGATATTGCAAGCACCGAGGCTATATAGGTGTTTGCCGGAACAATCACCTCGTCGCCAGGGGCGAACACACCTAATTCCACATAGGCCCTGAGAATCAGCCGCAGGGCGTCAAGACCATTGCTTACCCCGACGGCATAACGCGCCCCTGTCAGTGCGCATAGATTATGCTCGAACGCATCGACTTCGGGGCCGCCTATATAGCGTCCGCTACGCACAACCCTGGCCGCAGCATCGGCCAATTCGTCCATATAAGGGGCATTCACCGGGCCAAGATCGAGAAACGTGTATCTACACTCTGCCATAATATCTCAATATACCAAATTTCACTAAGAGATTGTCTAGGAGGAAATTCTGACGAAACAGACGATAACGAGCAACGGACTCACAACACCGGGGGACGCCCGAGAGCCAACCGCTTGAACTCTTCAAACTCACGGATATAATCGGCCTCGTCATAATCAGTCGACACCAGCGACAAACAAACAGCACCCGATGAAAAATTATCAAGCGTGCGCCATATCCCCGGAGGGATAAAAAGCCCCTCGAACGGACGATTTAACATAAAGGTACGCCAGTTATAACCGTCGCACACGTTAACGCTGAAACTGCCACCTACGGCTACAAGCAGTTGCGACATGGCATGATGGGAATGGCCGCCGCGCTCTTCACCGGCCGGGACATCATAAATCCAATAGGCACGCTTGATGTCGAAAGGAACCTCTACACCTCCTTGCGCCACAGTAAGGTTGCCACGCGGGTCATGGATGCGTGGAAGTTTCACAATCTTCGGCGTAGTAAAATCAAACATCACTGCAGGCCGTTTTTAGCAAGGTTGACAAGATATTCGCCATAATCGTTGCTGCTCGCGTCTTCCCCCAGGCGGAGCAACCGGGCGGCGTCAATCCACCCCTGGCGGAAAGCTATTTCCTCAAGCACGGCCACTTTAAAGCCCTGCCGGTTCTGAACGGCCTGGATAAAATTGGATGCCTCCATCAAGGAATCAATAGTACCCGTGTCAAGCCAGGCAAACCCCCGGCCTAAACACTTGACATGCAACCGCCCCTGCTCAAGGTATGCATTATTCACAGAGGTGATTTCCAACTCACCGCGTGCGGAAGGTTTGACGGAAGCAGCTATATCGACCACATCGTTAGGATAAAAATACAGCCCCACCACGGCGTTATCCGATTCGGGATTCTGCGGTTTCTCCTCGATTTTTACGGCTCGGCCTTCATCATCGATAGTAACCACCCCATAACGGCGCGGATCCTTTACCGGATAAGCGAAAACCGTGGCCTCGTTGCATTCATCGGCAATACGACCGGCATCACGAAGCATACCCGAAAATCCTTGTCCGTAGAAAATATTATCACCCAATACCAGGCATACGTTGTCATCGCCGATAAATTCACGGCCTATGATAAAAGCCTGCGCCAACCCTTCGGGACTAGGCTGCTCGGCATATTTGAACGTTACCCCCAGCTCCTCCCCTGAGCCGAGCAGGCGGCGGAATGCGGGCAAGTCCTGAGGGGTGGATATAATGAGGATTTCCCGAATCCCGGCAAGCATAAGCACCGACACCGGGTAAAAAATCATCGGCTTGTCGTAAATGGGAATCAATTGCTTGGAAATCCCTTTAGTAATGGGATTCAGACGGGTACCGGCCCCGCCGGCCAACACAATACCTTTCATGGCAGTTATATTGCTTTTTGGTAATTCAATTGCAGGGGATGAGAAGTTGGGAAGTTAAGAAGTTGAGAAACTTAGAGGTTTAGGACAGAGAGGGGCATTTCGCACCAACCTCGTATTTTAGCTTATAACTTACAACTGCCAACCTATAACTTATGACTTACAACTTATCCCCGTACATTTCCTCGTAATAGCGGAGGTAGGAACCTGATGTGACGCCTTCTGTCCAACCGGGATTGTCGAGATACCAGCGCACTGTTTTCTCGATGCCTACAGGGAAGGATGTTTCCGGATACCATCCGAGTTCCGAAACGATTTTCTCAGGATCGATTGCATAACGCATGTCATGGCCAGGTCGGTCGGCCACATATGTAATCAACCGTTCGTCAACTTCCTCCAACGGAATCTGCAACAATTCACGATAAGAGGCGTTTTCCTCCAACAGACGGCGCATGATTGCGATAATGCTTCTGACAATTGTGATATTGTCCTGCTCGTTGAATCCGCCGATATTATAAACCTCCCCGACCCTTCCATTACGCAGAACCATGTCTATGGCCTTGCAATGGTCGTCAACGTAAAGCCAGTCGCGCACGTTTTCTCCACGCCCGTAAACCGGCAGTTTCCTTCCTTCGAGTATATTCTTGATAACAAGCGGAATGAGTTTCTCCGGGAACTGGTAAGGCCCGTAATTATTGCTGCACCTCGTTATGGCTACCGGCAACCCATAGGTTTCATGATATGCCTGCACCAGCATGTCGGCCGAGGTTTTCGAAGCCGAATAAGGAGAACGCGGGGCCAACGGCGTAAGCTCGGTAAAGAACCCGTCGCCGAAGGTACGCAAATCGGTACGCCCTTCGGCCACACGCGCCACTTCGGGTTTAAGTTCAAGAGGGCGTGACTCACCGGGAGTGCGCGGCAACGAACCGTAAACCTCATCAGTGGAAATTTGCAGGAACAAACGTTCTTTGTAAACCGGGCATCCTGCGGCATCCTTGCCTGTAGCCCAATCCCTCCGTGCGCAATCAAGCAGGTTCTGCGTGCCAAGGATATTGGTTTCCAGGAACAGACGCGGGTTGGTTATCGAACGGTCGACATGACTCTCGGCAGCGAAATTAACCACATAATCGGGATCATATTCGGCCAAGAGGGAATCAACCAGCTCTCGGTCGCCGATATCACCCTTTACGAAAACCACGTTCGGCTGTTCGATGTCACCCTTAAGCGTAAGCAGGTTGCCCGCATAGGTAAGGGCATCAAGTATGATTATCTTCACGTCCGAACCATATTTCCCCAAAATATATTTTATAAAATTGGAGCCGATAAACCCGGCACCCCCTGTTACAAGGTACGTTTTCATTTTTTTAGTATTCTAAGCGTCCTCAAAGTTAATCAAAATTTCACAAAACAACTCGGAAAGTTTGTATCTTTGCGATTAATTCAAACGTTTTAATAGATAGGCCGCACTGGCTTCAAACCGCCTCACACAGGCAACGGAGTTACAGGCCCATTTACACCGATTATTTAACCTCTTATAGAAAACATGGGATTTACCGACAACATAAGGATGATGCCGCCGGTCACCAAGAACCTGCTGTTCATCAACGTGCTGATATATCTGGCAATGGCCGCATTCAAACCTCTTGAGGGCTTTTTGACCCAATACGGGGCTTTATATTACATTACCTCCGACCAGTTTATCCCCACGCAGCTGTTCTCCTACATGTTCATCCATGCCAGCTTCCTGCATCTGTTTTTCAACATGTTCGCCCTCTACATGTTCGGAATCACCATGGAGCGTGTGCTGGGAGGCCCCAAATTCCTTTTTTATTATATTTCGTGCGGGCTAGGAGCCGCTCTGGTTCAGGAAGGGGTGTTCGCTATAATGATTCACCATTATGCCGCCATCTTCCCCAACCCCGGTTCCGTAACCGCATTATTACGGCATTCCACCGTGGCAGACCAGGATTTGTGGAACATTGGCGTGATGCCCAACGAGCCTGTTATTCATAATCTCTACGGGCTGTTCCACACCCCCACTATCGGGGCTTCAGGCGCGATTTTCGGAATACTGCTGGCATTCGGCTACATGTTCCCCAACGTGCGGCTTTACCTCATATTCCCACCCGTACCCATCAAGGCCAGGATATTTGTGCTGATATATGCCGGGGTGGAACTGCTGTTGGGCATCTACAACAGCCAGGCCGACACGGTGGCGCATTTCGCCCATCTCGGAGGAATGCTCTTCGGGTTGCTCATCCTGATTTACTGGCGTAAAAAACGTGTAATCGGCGGCCCTTATTTCTAACCTGCCGCCCGGTTCCATTAATTAATCATCGATAACCCGATTTTTCACCGACAGCGGGAATCCCGCACCACGAAGCAAAGTGACAGCCATAAAGATCGCCATAGCAAACATCGCACTCTTCCTTATACTTAAAGTTGTGTGGCTCTTCTCTCCGGGGCTTATAGGCTCCGTGGCCGGATGGCTGGCGCTCCCTTCCGATGTGACAGGCTTCGCCAAAGCCCCATGGACTGCGTTGACATACATGTTCGTACACCTGAATTTCTGGCATCTTCTTGTCAACTCGCTGTGGCTTGCATGGTTCGGCTCGCTTCTAGGGCACATTGCAGGGAGCAGATGGCTGGTCGCCGATTTCCTGGCAGGCGGCATAGCTGGAGCTGCAAGCTATCTGCTTCTTACCACCGCAATCCCGGTAGAGGCTGACGCCATCCTGATAGGTTCGTCGGCGGCAACGCTGTCAGTAGTAGCGGCAACATTGATTTCAGCACCCGACAAAAAGATGAAACTCCCGCTGATAGGCCGCTGCCCTTTGAAATGGTTCGCTGCCGCCGGACTGGGTATATTCCTGTGTGCATCGCTTGAGATGTCGGCATCCCAGACCGCCGCCCACTTCGGAGGACTTGCCGCCGGAACCGCCTCTGCCTTTTTATGGCGTATCATAACGCGACGACGAATGGAGGTTATGAAAGCCATGACGCGTGACAGGATGACCCACCTCTTCCTCATAGAAAAAGCCCGACAGTCGGGATATGCCTCCCTGTCGCACAACGAACGCCTGGAACTGTTCAAGCTGAGTTCACGCACAGCCTCCCGCCAGGCACCAGCACGATAACATAACACCTATGTAACGAATCTCCCCGATGACAACAGCCGGAAAAGGAAACCGAATTTTCAGAGCCATTGCATGCGGCGTCAACATCGCGGCAGCAACGGGCATGCTGCTGGCAGCCTACGGTGGAAAAATCGACCCTGAAACCACCTCGGTTCCAGCCATTCTCGCAATGACCTTCCCGGCATGGCTGATACTGACGGTGACATTGCTGATAATCGACCTGTTCACCCGTGCCATCAAACGTCAGGCCTGGATTCCGGCACTAGCGCTTGTGGCTGCAACAGGGCCGATTCTTGACTATGCGCCACTCAATTTCCGATTTTCATCGACAGACAATAAAAGCGCTGACAGCAAGGAATTCACCCTGATGAGCTACAATGTGTTCGAGTTGTCGGACATGACGCTTGACTCCGCCGCCAGAGCCGACAGGCACAAGTCAGACAAGCCGAACCCGACCATAGTCTGTATCCTCGAATCCGGTGCCGACATCCTTGCGTTACAGGAATGCCCTAAAATAAGGGCTAACCGCTATCTGAACATAACCGAAGGCCAAGCCGACTCAATGAACACCATGTATCCGTACAGACATCTGTTCATGGGTGAAAACGTTTATTCCCGCTACCCGCTCACCCCTATCGACATAAAACAGCCTGACAGCCCGTATGCATGGTTCTCAGCGGCGGTTGCCGACATAGAAGGCAATCCCACACTGATCATAAGCGTGCACCTGCAATCAATCGGGCTGAACGACGACGACAAGGAATTGTTTCGCGACCTGACCGAAGGGGAGGTAGAGGGGCGTCGCAAAATGAGCCGCGTCAAGCACCAGCTGTTAGGCAAATTATCGCACGCGTTCAAAGAACGCGCCAAGCAGGCACGGCTGTTACGCAGCCAAATCGATTCCATCGGGATTGAAAATGTTATCGTTGCAGGCGATTTCAACGACATCCCGGGCTGTTTCGCCCTGCGGGAGCTATGCCGCGATGATTTCCGCAACGCATTTACCGACGCCGGATGCGGCCCCACCATTACCTACCATGCCAACCGGTTCTATTTCCATATCGACCATGTGGTGTACCGTGGGAATATGAAAGCCATCGGCTACCGGCGCGGCAACTGCCCGAACTCCGACCACTACCCTGTCACAGTCACATTCCGGTGGGACGGCTGACATGCACAATGCAAACTTTAAATGTCAAACTTTAAACATAACCTAACCCTAACTTTTATGAAACCAATCATTATGGGAATATGCATGGCTGCAACCGCCACTGCCCTATCCTTCTCATCGTGTGGCAAACATGAACGTCAGAACCCGTTCATGAAACCCTACGACACGGTTTACGAAATCCCGCCGTTTGATGAAATCACAATCGAGGACTATGTGCCCGCATTCGATGCCGGAATTGCTGAAGCGAAAGCTTCAATCGACTCAATCACGTCCAATCCCGAGGCACCCACTTTTGCCAACACAATCCTGGCACTCGACAACATCAGCCCCACGCTCGAACGCGTCATGTCGGTGTTGATGTCGCTCACAGAAGCTCATTCATCGCCCGAACTACAGACAGTTTCTGAAGAACTGCTGCCGCGTTACACCGCGTTCTCTGACGAGATGATGATGAACCCCGCACTTTTCCAGCGTGTAAAATACCTGTATGACCGCCGCGACTCTCTGGGGCTGGCCCACGACGAAACCCGCGCACTTGAAGAAACCTATAAAGGTTTTGCCCGCAACGGCGCCCTGCTCGATGCCGACAAACAGGCACGCCTGAAGGATGTCAACAGCCGTTTGGCCAATCTTTACATCAAATTCAACAAAAACCTTCTCGAAGCCACCAACGCCTTCGAAATAGTCGTAGACAATAAAGAAGACCTCGCTGGCATACCCCAGTCGACAGTCGACAATGCCGCAGAGGAAGCAAAAAGCAGAGGCAAAGAGGGCAAATGGGTATTCACCCTCCATGCACCCAGCCGCCTGCCAGTGCTGCAATATGCCGACAACCGCTCAATCCGCGAAAAAATGTGGAAAGGCTACACCGAAAACGCCCAAAGCGGGACAACCGACAACCGTCCTGTAATCAACGACATCGTTAAGGCTCGTGCCGAAAAGGCTGCCATCCTCGGATATAAGGATTATGCTTCCTACATGACCGCCGACGTAATGGCCAAGACACCCGAAGCTGCCGAAGAACTGCTCCTTAGCATCTGGACCCCGGCAAAGGTTAAAGTAAAAGAAGAAGTTGCCGAAATGCAGGCTCTTTCAAACAGCCTCGGCAACGATTTCAAAATCGCGCCATGGGATTATTATTATTTCGCAGAAAAGGTACGCCGCCAGAAATACGCCCTCGACGAAAACGCAATCCGCCCCTACTTCGCTGTCGATTCTGTTGCCAAAGGTATCTTCTCGCTGGCAAACAAACTCTACGGCATCACATTCGAGGAGATGCCCGATGCACCGAAATACCATCCTGACGTGAAGGTCTACGACGTAAAAGACCCCGAAGGCAAGCATCTCGCCGTGTTTATGACCGACTACTTCACCCGTGCCTCAAAACGCCAGGGCGCATGGATGGAGGAACTCAAAACATCATGGGTAAACCCCGACGGAAGCGTTGAACGCCCCATCGTCTACAACGTAGGCAACTTCTCCAAGCCGACAGCCGACGCACCATCGTTGCTGACCATCGACGAAGTACAGACAATGTTTCATGAATTCGGCCACGGCCTCCATGGCATGCTTTCACGTGCACGCCTCAAAAGCCAGAGCGGCACATCGGTTGACCGCGATTTCGTTGAATTCCCCTCGCAGATTCACGAACACTGGGCATTCCATCCCGAGCTGCTCAAAGAATATGCCTACCACTATCAGACCGGCGAACTCATACCCGACTCGCTGGTAACCAAAATCAACGCCGCCGCGAAACATAACATGGGCTTCATGACCGCCGAACTGTCAGGCGCCGCCCTGCTCGACCTTAACTGGGGACATCTCAACCCCGAAGGCGACATCGACGCTATGGAATTTGAAAATTCTGTTGCCGAAAAACTCGGCATGCCCGAAGAGCTGACCTTCCGTTACCGTTCACCCTACTTCAAGCACATCTTCGGTGACGATGGCTACGCATCAGGCTACTATACCTATCTTTGGGCCGAGGTGCTCGATGCCGACGCATTCGAACTTTTCAAAGAAAAAGGCGTGTTCGACCCCGAAACCGCAGCCGGTCTGAAAACCATCCTTGAAAGCGGTTCATCAGAGGACCCCATGGTTCTTTTTGAAACCTTCCGCGGCCACCGTCCCACCTCCGACGCCCTCCTGCGCCAACGCGGCCTCGCCAAATAAGCCCCATTCAAGATTGCCCTTAAATACATTATATGACAAATGACAAAGCCCCGTGGTGACGCGGGGCTTTGTCGTGTGTAAATCGGTATAGTAGTTAGAGCCGTTATTGGACTGAAACCTTGAAGACGGCATGACCGACTTTGACGAGATAGATGCCGGGGGCGACATAAATGCGTTCAGAAGCTGACGCCCGGATAGAAGAAACCGCTTTGCCATCGGGGGTGAACAGGGTAATGTTCAAGCCATCGGCACCTTCAACCACCACGGAGCCATGCAATCCCCTGACGGTTACCGACGCAGAAATGCCGGATGCATCAACGGAGCTGACAGTAGTTGAGAATCCGTTCGACGGAAGGGATTCACCCTTGTCATAAAGAGCGGTGACAACATATGAGTGCGCACCTGAGGGAGCATCCATATCCTCAAAACTGCAATCAGTCAAAGGGGTGCCGGTAAGCCGTTTTCCATCACGATAGACATGATAGCCTTCCAGTTCGAGGGGAGCCGACCCACCCGCAGGGATATAGGTGACATCATCGACAAACAACATGTAGCATCCGGCCGATATGCACCGTATGGCGAAATGTCTGGCTCCTTCAGGAAGCTCATATTCATATTTAGTCCATGCGTTCGGCACAGCTTCAACAGTTGCGATTTTATGCTTGAAATCCGCAATATCAGTGCCGCTTTCAGAATATCTGAACTCGAAAGTCTCGGCAAAAGCAGGGTATGACGAATAGCTCTTGGCATAGAAGCTTACTGTCTGCCCACCGTCGTAGAGCTCCGGGGAAATAGCCCAGTCATCACAGGCGGAATTATCGTTGTTGAAAATCTGTGCCAGGTATTTTTTGCCGGAATGGGCGGCATAGAGGGAATTAGCACCTTCGCAATCGGCATCCATAACCCAGAACGACTGCACAGAACCTTCAAACGTGATGCCCGGCATGGTAATATCAAGCTTACCAACCTGTTGACCATCTGCGTCGGTAAATAACCATCCCCCGGCACCGGCGGTGGCAAACAGGGCGTATGCCTCGAAATCGTCGGTCAGCGGCTCTGGTTCGGCTGAGTTGAAATCGGGGGCTTCCCATGTGAGTTTCACCACACCGGCCTCATATGAGCCTGTCAACGCCGCAGGTACGGGATGTTTAGGCATCGCCACTTCAACTTCCACCTTAGGTGTGAAGTTATTTGCAGTAACGGCATCACCCTCGGCAATAACGACAGCATGATAAACAACATCCGCCACATCTATCACATCAAGCATTTCGGTAAACGAAACTTCACCGATAGATGCCGGGGCTATCGCCGGGCCCGCAACGCTGCCTGCAAGTTCGCCATCACGGTAAAGCTCAACCGTATAATCTTCGGCGTTTATGGCACCGGCGTTTTCGATGCGGACACCCACTTCAAATGCGCGTCCGGCAGTAACCTTGTCAGGCACCGAAACACTTACGGCATCGAGATCCGTGTCATACAATTCCCCTACAGCAATACAGTCGACAGGTGTGGCCATATAGTTTTTCACAGTACCCTGGAATGCAAACTGGATTGTCTGCCCGGCATAATCGGCCAGCGGCACCACCACAAGATTCCACCCCGTGGCAGCCAAATCCTTCACAACAAATTCCTTTGCAAGTACAAACTGACGCCCGTCGCTCACATAGACCTCGAATTGATTAAGGTCGTCGGCATTATTCCCGTTTGAGAAATTATAGACATAAAACGACAGAGCCGGGCGTTCCAGCCCCTCCAGATTGATTTTTCCGCTATAATAACGGGCGCAGTCATCCTCATGCTCACCCATCATCGCGATGTAGCCATAATCGTTGTCGCGTGGCCTGATATCGCCGTCAGCCTCATGGCATACCTCCCAGGAAGGGACGACCTGGTAATTACGGATGGTCTCCGAACGGTAAATCCAATTGGCCGACCCACCCCCGAATGACTCCTTATAAGGTGTTTCATAGCTCGTCCCGACAGGGAAAAGCGGGGTTTTTGCCGCAGGCGATTCCCCTGCCGATGTTATGGCATAGACTCCATATGCGGTAAATATCTGCCCCTTTCCGTCGTCGATTGCACGATGCACAAATTCTGTACCCGTAAGCGCATCGGCACCCTCTATATCCTCCTCATAAAACAGGCTCCCCTCCATCACCTCATAGCGTACAACCTTATAAGTAACCAACGCCGGGTTAAGCGGGTTACCATCGACATCCGTTTCAGGGCAACGCCACTTCACCGTAACCTCACCGGGATTAAACTCCCCTACAGCAAGATAAGGTATCTTTCCTGGTACGTTCGGGCCAACAAAGACTTCGGCAGCAGCCTCCTCCCCACGTTCCGTCCCGGCAAACGCCACCACCATGTATGTGTGACGCCCGAGCGGGGCATCCTCGTGCGTCCAATCCAGTTGTGAACCGGGCTTCAACCCCGTCAAGGTTGCGATGCAATCGTTGTCGCACCACACTTCAAGCTTGTCGACCGCCTCCAGACCGGCGCCTGAAACGGTTTTCGACGGCAGCACACCCGAAATATCGACCCTGGCAGTCCCATCGGAAGCCGGGACAACCTTGAAATCAGACACCCCGGCAGGCGAAGACTCGCTCACGCCACGCGTCAGCTGAAGGTTATCGACATAAAGATACATCCTGTCAGGGTCGCTGCATCCATGTATGCCGATATACCACTCCCCGCTTTCAGGCACTGAAAATTCCCCGGAAAAGGTGGTGAAACTTGATTTGTTCACGGTAACAGGCTCGATAACACTGATTGTCATCGCCTCGACAGCCGCCGCATTTCCGGCAAAAACCTCGAACCGTTCAGCACCAAAACTGTTTTTCGCATCAAGCTGGAACTTATACACCGCACCACGCTCAAGCGAAAACGCCGGGGTTACAAGCCAGTCGTCCATAGCCAAATCGCTATGGTAGCTTATCCATGCACATTTGTTATTATTACTGTATTCCCACTCGTTGCCATCATTGTTGGCATTGATAACAGAGAATTGGCCAAATGCCTCGGGGGTGTCGAATGCTTCCTGCCAAGGCACCGGCAATGCATGCAGCGAACCAGCACCGGCAACACTTGCAGCCAGGCACATAAGCGATGTGGCTAGATTTTTCATAATGCGGATATTTTATAGCATTTACATACAATCAGACAGAGATAACGCACAAATTCGACCATACATGCCACGCAAAAGTCAAAAAGTCATTTTAAGCAACATTTATCTACCGCCATTCCGCAAAATAAACCAAAATCCGCCACCTTGAATTTAATCTAAATTAAGAAATAATATCCTCCAAGCAATTATGCAACATGATTACCGTGCCCTACTTCTGTTATCAACCCATCCCCTCATGTAGAAGCTCCCGCTTTATTTTTGACAGATGCTGCTCGGTAATGCCAAGATAGGACGCTATGATTTTCGACGGTACAAGCAGAAGGACTTCCTTCCACCGTGAATACATTTCCGATTTGACCCTGTGGTGATGGCATCTCCCCACCCCCAGCCCCGAAGCAATAATGTCGGCAGGCACCTCCGGGGTTATCTCTGACAACCTGCGCGTAAGCTGCACAAAACGGCTCTTTGCATCACCGCTCAACAAACGCGAACGGAACTCGTTATAGTACAACTGGTTTTGATTGGCACTCATCACCCAGCGGGCAAACTCATGTTCACGTTCAATCAAACCGTCGAACCATGACCGGGGTATGCGTATCACCTCAGTCGCACAACAAGCCTCGAAACGATAATATGACGGTTCGTTGCCGTAATAGCAATGCAACGACATTAACAATGTGCCCGGAAGGGCGAATCCGACAGTCTTTTCAGAATTTTTGTCGAGATATGTGCCACGCACAAGCCCTTTCTTCACCACAAAAATATCGGGATTATATTCCCCTGCATCAATCATAGCTTCATATGTGGTCAGTGCCACCTCCGTGCCACCGCTCAGAAGTTCGTCAAACAGCCTGTCGTCAATCTGGTATTTTGCCTCCAGAGCCAGCAAACGTTTCAAATTTTCCATAAGTAAATAGATATAGACCAATCTAATAGCATTGATTGATTTTTAAGATTATTTTGGTTAAACCAAATCTGTCAGCATGTGGGAAACAAATCTTATTTCCTGCCTCAAATTTACACAATTTTTCAACCATCTGCATAACAGATGTATAAAAACGCCACCATGACAGAATGTTGTAACCATAATGCAACCACTTTTAACACTGGCTTAATGATTGTTAAGCGCCCAAAATGCCAGTCGACGGTTGACACACTCCGTTGAATTTAGTAATTTTGCAACCACAACTCCAGCCGGCACACACACATAAGGGTATCCGGCAGGGAGCATTCACTTTTTTACCACTTCATCATCTCTTGTTTCAATCATGGACCAGCAACCTGTGTTAACACGAACCGAGGAATGTGGCATTAAGGTTCACATCGGTTCTCTAATCGGCAACGAACTGCGCCGTCAACGCCGCCCGGCGGCATGGCTGGCCCAGGAGATTTGTTGCGACCGCACCAATGTTTACAAAATCCTGCGCAAGGGCAGCATTGACACCGAACTGCTCTGCCGCATATCCGTAGCATTGGATCACGATTTCTTTATCGAATTCCAGCAGGCATGCGGGTTCAAGCAGGCAATCCCTGCCAGGCTGGGAAACGAGGCTGTAACCGACTGATACATCGCATGGAATTATAATCGCCATGTAATTATTGTCGTCAACAACCTTATTACATTTTGCGAAGTTACCATTCGTCTATGTGGCGAGGGTATGAACCGGCCGACACCGATAAACAAACGGTGCCGGCCGGTTCCGCTTCACAACCTTCCAGCTGTTTCATACGTTGTAATAAGTAAAACATACGAATTATTGGCTCAATTATCCTATACTTTTAGGACAATATAACGGCATCAGGTTAATCATACATGCAATAATTTCTAAACCTTACTTAAAACAGGCTATATTGCCATGCGGTGTTCCTGACAGGCATCCAATACACGTAGCATAGAGCCTTATTATTAATCAGAATTACAACGATTATGAAAAAATCAATTCTATTTATCGCCACAATGTTTGCTGCCGCTACATCAACAGCATTCGCACAAAACGACACCCCGTCAATAACCAACCGTGCATCAGTGTTCTACGACCTCAACACGCTATACCCCTCAGGGGCTTCCAACACCTACTTCAACGGCTACGGCGTAGGCTACAACATCGACTTCAAAGTATCCGACACATATCCCATCTATGTGGGAACCGGGCTGGATGTCAGATTTGTTTTCAATAACCGGAACATTACCGACGATCTGGACTTTGACCTGGTTTCTATCAAAGCACAAACCACAATTATCAATTTCAACCTGCCGGTCAATGTAAGCTACCGAGTGCCTGTCACCGACAAATTCTACCTCACCCCATTCGCAGGACTGAATTTCAGAGTACAAGCCTATGGCAACACCAGCCTTAAAATCTCTTTGCCCGACAACACCCCTGAAGTGATAACCGACAGGCTGGAAAACATCGATAAGAACATCAACCTGTTCTCATCCGACGATATGGGCGACAACCATCTGCGCCGCTTCCAGATGGGCTGGCACGCAGGTGTAAACATGGAATACAACAATGTCGTGCTAGGCTTAAGCTACGGAACTGATTTCGTAAAACTGCATAAGGACCTGGGTAGTTCCAACTTCCTGGTCTCCCTCGGATACAGGTTCTGACCCTCACTCCTGCCGACAAGGCGTAATCAAAAACATATTGCCGGGTCATTTATCCCCCCGACAGCATCTCCCCTATCCGGAACCAACGGCCTGGTGTCTCCAAATTATGACACCAGGCCGTTACGTTTGCACCTTGATTCAATAATACCCATAGCCTGCCTTTACCTTTGATTAAAAGTAGAACCGTATGCTGAACACCACTTCTATGGCTATAACTTGCAAACATATGGCCACCCAGTTAACAATGCAAAGACTAATTTGACATTTTTTGTTTTCTTCACCGATAATGCATATATTTGCAGCATGACCGCAATTTATGCAGCCATTATTCGTTTTTCATCGAACTTTCTTTGTCACCTTAATATTCATGTGTATGAAAAAACAATGGCTTTATCTGCTCCTGTGTGGGAGCATCTGTTTTTCCGTATTTGACGGAACCGCCCAATCGGTCGCACTGGGACAGGATTTTGAGGGAAATATTTTTCCACCTGAAGATTGGGAAGTTACAGACATCGATAATGACGGACGGACCTGGATCGGTTATTCAGGCCCGGGCGTAAATCAGAAAGGGTCAAGCAAAAAACTTGCGGTTTCATTCACAAGGAATCCTGACACGTACTCACCATATGGCGAACAAGACAACTGGCTTATAACCCCTGCATTCACCGTCGGGAACCCGTCATATGTACTTTCGTTCGACTATGCCGCACAGGACACCGAGAACACCGAATCGATACAAATACTTGTGTCAGAAGGAGGAACCGGAACTGCTGATTTTTCCAATCTATGGTCGACTATTGCCGACAATGGCTATAACGACGATATAGTTATAAACACCAAAGAAATCCCTCTTAAGGACTATGAGGGCAAGACCATCCGCATCGCTTTCCGACATAACAATTCGGGCACATACGGACTAAGTGTCGACAACGTGTTTGTTTTCAACATGCTCGGCCCCGGCAAACCCAAATGGTATGGTATAACCCCCGGGGAAAACGGGGCGAAATCCGCCACCTTGAAATGGCTCAACCCGGAAACCACAGCCAACGGGAACACCCTTAAAGGCTTATCAATCGTAATCTATCGTGACGGCCAACCCATAAAGACCCTTGACAATCAAGAACCTGGTTCCGACGGGATATGGACTGACACTAATGTTGCAACCGGTACTCATTCATATTCCATCGCGGCAAAAAACGAGGAAGGGGAAGGGGTGAAGATTACCCCTAAACAAATCTATATAGGGGAAGACGTGCCAGCCGCAGTCCGCACGCCATTCGCATCGGCCTCCGGGAGCGATGTAGTGCTGACATGGAGCGCACCCACGTCTGGAGCAAACAAGGGATATGTCGACTTTGATAACCTGACATATGTAATCACCCGCACAATCGGCGAACAAACGCAGTCAATTCAAGAGGTTACCGGCAGCACAACCTATACTGACAAGGATGCACCCAAGGGAGTGGAACTTATTTATACTATCCAGGCTAAAAATGAGGCAGGCATATCCCCTGTCGACGATTATACCTCTGCCTTCCTGGCCACCACCGGCTATACCGACATAGAGGTAGCACGTACTTCTGTACGCGACAACACACTGGCACGATTGCCGATGGATGTCAATTCCAATTATTCGGTTACCCAAACGATATATTACCCCACAGATTTGAAATTCGCACGCGGCACCATATCATCCCTTATATACAAGTCATACAAAGGTACTTCGTCTGCACTATCGTTCCCGGCAAGAATCTACTTGACAGAAACCTCTCAGACAATGTTTGACAAGGAATGGGTCGGCATGCAAGATGCAGTCAAGGTTTTTGAAGGGCAGATAACCATGTCGCAAGGCGCCCGCGACGTTGAAGTGAAGCTTACAACACCGTTCGAGTATAACGGAGGCAACCTTTGTGTAACGGTTATTAAAGACGGCAAGAACAACGGGGCATACTCCGACCGGTTCTATTCAATCGGTGGGATGGAAAACAGCCGCTCATTCACAACCAGCACAAGCGACCCGGTCGATGTCGATGCCATGCCACACAGTTCTTATGGAGACAAAGCGATTGGCGAAATTCCCTACACGCGGTTCATAATCCACCTGGCTCATACCGGCTCCATTTCAGGCACGGTTACGGACTCTGCCACAGGACAGCCGCTGGAAGGGGCAACGGTAAACGTGGCCGGATTCGACGGGATGACTGTCAGCACCGACTCTTCAGGACAATTCACAATATCCATAGTACCCGAGGGGAATCATACAGTCAATGTCACATACACCGGGTATGAACCGGCAACCATGACGGCAGATGTGGCGGCCGACACCGATAGCCGACTTGATTTCACCCTTGCCCAAAGAGCCAATTATGAGTTGAAAGGCAAAGTGTTGGCAGGCGACACAGGCATCAGTGCCTCAGGGGCTATAGTGTCTGTGTCAGGTTACGGGGAAGCATCATGCAAAGCCGACGAAAGCGGATGCTGGAGCCTTCCGGGAATATATGCAGGGGAGGATTACACACTCAGGATAAGCTACCCGTTATATGACACATATATCACACAAATCAACAATGATTCCCAAACTTCAATCGACGCAGGTACGATTATGCTTGAACGCAGCCTTATACCGGCCTACGGGGTTGAAGCCCAAGCAAACGAGGACGGGACATGTGTGAATATATCATGGCGTAACCCGCTTAGCCGTACAGGGGAAGCCGGATGGAAAAGCATCGGCGATGTTGCCACCCAGTCATCTACAAGTGGCGATTATTACGCTACCGACTATAATGTTGCCCATGCATTTGCCCCGGAGGATATAGCCGGCCAACAGATGGAAGGCATGAGCATCACCGGCATGAAAATCTATATTGCAGCATCACAGGGTGTTTTTACAGCCACAGTATGGGAGGGGACGCGCGATGATAACGTGGTGCTCGCACAGAAAACCATACCTGCCGAAATGATTACGGCAACAGGCGGATGGGTAACGGTAACATTCGACGAACCGGTCGAGATAAAGAAAGACAGGCACTATATGGTAGGGGCAAACTGCCTGAACCCGTCTAGTTCTCCAATCGGCACCCCAGGTTACGGCTCATGCGTAACCGGCAAAAACTGTCTGAAATGGTCTTCGTCAGAAGCTGTTTATGACGGATATTACGGCTGGTGCATAATGGCATTGTGCGGGATACCCGGCTCGACATCGGGGATTGCAGATAACGATGACGCACCTGCCTGCTCATATAACGTTTACCGAGGAAACCTTAGCGGGGAGATTCCGACATGGGAAAAGGTAACAACTTCGGCGGTCAGCGATTTGTCTTTTACCGATGCCGGGTGGAACACAATAATGTCAGGGGATTACCGATATGCGGTAACAGCCGTGTACCAAAACGGGGAATCAATGAAAGCCCTATCCGACCTCCTGCCACGCAGTCACGACTATGATGCCTCTGTATCGGCATTCATAAGCCCGGTAAAGTCAATCGAACAGCAAAATGAAGCAGAAGTAAAAGTAACAGTGGCCAATTACGGGGAAAAAACAATTTCAGATTTCCCGGTAGAACTTAGTATCGACGGGCAATCTCATGAGGCAAGCATAGTTACAGGCACACTCAACAAAGGAGAAAGCACCGAGATAAGCTTCGGGAAAGTAAAACTCGGAGAAGGGATGCACACCTTTGTAGCCACTGCAAAACTGCCCGACGACGAGCAACCGGCCAACGATGCATGCACGTTCATATTACCCAACCTTATAAATGTAGAACTGACCGGCTACCGCTGGAACGCATATGGCGATGCCGGGTTCATGCGCGTGCAATCCAATAACCCGGAAGCAGCCCGCTATCTTACAGAAGTAACCCCGGATGATGCCCTTATCATAGCGGGAGAATATGTAAACGACAGAATATTCGCATATACAGCCACATGGTACGGCACTCCAAAAAGCTTCGTAGAACTCGACCCGGAAACATGGATAGTAACGCATAGTGTTGAAAACTCCGATAGTTATCTTTTGGATATGGCTTATGATTATGCAGGCAAAACTATGTACGGGCTGATGCCGGACGGCAATGATGTGAAACTTGTAACAATCGACCTTGAAAACGGCTCTGCAACACCGGTAGGCACCTTGCCGAATATCGTCCGCACACTGGCATGCAATATAGCCGGTCAGCTTTACGGCGTGGCTGACAACGGCGACTTTTGTGCCATCGACAAACTCACGGCTTCGGCACAAACAGTAGGTCCGACAGGTGTCGGCAAGGTGTCATACCTACAGTCAATGGCTTTCGACCACAATACAGGACGCCTGTTTTGGGCGGCTACTTCCGAATCGGCAAACGGGGAAATATACGAAATCAACCCGGCAAACGGCATAGCCACAAAACTCGGTAACGCCTTGTTCAAAGGCACAGACCCCTCTGAACTTGTTTGCCTGTTCACACCTTATGAACACAAAAGCAGCGGGGAAGACTACGAGATGGTTACCACGGGCCTACACATCAACGTAATATCCGACCGTTTATTTAGAATCTCATCACCCGCTACCGCACATGTGAGAATATACGACATGACAGGTTCATGCGTATGGGAATCAGATATTGCCGCAGGGACTACCGATATAGACATCACACAGCCATGTGGCATATATCTTATCCATGCAACATGTCCAGACGGAACCGGACTCAACCAAAAGATTGTGATTCGGTAAAAGTATGACAACAAATAACTAGATAAAATAAAAGCCTTTCATCATTAAGTACAGATTGCTACTGTATGGACATGATGAGAGGCTTCATTTTATGTATCCTTAAACAACCCACACAAGGACGCCAACACAGCTACAACCGCCGCCTTTATTAACACAATTTAACCATTGGGGGGGGGTAATTTGCATTCTTATATATAACTTTGCACAACACTTGTGATGGGGCAGACAAACATCTGCCAAATAACGTATTTAATCCATTCAAACATATAAAATCTCATTAAACCTAATTACATAATTGCAATGAAAAAATTGATTTTGGCAGCAGCAATGCTCGCTGCAGGCACAACGATGGTTGTTGCACAGAACACCGGCTACAACCGCGTCGGCATATCCTATGACAACACAAACTATGGATTCAACGACCTTATGAAGCTTGATCAGGAGATGGACGGTTTCAGCACCAACGGCGTGGGTATAAACTACATCCACGGATTCAGCCTAAGCTCCAGCCTTCCCATGTTTATCGAAACAGGACTTAACTTCAACATCGGTTTCGGGTCAAAAAATATCGGCAACAAGGAGGAAGAAGACGGATTCTGGATGCAGGAAAAATATAAATTCCAAAACATCAACCTACAGGTTCCCGTCAACTTCGTTTACCGCTTCAACGCGACAGAAGATTTTTCAATCTCCCCCTATGTAGGTCTGAACTTCAAGCTCAACCTGGCCAGCAAATTCAAAACCCAAATCGACCACAACCTCCCGGACGAAATCATGGGCGAACTCGATGAAGAAGACATTGAATGGATTGAAGGCAAATGGTGCAACCTCTTTAGCGACAGCAAAGAAAATATGGGCGATAAGGACCTTACATGGAACCGCTTCCAAATGGGGTGGCATGTGGGCGTAGGCTTCCAATACAAGCCTTTCTATCTAGGTGTGCAGTATGGCACCGACTTTATACCCGCCTACAAGCATAAATTCGACTTCGAAGGCTACCCCAGCGAAACCTACAAGGTCAACACAGGTAACCTCAAAATAACACTGGGTTATTGCTTCTGATAAATCACTTGTCAAAGCAGACCGAAAGCCCTTATTCAGATAACACACACAACAAAAGGAGGAGCATGACTTGCGTCGTGGCTCCTCCTTCACGTTTCAACTATTTATTTATGAGAGCCTCAGTATCCAGTTTCACAACTCGGTAAAGAGGACGAGGGATGTTGTGCCTTATGTCTTTTATTTATGCTTCATCATTAAAACAAACTCTCCTGAGAAATAGCACAAAGATTTGCGCTAAAAGAGATTAAAAAACCATAACATAAGGGCTTAAATTAAGGATTGTATGTTAAAATCAAGGTTTTTTCAGTTCTCTTTCGGATTACAATAACTCTCCACTGAAAAATGACCAAGACCCCACTTAACTATAGGGGTCATACCTATAGCTAAATGGGGCTTTGGTCCTGTATTTACCGATGGTTGGGTATATCCCTACATCGCAAACGAGTTGAAACCGCCGTCGACCACCGCAACTGTGCCGGTGACGAAAGCAGAAGCATCGGAGATGAGATACTGAATAGTACCGCAAAGCTCCTCAGGCTCGCCAAAACGCTTGAATGGTGTCTGACGTATCACATCGGCTCCACGCTGGGTCAACGATCCGTCAGGATTGGTGAGAAGCGCACGGTTCTGGTTGGTGATGAAGAAACCCGGAGCGATGGCATTGACACGAATAGCGGAGGTAAATTTAGTGGCAACCTCATTTGCCATAAAGGCTGTGAAGTTGGATATACCGGCTTTGGCGGCGGCATAACCGCACACACGTGTCATGGGGCGGAAAGCCGCCATGGATGAGAAGTTGACTATCGAACCACGGCCAGCCTCGACCATCGGGCGAAGGAACACCTGGGTGGGGATGACTGTCCCTGTGAGGTTGAGGTCAAGAACCTTCTGGAAAGCCTCGGTCTTAAGATCGAAGAATGTCTGATCCGGAGCAATGACAGCTCCGCTCATATTACCACCTGCGGCATTGAGAAGAGCGTCCACCCTGCCATACTTAGCAAGAATCTCCCTGCAGTTGTCCTCTACAACCTTCTGGTCCATAACGTCGGTGACGAGAAACATTGCCTCGCCCCCTTTGGCGGTGATGCCGGCAACTATTTCATCGCCTTCATCCTTGCGACGGCCCATAAGCACAACTTTTGCGCCCTGGGTGGCAAGATACTCACCTATGCAACGACCGAGCACACCGGTTCCGCCGGTGATCACTACTACCTGGTCTTTTACTGAAAAGATTTCGTTCATGTTAATTCTATTACTTTCTTCCTGATCTTAATTTCGGCATGCAGCCATCACTCCATCAATCTGACCGAGAGCAAGCATACGTCCGTGGAATGAGTATCCGGCATTGTACCCGCGGTCAGCGTCGCCAAGCATGAGCTCAGCATGATCGACGCGCATAGGCACTCCAGGACGCTCCTTTTCAAAAATACGCACCACTTCAATCAGCCTCGGATCAAGATGTGACGACTCCTTGAAATCTCCGCCCGGAAGGGTCTTGCAGATACGGATATGAGCGAAATGTGTGTTCTTGGCATATTTCCTGGCAAGCTCCACAACGTCATTATGGGCTCCCGCGCTCAACGATCCGGCACAGAATGTAAGTCCGTTGTGAGGGTCAGGCACTGCATTAAGGAACGCTTCGATATCGGCATCACAGGTGACAATACGCGGAAGTCCGAGAATCGGACGAGGGGGATCGTCAGGATGCACACACATATTGATGTCATATTCACGGCACACCGGCATGATGGCGTTAAGGAAATAAGCCATATTTGCACGCAGCTGAGCGGCATCGATTCCGTCGTAAAGCTTTAGGAGCTCACGGAACTTCTGCACAGGATCAAGGTCCGCTTCCGAAATATTTCCGTTGACAAATCCCTGAGTCTTGACAATAATGTTCTCCACAAGACGCTTCTCCCCTTCAGGAGTCATAGTCTCACGTATCTCGGCTACACGTCCGAGTGTAGCTGCATCGTAGTCAGCCTCGGCACCCTCACGCTTAAGGATGTGGATGTCGAAATAAGCGAATTCACCAAGATTGAAGTAAAGATTGGTGGTTCCGTTGGGATTGGGATAGTCAAGATCAGTGCGCGCCCAGTCAAGAACTGGCATAAAATTGTAGCACACGGTCTTTACGCCAGCCTTTCCGAGATTGGCAAGGCTGACTTTGTACTTCTCAATAAGCTCATCACGGTCAGGTCCGGCATACTTGATGGACTCGGATACCGGAAGACTCTCCACCACGCTCCATCTCAGACCATGGTCCTCGATGTAGCTCTTCATTTTCTCGACCTCTTCCAGAGTCCATATCTCTCCGTTAGGGATATGATGGAGTGCGGTCACTATACCCTCAACGCCAATCTGACGCAGCATATCAAGGGTGATCTTGTCGTTGGGTCCAAACCAACGCCATGTTTTTTCCATAGATAAGTTTATGTGGTTCTTATAATTCCTGTCCGAAACGATCACTTGCGTGCATCAGCAACATAGCCGAGAGCCTCACGGCACTTGTCAGTGACATACTGCCAGTCCTGAGCCGCAACCTTGTCGCCGGGGAAGAGCTTGGAGCCCATGCCCACGCAGAACACACCTGCCTTGATCCATCCTTCGATATTCTCTTTGGTAGGCTCGACACCACCTGTCACCATAAGCTTGGTCCAGGGCATGGGTGCCATAAGACCCTTGACAAATTTCGGTCCGAGAACATCGCCGGGGAAACATTTGCAAAGATCACAACCGGTTTCCTGTGCCGCACCCACCTCGCTCACTGTTCCACAGCCTGGAGTATATGGGACAAGACGGCGGTTGCACACACGTGACACCTCCGGATTGAACAATGGACCCACAATGAAGCAAGC